>Ga0206131_10000754_pt1 | contig 43530 bp, 40 predicted proteins | sample Helgoland_Spring_FD_148636 | JGI IMG/M metagenome (GOLD analysis project Ga0206131, IMG submission 148636) | Pelagic subsurface seawater microbial communities from Kabeltonne, Helgoland, North Sea - Helgoland_Spring_Bloom_20160517_1 | ecosystem: Environmental > Aquatic > Marine > Epipelagic ... | reverse complement strand
TTCCAAGATCCCCAAGCCCTACCCGCTGACCAAAAGTCCGCCTTTCAGCTCGTTCCTCGCCGAAACGCTGTCCGAGCTACGACCTCGCCGATCCTGACACGTGCTCGTTCACGCTGTCCTTCGTGCGTGGGTAGAAGCCGTTGATCACCACAGCTGGGATCGCAGCGAAGAGTGCGAAGACGAAGAAGAAGCGATCGAAACGATCAAACGTAATCGTGTCCGCATCACCAAGGATGGCAACCGCTACAGCCACGCCCATTCCTGATGCGAGATTACGGACGGTGTTGAAGCCAGCGTTGACCTCTCCGTACATGGCCTCGGGTTGGCCATCGAGTGCTGCGGTGTTGAGTGACGAGAACGTCAACCCGAATCCGGTGCCGAACAAGATGATTCCTGGTAGGAAACCCGTCAGGTAGTTCGGTTCAGCGCCCCATCGCAGCGCCATCGTCAACATTGCAGCGATCGGGAAAAGCGTGCCAAAGGCAATGAGCGGTCGGCGGCCGAACCGATCCGCAAGGTAACCAGAGAGCAGCCCGAAGCTCGATGCACAAATTGGTGCTGGTGTGATTGCAAGACCTGCCTGCACCAACGAGTAGTCCCACACCTCGGTCAGGAAGAGCGGCCACACAACCCACGTCGATGCACCGAGCATCGAAAAGAACAGGCCTGCGACGGTCACTGTCCACACCGGTCGAGCCGAGAAAACCCGCAGGTCGAGCAGGGGTGCAGGATGACGAAGCGAACGCACCACGAACAGCGGCAACAAGCAGACGACGCCAACCAAGGCGGCAACAATCGCGACATGGCCCCAACCGAGCCCAGGGGCCTGCACGATGACGAAGGCCACCAGCCCGATCGCGATCGTGCCCATGGGAAACCCGATGAGATCGAGCTTCTTCCCATCCACGATGGGCTCGGACTCCGAGAGCAACGTGCGTCCCCCGACCAACACCACAGCTGCCACCGGTACGGCGAGCAGATAGATATAGCGCCAGCCGAAGTTCTCAACGATCAATGCGGACAGGCTTGGTGCGATTGCCGCACCAACCGTGCCGCTTGCTGTCCATGCTGCAACAGCAGATGTCCGTCGCCCGGCGGGAAAACCTGGCAGCACCAGTGCTAACGACGTAGGCACGGTCAACGAACCTCCAACGCCCTGCAGGATGCGTCCAGCAACAAACACGTTTGCTGTTGGCGCCACCAGACAAATGAGCGAAGCAGCCAAGAACAGCCACACGCCAGCGAAAAACATCCGCTTGCGTCCACGCCGGTCCGACAAACGACCTGCTGGCACCATAAACGTCGCGAGTGCGATCGAGTAGCCAGACAACGCCCACGACAAGGTTGCCCGGCTAGTGCCCGAGAACTCGTCGGTGATCGCCGGAAACGCAATGTTCGTGCCCGTAAGGGTGATGCTTATAACGGTGTAGGTCAGCGCCGCAAGCCCAAGGGCAAGCCAACTGCTCCGCGGGACGGCTTCGAGCTTCTGACCCTTCAACGGTGGCTGGTCGCGCCGCGGCCCAGGCGAGGAGTCATCCGCGGACCTTAGCCACAGGACCCGACGCCGATGTAGCCCACGACAGTGCTACCCAGACCAGACTTAGGTTTCTACCACCGACCGACGCACCCGGCCGGTCAAGATATCGGCAGTACCACCTCGAACGAGGCGACGATCTCGTCGACGGCCGCCCAGTCACGATCGTCGACCACAACGATCTCAACCAGGACCAAAAACGCTCCATCAGGAGGCGCGGCCACGATGACGAAGAAGTCGCTGCCTGCCACCCCGCAGTTTTCCCACAGGTCGGTATAACCGATATACAGGCCGTCGTCATAGGGCGATCGTTCGACGTAGGTGCAGGATTCGCCGAATTGATGATCGTCGAGCATCTCCGTCGTTGACGCATACGGCAGTTCAGCGGATGCACCCATAAACACGCCAGGAGTAGCCCAGGCATCACGCCACCCGTCGTTGTCGGGCGACACAGTCAACCCTGGGCCGATCACGTCACCGTCGTCGTTGAAGTCCCATAGTCGACCATCGATATCGGACCACTCGGCCGGCACGCTGACGATGATGGCCTCGGTCTCGTCGGTCACCGCTACATAGTCGGAGTAAGTACGTGATCCATCGGTGCCTCCTCCGACGGTTCCTTCGAGCACAACCTCATAGCTGACGATCACCTCGTCGGCAGCTGACCAGTCTCGCTCGTCAACAATCACGATCTCGACCAGGATGAAGAACTCCCCGCTGGACGGTTCCGCTCCAACGACCAAGAAACTGCTTCCTTCGGGTCCGCAGTTCTCCCACACATCGAGCTCGCCGATATAGAGCCCATCGTCATACGGCTGACGCTCGACATAGTCGCAGGTACCGCTGAACTCTTTGTCGTCGAGTAGCTCACCGACCGAGGCGTAAGGGAGCTGGTCCGATGCCCCAATGAACACGCCGGGAGTGCCCCAGCCATCACGCCATGCAGTCACATCCGACGCCGCTAGGAACGATGGACCGATCTCGACGCCGTCGGTCGTCCACGCTCCGCCATCGGTGTCGGCCCACTCCGTCGGAATCCTCAGTAGGATGCGATCGGAATCGTCGGTGATTTGCAGGTAGTCGTCGTAGTCGGGGGCATCTTCGTCGGCAAAGTTCCCGGAACCCGCAGAAGTGACCTCGAGTGGCTCTCCATTGAGCCGGCCTTCGAGCAATTCGTCCGTCGACGGGCGGTACACCTCGATGGCGATCGGATCGTTGACTTGGCGACTGCGCAAAACATCGCAATAGTCCGACATGGTGCCATCAGCCGCCATCGGCAGGCTCGCGGCTTGCGTGATGAGGTCACCGGCCTCGAGACCGACAAGGTCTGCGGGTGACCCCGACGCCACCGAGTACACCCAGATGCCCGTGACACCGTCACCGGACACCGCTTCGCCGTTGATTCCTACCGAATCGACGTCGATGCCGTTGCGGAGCTGGTCGATGACTGGCCGGGCGACCTCTCGCCCGATGGCGAAGGATTGACCAACATCGTTGCCGGCATAATTCACGGCAACGACCCGACCCTGATCAGAAACGATAGGACCACCACTGTTGCCGGGGAGCGTGTCAGCGCTGTGTTCGATGACCGCATCAACCGAGGCCCACGACGACTCGCCATCGGCATTCTCCTTGGACACGATGCCGTCGAGGAGCGTGTATTCGGCATCGCCCAGCGGGAAACCAGCGGCGAAGATCGACATGCCCGCAGCGATTGGGCCGTCATGCCACTCGAGATAGTCGAAACCGTCACCTTCGATATCGATCACGGCAAGGTCCGAGCACTCTGAGACGCCAAGCAGGCGAGCGTTCCGGGGCTGTTGCTCACCATCGATGAGGACTTCGAGGACCGCCGCGCCGGTGACCACGTGATTGTTGGTCACGACTAGACCCGACTCATCGATGATGAATCCCGTGCCGCTGCCCACCACGTTCGACTGCAACCCAGCTGCCGGGTCGATCAGGTTCCAGTCGCGTTGATCTGCACAACCGCGGCACGAACCCCGTCGACAGAGTTCACCGCGCCGCTTGGGACCGGCGGCAGAGTCACAGAGTTCACCGCGCCGCTTGGGACCGGCGGCAGAGTCACAGAGTTCACCGCGCCGCTTGGGACCGGCGGCAGAGTCGGCGAGGGCGTGGCCTCGACTGATGCGACCACGGATGGACCTGCAGCTGGAGTGGCAGTCCCCGGGTCGGCGGTGAGCGTCGTGCCAGCACCACAGGCCGAGGCGAAGACGATCACCGCAAGTACTACCGCCGAGATACTACGAGACATCACATTCCTTTTCATGGCGCGACCAACCGCGTCCGCGTCATCGAAACTAACAGCAGACCTGGTGGAATTGTCACGACCTAGGTGCGAACAAATCAGTTGCCGATGGCGAGCAACACCTGGCGCATGGCTCGGAGTGAATGGCCCGACAGCATCACGTCGCAGTGCGGCAGCGCTGCAGCCATGCCGCCTACAAGCGGTTCGAAACCATCAGCAGCAGCACGGGGGTTGACCCAGATAACGCGGTGGGCCATACGTGAGAGCCGCTGCATGCGGCGGCCCATGTCTTCAGCCGAGTCGGTATCCCAGCCATCGCTAGCGATCAGAACCACCGAGCCACGCAGCAACGTAGACCAGCTGGCATGGGACATGAGCGTCTGAAAACTCGTTGCGATCTTGGTGCCAGAAAACCGATCGTCGACCAACTCCGATGCTGCAGCAACAGCCTCGATCGGGTCGGACCGACGCAGTGCCGGCGTGATGCGAGTGATTGTGGTGGAGAACGCGAATGCCTCGGCGTCGACATGGGTGGAGAGCGCCCGCAACACATGCATATACGGCCGCACAAATGTCTGCATCGAGCCCGACACATCAGCCAGCATCACCACCCGGCGGGTGCGGCGATGATTGTCATTCCACATGAGCTGCACTGGGTCACCGCCAGTGCGTCGGGCAGCTGCCAACGTGCGACGTCGATCCAACTTCCCAGGTGAGTTGGATGGTTTACGACGCCGCACCGGCTTACGGGGCCAAGCAATCGCCGCCTGCTCGAGCCATTCACCAATGGCCGCGAGTTCATCTTCGCTCAACAGGTCAAACGGCTGGTCTGCTAGCTGCGCTAACTCGGCAGGAAGTAGCTCGGGCAGCACCATCTCGCTGTCGTCGTCGGCTGGCTCGTCGTCCTCGGGTGATGCCGACGGCGCCTGCGACCATGGCACTCCCCCGCCAGCGTCGGCCTGCTGGTTACGAGCCTCTCGCCGGCGTTGTTCGGCGGTCGGGAACGAAGGCTCCTGATGTTTGTTCGACTTGCGAGCATTACGACCTGTGGGAAGCGCTCCACCCTCGAAGACGATCTCGAAGACACGGTCGAAGGTGTCGATGTGCCGGGCGTCGTGCACCAGACAGACCCGCGACACCCAATACAGCTGCGTCCGGCTGGTTGGTTTCGTTGCCGCTAGTGCTGCTGCATACCGTTCGCCTGAGTGAATCGAAACCGGCAGTTCGGCCTTGCGAAGTGACTCAACAAACGCCGAGGCAAAGATCGCCCGATCGATATCGGGCAGAAGTGTGGGTCGAGTCACCGGCTCAGACTCCGGCTAGGAGGCCAGTTCTTCTCGGAGTGCGGCCAGGTCATCGGGTGTCTTGGCGAGTGAGCCCAGGGTGCGCATCGCGTTCTGGTCGACCAGCGAGACACCAAGCACCATAAGCGCGCTGACCCAATCGATGGTCTCGGCGAGGCCCGGCGGCTTGTCCAGCCCACGATCTCGGGCCGTACCGACGAAGGCGGTTGCTGCTTCGATCAGTGCCTCGTCGGCATGGGGCACATTTCGGCGAATGATCTGGGCGGCGCGGGCGATCTCGGGGTAGTCGATCCAGTGGTACAGGCACCGACGTTTGAGCGCATCGTGGAGCTCACGGCTGCGGTTTGACGTCAATATGACGATGGGTGGTGTTGTTGCCTCGATCGTGCCGAGCTCCGGGATCGTGATCGACTGCTCACCCAGAAACTCGAACAACAAAGCCTCAAACTCATCGTCGGCTCGATCGATCTCGTCGATCAAGACCACCGGCGGCACATCACCTTGATGTTTCACCGCAGCCAGCAATGGACGTTCGACCAAGTACTCATCGGTAAACAGGTCGGTGTCGGCCAGCTTCTGACCATCGGCCTCGGATAACCGAATGGCCAGAAGCTGACGCGGATAGTTCCACTCATAGAGCGCTTCGTTGGCAGCGATGCCTTCGTAACACTGCAACCGCAGCAGCGGCGTGTTGAGCGCCTTGGCCATGGCTTTGGCTGCGGCTGTCTTACCCACGCCCGGTTCGCCCTCAAGCAGAAGTGGTTGACCTAACGATTGGGCTAGGTAGAGCGCGGTGGCGAGTCCTTCGTCGACCAGATAGTCGACGCGATTGAGGGCACCGGTCAGCTCTTCAACACTCGCAAAACTCGTCATGTGTTACGGCCCATTCTGCAGCTCAGAATCATGGTGTTTGCACCTGGTCGTGGGCGAGCAGGTTCTCATAATCATCCCAGGTGTCGACGTCGAGCGGGATCGTGGCATCGATCGGAACCTCGGTCACGGGATAGAGACCTGATTCGAGCAGTTTCCAAACTGCCTTATCACCGTGCAGTTCGGCGAGGTCACTAAATACCTGGCGGCCGAACCAGAACGGATGCCCGATGCCATCGGTATACCGACAGACGGCCAACGGTGCGGGCCCGCCGCCTGCTGTGGCTGCAGCGATGAGCGATTCGATTGCCGAAACTGTGATGCCCGGCTGATCACCAAGCAGCATCACGACGCCTTGGGTATCAGCAGCGAGCGAGCTGAGCGCGGACACGATCGACGATGAACAACCGTCGGTGAAGTGCAGACTATCGACGACCTTGAAGCCATCGAAGTTGACCTGGTGCACGACTTCATCGGCAGCCCCACCAACGGTGACCAGACGCTGGTCAAACGGTGCAGCTCGGGCGACATCGAGAGTGGCATCGAGCAATGTGCGCCCCTTGTAGGGAAGCAGCTGTTTTGGTTGGCCGAGTCGACGAGACGACCCAGCGGCGAGAAGGAGGCCGGCGACGTGCTCGGTCACGCGCCTGCCCCGATTGCTACATCTTCGGCGTGGCGATTCCGACAGCCGACGTTGCAGTACCAATAGTCATTACCTTCGTGATGCAGATGGGGTGTCTGAGCACCGACGATTACGGTCATGCCGCAGATGGGGTCAATTGCCTCGGCGGGCGCCTGCGGCCCGTCACTTTTTGGCGCTACCAATCCGTTGAGGCGGACCTCGGCGGTCAACTCAGCCAGCACCGACAGAGCGACTTCCTCGGCGGTGCGGGCGCCGATCTCGACGCCAACAGGTGAGCGCACAACCGACGCCTGTTCATCGGTCAGATCAAGCGACGCAAGCACCGCGGCACCACGCACCCGGCTCGCCACCAGACCAATAAACCCGACCTGACCGGCAAGCGCAGCATTGATCGAGTCTTCCTCGTGGCGGCCATGGCTCGAGATCAATACAGCGAGTGACCCGGTTGCGTCGGGGACGCCGTTGGGCACATGGTCCATTGCGTAGCCAAGTTGTGTTCCGAACTGGACGAGCGCCTCGGCGATCGGCGTGTTGCCGACCACAGCGATCCGAGCGGCGGGCAGTTTGGGTTCGAGGAAGACCTCGATCGCCCCACCCGACAAACATGGATTGACGACGGCTTGTGCACCTGGGCGCTCGGGAAATCCCTCTTCTTCTGCAGGAAGCACCCGCAGCAACAATGGCTCACCCGAAGCCAACACTCCCATGGCAGCGACCTTGACCGACTCTTCGGCGCATTGGCCGCCGACGAACCCGTCGACGCTGCCATCGGCCAGGATGATCGCCGCATCACCCGGACGAGCCGACGTAGGCATCTCCGCCCGCACCACCGTCGCCAACACAAACGGCACCCGCGTAGCAACCAACTCACCAACTCGCTGAGAAGTACGCCTTGATGACGACACTACGTTCTCCTTTTCACCGCTCCGCTCGGGCCGACGTTCGTCGGATATGGCCTCTGGTCATTGTGGTCGCCTCCTCCGTCGGCTCCGCCCGCTCGTCCCCCACTCCTCAGCTAGCCACGGGTAGCGAAGCGGTCCGGGACCGTCGACCCTTTAGCTCGAACAGCGTTTGCGAGGAACGAGCGAAGGCGGACTACCCGAACAGCGTTTGCGAGGAACGAGCAAAGGCGGACTTCCCTAGATCGGCGGGGTGTGGTTGCCTTGCATGGCTTGCCATACCCGTGATGGGGTCAGTGGCATGTCTGCATGGCGGATGCCGAATGGTTTGAGTGCGTCGACCACCGCGTTCACGACTGCGGCCGGTGAACCAACCGTGGCCGATTCGCCGATGCCCTTGGCCCCGATCGGGTGATGCGGCGACGGCGTGACCGTGCTGCCGGTTTCCCAGTCGGGTGTCTCGAGCGCCGTCGGGATCAGATAGTCCATGAGTGAACCACCAAGACAGTTGCCGTCTTCGTCGAACGAGATCATCTCCATAAGTGCCATACCAATGCCGTCGGCGAGGCCGCCGTGCACCTGACCTTCGATGATCATGGGGTTGATCTGGGTGCCGCAATCGTCGACAGCGATGAAGCGGCGGACCTTGACTTCGGCAGTCCCTGGATCGATATCGACGACACAGATGTAGGCGCCGAACGGGTACGTCAGGTTCTCGGGGTTGTAACAGATCTGGGCTTCGAGGCCACCCTCGATGCCTTCAGGAAGATCGCCAGCACCGTGTGCCTTCATCGCGATGTCCTGGATCGTGACCGACTTGGACGGATCGCCCTTGACATGGAACGAACCCTTGACCCATTCCAGATCAGCCACCGAGACTTCGAGCATGCCACTAGCAATGATCTGTGCCTTGTCTTTGACCTTGCGAGCAACGAGCGCCGCGGCAGCACCGGAAACCGGTGTCGAACGGGAGCCGTAGGTACCCAAACCAAACGGGGTGTTGTCGGTGTCGCCATGAACGACGTCGATGTCTTCGGGCGGGATACCGATCTCTTCGGCGATGATCTGGGCGAAGGTTGTCTCGTGGCCCTGGCCCTGCGTCTTTACCGACAGTCGCACGACGGCCTTGCCGGTCGGATGCACTCGCAGCTCGCAGCCATCGGCCATACCGAGACCCAAGATGTCCATATCCTTACGAGGACCAGCACCCACAGCTTCGGTGAAGAACGTGACGCCGATACCCATCAGTTCGCCATTGGCTCGTTTCTCGACCTGTTCGGCCCGGAGCTCGTCGTAACCGGCCATGTCAAGCGCCTTGCGCATGGTTGGTTCGTAGTTGCCGGAGTCATACGTCCAGCCGGTTTTGGTCTCGTACGGGAACTGCTCGGGCTGAATGAAGTTCTTGATCCGAAGTTCGGCTGGGTCCATGTCGAGCTCGTAGGCCAGACAGTCGACCAATCGTTCCACGAAGTACACAGCCTCGGTGATGCGGAACGAACAGGCGTAGGCGACACCCCCCGGGGCCTTGTTCGTGTACACGGCCTTCATCGATGAGTACGCCGCTTCGAGGTCATACGAGCCGGTGAAGACACCGAAGAAACCAGCGGGATACTTGACCGGTGCGGCAACGCCGTTGAAAGCACCATGGTCGGCGAGTACTTCGCCGCGCACCGCAAGGATCTTGCCGTCTTTGGTGGCGCAGATGTCACCGTTCATCACGTAGTCGCGGGCGAAGCCGGTGGACACCAGGTTCTCGGTGCGGTCTTCCATCCACTTGACCGGCTTGCCGATCAGCAGGGATGCAACGATCGAACATACGTAACCCGGATAGATGGGCACCTTGTTACCGAAGCCGCCACCGATGTCGGGGGCGATCACTCGAATCTTATGTTCAGGAATCCCAGCCACCAGCGCGTACACCGTGCGGTGGGCGTGCGGGGCCTGGGTGGTTGACCACAGGGTGAGTTTGCCGGACACCCGTTCCATGTCCGCGACGCAGCCGCAGGTCTCCATTGGAGCCGGGTGGACACGGGGGTAGATGATCTCTTGGCTGACGACTACGTCGGCACGAGCGAACGCCGCATCGGTTTCAGCCGCGTCGCCAGTTTCCCAATCGAAACAATGGTTGTCGGTTTTGCCATCGAGATCGGTGCGGATCACCGCTGTCTCAGGATCCATGGCCTTACGCACGTCCATGACCGCAGGCAGGATGTCGTATTCGACCTCGATCAGCTCAAGTGCGTCTCGGGCCGAGTACTTATCTTCGGCGACAACAAAGGCGACCTCTTGGTACTGAAAACGCACCTTGTCGGTGGCCAACACCGCTTGCACGTCGTTCGACAAGGTCGGCATCCATGCAAGCCCATGTTCGGCCAAGTCAGCGCCCGTGACGACGGCTACGACCTTGGGGTGTGCTTCGGCTGCGGACTTGTCGATGCTCACGATGTTGGCGTGGGCCACTGGCGATCGCAGGATCGCCAGGTGCAACATGCCGGGGAGCACGACGTCGTCGCAGAAGTTGCCCATGCCTCGAACCAGGCGAGCGTCTTCCTTACGGAGCATCTTGCCGAAACCCATCGGGTTACCTTCGGGCGATAGGCCTTCTGATGACTGGGGATCTTCGGTGACGGTCATGATGCACTCCCGATAGTGACGGCGGATTCGTAGTTTGCGGCCCACTGCACTGATCGCACGATCATCGAGTAGCCGGTGCAGCGACAGATTTGTCCGGAGATGGCCTCGCGGATCTCGTCTTCGCTGGGGTTCGGATTGCGGTCAAGAAGGGCCCGGCTGGTCATCAACATGCCAGGCGTACAGAAACCGCACTGCAAGCCGTGTTCTTGAATGAACCCTTGTTGTACGGGGTCGAGCACGTTGTCTTGTTCGAGATCTTCGACGGTGCGGACTCGGTGGCCTTCGGCCATAGCGGCGAGAACGGTACAGCTCTTCACTGGCTCCTCGTCCATCCATACGACACATGTGCCACAGTTTGAGGTGTCACAACCCCAGTGGGTGCCGGTCAGGCCCACGGTGTCGCGCAGGAAATGCACGAGCAGCAGGCGACCTTCGATTTCGTGGGTCTGGTCGACCCCGTTCACGTTGACGGTTACTTCCATGATCAGTCGCTCCTTCAGGCTGTGGCTCGGGCGACGGCGTCGCGGAGCGCTCGTTGGGTCAGTTCGTTGGCCAGGTGGCGCTTGTAGTCGGCGGTGCCTCGTCCGTCGGTTTGGGGATCACACGCAGCGGCGGCGATGGCACCGACCTGGGCGTAGAGCTCCTCGGAGGGTGTTGCGCCGGCAAGAGCGGCGGCTGCATCGGCAATCGAGTTGGTGTTGGCGCCGACGGCGGCCAGCCCGACTCGGCCTTGGCTGATCGTGCCGTTGTCGATCCACACGGCAGCACCGGCCGAGACCACGGCCCAGTCGCCGGCTCGGCGTTCGACCTTGTGATAGGCGCTACTGCCGTTCGGGCGAATAGGAATACGCACCTCGGTCAGCATCTCGGCATCGCCCACCGCTGTCTCGTAGGGACCCACGTGGAAGTCGTGCATTGACACGACCCGTTCGCCGCTGCTGCTGCGGATGACACACTCGGCGTCCAGCGTCGAACACACCGCTGACAGGTCCTCGGACGGATCGGCTTGACACAGTGAACCGCCGATGGTGCCCCGGTTTCGCACGACCGGGTCGGCGATGACCTTCTCGGCATCGCGGAAGATGGGGAAGGCAGCAGCCAGCTCCTCGGATTCGAGCAGCTCACGATGCCGGGTCATAGCGCCTATGTACATCGTGTCGCCTTCGGTGCGGATGTACCCGAGTTCATCAGCAAGATCGTTGATGTCGATGATGTATTCGGGATTTGCTAGCCGAAGCCGCATCATCGGCAGCAGGCTGTGCCCGCCTGCGATGAGCCGGGCTTCGGAGCCCAGACGTTCGAGTAAATCGATCGCGTGATCGACGCTGGTAGCCCGTTCGTATTCGAACGGAGCAGGTACTTGCATGACGACAACCCCCCGGTTGGTGCTTGTGCGACCACCCTGCCCCGAACTTTGACTAGGGTCAAGCCGACTTAAGAGGATCCTTAATTCACTCTCACAGCCCACAAGGCATCGAGGCTTGATGACTCCAACCCAACTCTGCAGTTTCGCCACGGTCGTCCGTCTTGGAACCGTACGCGCCGCAGCCGCCGAGCTGGGCGTCTCCGAGGCAGCGGTCTCGGGCAACGTTGGCGCTCTGCGCAAAGAACTCGACGACCGACTGTTCCATCCGTCGCACAGTGGTCTCGTTTTCACACCCGGAGGAATCCGGTTGGCACAGCGAGCAGTGGAGATGTTGGGCTTGCAGGAACAGACACGCCGCGAGGTCAGCGATGCTCACGGCGGGCGTCGCCACCTCCGTGTCGTAGCCACGTCACTGTTCGCCGAGTACGCGGCACCGGGATTGATCGAGGCCTTCTCGACGCGCGCCGACGACCTTGAAGTCGAACTCGTCGTTGACTCCTCGGACCGCTTCGACGAACTGCTGCTCAGTCACACGGCCGATGTCGTGATCGGCCCGCTCCCCCAAAAGACCACGACCGACGGACTAACGGCGACCGAGTTTTTACGGTACGGGGTTGTTGGTGTGTGCACACCCGAGGTTGCGGCCGGCGACCTGGCTCGTGCCCAATGGCATCTTGGGCCGTCCGCCGTTGAGCCAGCAGGAGTGTCGAAGACGATCGTCGAACGGATGCGAGTCGACGAGAACAACCAACGCATCTACACCAGCCATGCAGCGGCGCTCGCCCAAGCTCGCGACGGCAATGGCTTGGCGCTGGTACCGAAGTTCGTGGCCGACCGCTCAACCGCTAATGGCGAACTCGTACTTGTCGACGACCGGCGCTGCGCAGCGACCGGCACGTGGACGGCTCGCAGCTGGCGCGGCGACAGAGCATCGAGCGCGGCTCGAGAACTCATGCGTTTCGTGACCACACCACGAGCCATCCAGGCCATGCTCGCTGGCTCCGGTTCACGCATCGGCCGCTTCAAACCCCGGGTCCACATCACACTCTGGAGCTGAAGGTCGCCAGCATCTGGTTTTGTTACGTCCCGGAGTGACCACTTGGCTAGCTGGAACGACGACCGGACTCGACATCATTGAGATCCAGATGGTTGCGCATGTACTGACCGGTTGCGTCGGTCGTTGGTTGGAAGTCCCAGGCCGAGTACCGACCCTTGCGGAGCGCATGGTCGACAACCCGTCGATCAGCTTGGCTATCGAGCACGTCGACCAGTATCTGCGACATGTTCCACCGGTCTTTTGCTTCGGATCGGAAACTCGCGACATCGGCCAGGTACTCGACCGAGTCAACGACATTGTTCAGCTCATGCGGATCAACGCTCAGGTCATACAGCTGGTCACCGTCGGGCTGGCTGTAGATGTATTTGAGTTTGCCTCTGCGGAGCATGAAGATCGGGGCCACCGCGCCCTCGCCTAGATACTCCCCCTCCACTGTCCGCAACGTGTCTTCGAAGCCGCCAAGCTGCGGGAGCAGACTGTGACCGTCCATTGCGCTCGGCGCCTCGATACCAGCCATGTCGAGCAACGTCGGCGCAATGTCGAGCAGGCTCGACAGGGTGGCCACCCGAGATGCACGGAAACGGGTCGGCGAGTGCACGATGAGTGGGATTCGAGCGCTGTGTTCGAAGAAGTTCATCTTGTACCAGAGGCCCCTCTCACCCAGCATGTCGCCGTGATCTGCGGTAAACACGATGATCGTGTCGTCGGCCAGTCCGTGGTAGTTGAGCGTGTCCACGATCTGCCCGACCCAGTGATCGACGTAGGAGCAGTTGGCGAGATAGGCGCGGCGCGCGGCCAGGATCTGTTCGTCGGTGACGTGGGTTGTGTCGGCGCAGATGACCTTGCGTAACCGGACGCTATGCGGGTCGAGCTCATCATCAGCGATCGGGCCGACAGTTGGCATCGGGATATCGACATCGTCGTACAGATCCCAGAACTCTTGGCGAGCGACATAGGGGTCGTGCGGATGTGTGAACGACGCGGTAACCATGAACGGGCGTTCATCCTGGGTTCGTGCCAGGTCGCGCAACTTGCGGATCGTACGGAAGCCGACCTCGTCGTCATAGTCGAGCTGGTTGGTGGCGTCGGCAACTCCGGCGTGGGTCACGCTGTCCAGGTTGTGGAACCACCAGTCGAAGCGGCCGTCAGGGTCGAGCCAGTTCGGGGTCCACCCAAAGTCAGCCGGATAGATATCGGTCGTCAGCCGTTCTTCGTAGCCGTGCAGCTGGTCGGGACCAACGAAATGCATCTTGCCAACGAGTGACGTTTGATAACCAGCCGAGCGCAGATAGTGCGCAAACGTCGGCACCGTCGAGGCGAACTCCGACGCATTGTCATAGGCACCGATTTTGTGATTCTGCTGGCCAGCCATCATCGCGAACCGAGCGGGCGCGCACAGTGGCGAATTGCTGTACGTCGACTCGAAGACCACACCGTCGGCTGCCAGCCGGTCGATCGCCGGGGCAATCGCTGGCCCACCCCACGGTGCCATGAACGGCGCTGCCATCTGATCCGCCATGATCAGCACGATGTTCGGTTGCGTCGTCATCGCCACACTATGCCCAGATTATTGCCCCTCGGGCACGCCTTCCCCGCCAGGAAACGGGGTTCGCGAAACCTCCGCTGACGGCCTGAAGCATGCATGCATAATGCATGCATGCCCAACGTTCAGATCCGAGAAGTGCCCGACGACGTTCACAACGAGCTGGTTCGACGAGCCGAACGCGCTGGCCAGTCGCTGCAGCAGTATCTGTCAGCACAGTTGGCCTCGATCGCTGCCACCCCGACGCTCGACGACGTACTCGAGCGAATTGAGAACCGATCGAAGGGTCAGCTGTCGAAGGCTGACGCCGTCTCTGCTCTTGAGGACGAACGTGCTCGTCGTTGACGCTTCTGTTATCGCCCCGGCCATCGCCGACGGCGGCCCCGATGGGGACGCGTGTCGGATGCGAATCAAAGGTCAATCGCTTGCTGCGCCCGATTTGCTCCGGCTGGAAACAATGTCGGTGCTTCCCGGCACCTAGCTAAAGGCTCCTTTACGTCAAATCAGGCGGACAACGCCGTGCAGGACTTGCTGCACGTTCCACTCGTTGTCTACCCCACGGCACCGCTACTGCGCCGCGAATGGGAGCTACGCGACAACGTAACCGCCTATGACTCGTGTTACGTCGTTCTCGCCGAAGCCTTAGGCTGCCCACTGGTCACCGCCGACCAACGCCTCGCCAATGCGCCAGATACGCGCTGTCAGTTCGATGTCGTCTAGCTACAAACTTGCCACCCACGGTCGCTGCTGACAACAACACCGAGTGATCGGGCCGCTCGTAACGCCGGAGACGCAGCGCACGTGTTCGGATTGAGCTCGCGAGTATCAGCGGGCTCGAGGTATCGAGCACATGGTCGATAGCTCTCAACCAACCGGCCGACCGACCCTGTCGGAAACTAGTTAATGGAAGCCGGGATGTCTGGAATCACACCGTTGGAGAGTGCACCCCACTACGCGAAGCGGCCGGCGTCGGGTGCCCGGTAGACGTCGACTTCTTCGGCCGGAAGTTGGACCTGGCCAAGGATCATGTCGGCACATCGCTCGGCGATCATCATGACTGGTGCATAGATGTTGCCGTTGGTGACATTTGGCATGACGGATGCGTCGCAGACTCGCAGACCTTCGACGCCGTGCACTCGCAATGTCGCTGGGTCAACAACGGCCATGTCATCGGTTCCCATACGGGCGGTGCACGATGGGTGCAAGGCCGTCTCGGAATCAGACGCCACCCATTTGAGAATCTCTTCGTCGGTCTCGACCGATGGCCCTGGTGACACTTCGCCGCCGTTGTACTTCTCGAACGCCGGTTGCGTCAGCACCCGGCGAGCAGTGCGCACTGCTTCGATCCACTCTTTGCGATCATTGCCCGTCGACAGATAGTTGAACTGCACTGCGGGGTGTTCACGCGGATTCGTGGTTTTGATCTTGACCGTGCCACGGACATCGCTATACATCGGGCCAACGTGCACCTGGTAGCCGTGGCCCTCGGTGGCCTCTGACCCGTCGTACCGGATCGCAATCGGCAGGAAGTGGAACATCAGGTTGGGGTACTCAACCTGGTCGTTGCTGCGTAGGAACGCGCCAGCTTCGAAGTGGTTGGTCGCCGCTGGTCCCCGCCGGAAGAGCCATTGCAAGCCAATAAAAGGCATACGCCATGTGGCGTTGTACGGCTGCATGGAAACCGGTTCCTTGCACGCGTACTGGATATAGACCTCGAGATGATCCTGCAAGTTTTCGCCCACGCCCGGTAGTGCCGAAACGACATCGATACCGAGTGACTTCAGGTGGTCCGGGTCGCCGATTCCTGACAGCTGCAATAACTGCGGCGAGTTGAACGCGCCACCACAGCTGATGATCTCGGTGCCGCGAACTGTGTGGGTGCGGCGACCTCGGCGGTACTCGACCCCCACGGCTCGATTGCCTTCGAACACAATCTTGTTGGCTTGGGCCAACGTGAGCAGGGTGAGGTTTGCTCGGTCAAGCACCGGGTGCAGGTACGCACGGGCGGCGCTCAGGCGACGGCCTCGGACCACGTTCTTGTCGAAGACCGCGAAACCTTCCTGCTGGTAGCCGTTCACGTCGCTCGTGCTGTGGAAACCGGCTTGAGGGCCAGCTTCGAGCCACGCGTTGAACAGTGGATTCCCGGCCGGTCCGGTCTCGAGCTTGAGCGGGCCGTCCTCGCCTCGCCATTCGTCGCCGCCAACCAGGCGATTTTCCATTCGTTTGAAGTACGGCAAGCAGTTCTCGTACGCCCAGTGCTCCATACCCGGCTCGGCGGCCCACTTGTCATAATCCATGGGATTACCCCGCTGGAAGATCATGCCGTTGATGCTGCTGCTGCCGCCAAGGACCTTGCCACGAGCGTGATACACCTTGCGGCCGTTCATGAACGGCTCGGGTTCGCTCTCGTACTTCCAGTCGTAGAACCGGCTGCCGATCGGGTAGGTCAGCGCCGCTGGCATGTGGATGAAGACATCCCACTTCCAGTCCTTGCGCCCCGCTTCGATCACCAGCACTTCGTTGGCAGGGTCGGCGCTCAGTCGGTTTGCCAACGCACACCCAGCGGACCCACCGCCGATGATGATGTAGTCATAGGTCTTGTCAGTAACTACGTGACGCATTTTCTTCAACGAACCTGCCACCTGGGCTCCCCATTACTGGATTCAGAAACCGTCTGACCAGCACCGTAAGTGGCAGCAGAGGCTCTCGCAACCTGCGACTCCGGCTACTCGCCTACCACCGAGTCAATAAATGACTCCGCCACCAAGAAGCGAGCAGCACTCGATTCGAGCGCTTGCAGCTGTTCAACCGCAAAGACCAGCCCTTCGGACATCGCCTGGTATTCGCGAGCGGCTGCATCTCGCCTGACTTGATCAGGTACCTGGTGACGTACAAAATCGATCCCTACCGAAATCTCGTTGCCCGGCACCGTGGCCCCCACCTGTGGCACAAAACCACGACTCGCCGCCTGCTCTAGCGACGCGCTCAACGCTGCGAGAGCAACGGGCTCATCAAAGGCGACCGTGACCTGACCAGTCGCCTCAACTGATTCGAGTCGATCGGCAGCGGTGGCGAACGACCGCACTGATTCATCACCCTGAGTGAGTACATCAAGAAACGCCGATACGGAATTCCCTCGATGAATCTCACCATGCGTCACGTTCTCAGCACACCGTTGTGCGACACCGGCTGAGAGGCCCACGACGCGGCACGACCGATATATCAAGTCTGTTATTTCGCGTGGGGCTACTCGCATCACCTAGTCGGCGGTTCCACGAAACACCGTTTCAAACAGTCGAAGCCAATTGCCACCCATCACGCCATCGCGTTCAACCTCAGAGAAACCGATTTCGTCGAGCCCATGAGCCAGGTTGGCAAAATCTTGCGGACCGGAAAACCAGGCAGGCCAAGGCGGAAACACTGGGATCTCCGACGGCTCGGGACGGTCCCAGCGCCCACTGCGCATCCACCCGAGTGCATCTGACTGCCACCCCACAACTGCGTCGGAGCCAATAGCGACGTGCTCAGCTCCAACCCGGTCGGCGAGAGCCGCAAGCATCGAGCAGTACTCGTTCAGCGTCACGTCGGCACCGCCCATGAACAAGGGATATAACGTGCACCCAATCACACCACCGCGACCGGCAACGGCATCGATGACCGCATCCGGTTTGTTCCGCGGCGAATCACAGAAAGATCGCTGGTTGCCGTGCGTGACCGCGATTGGCAGGGCCGAGGCATGAACAGCATCAAGCCCGGTTACGTCGCCCACATGAGAAATATCTATGAGCACGCCGGCGTCGTTGAGCGCTTCGACCATACGATGCCCAACTCGGGTCAAACCGGCGTCCCTCGGTTCCCAGCAACTTGAACCCAAGTGGTTGGCGATGTTGTACGTCAACTGCACAACCCGGACTCCGACATCAGCAAACATCTGCGCCATCTCGGGGTCGTCGCCGAGCATCGTGGAGTTCTGAAATCCCAGAACGATGCCCAGCACGTCGTCGGCAACGGCCTGTCGGATTTCGTCGACGCTGCCAACGATGCGGACTATGTCGCTGTTCTGGCGACACAGGTTCCGAAAGGCACCAATCCGGGTCATCGCCCCGCCGAGGTCCTCCCACACACCCACAGTTGCATGCACGATGTTCACGCCACCTGAGCGCACGGTGCGGATCACCTCACGAGACCAATCATTGATCTGTAGGCCGTCGATGATCATGGTTGGCTCCCAGGCCGAGCGGGCATCGCCCATTGGTCAATCATTGCTGCATCGTTGCCAAGATCCGCAAGACGCGGTGCTCCCTGAAACAACGTGACACGAAGCCAATCGGTCGACTTCGGCTTGAAGTTGTCCATGCCGTACATCGCTAACTGGAAGCGTTGCAGCTGCAATGGCAAGAAGTTGGCGCTGCAAACATTATCTCGCGGCTCGCCGTAGACGTCGCCACTCGTGACGACACGCTCAACGGCCATTCGCAGTTCTGGCTGATCCCGCAGCAGTGTTGCGACTGACAGATCTTTGTCAGCTAGTTCAAGCGCCCGACTCAGTTCCGCGACACGGAGCGCAACATCGATCGCAACATCGCGCCCATCGGAACGGAATCTGGCCCGAGGCGCTCGCCGAGGTTCCTCGGTGTTGTCGCTGATCAGCCACAAATAGTGGTCGGCATCGGTCGCTGCCAGGTCGAGTTGATCAAGCCAGGAAAACCGCTGCGCCAGCAGGTCAACAAGGCTGCCGACCGTTAGCCCTGGGTCGACGGAGCAGCCCTCGTCGACGTAGAACATCTCATCGATGACCTCGTCGTCCCCTTCGTGGATTTCAATCAACAAAGCAACGACAAGTTCGGTGAGTTCAGCAGACTGATCACTCGCCCATCGATAGAGCTCGTCCCACGCCCGAGGATGTGATCGAAGCTCATCAAACTTCGCGTGAATCTGGTCGATGAAACCGACAAGCTCTCGCGGATTGAGGAACGGAGCGCACTCGTCGGTCGTGCCGGTTGAGAACGCGTCTCGAGCCCGGTCGATCCAGTCACAAAGCGCCCGGCACCGAGCCTCGGTCACGGTCATTTCTCGAACCTGGGCTAGAGCAATCTCACGTACTGCGGCCCACGCGTGAATTACGTGCGGATGTTTCATGGCATAAGGCACGAGTCCTAGCCCGGTTGCATTTCCCAACCCAAAGAACCGTTTCCACTGGTCATCAAATGCAACTGCTCGAGTTCCACCTTGCCTTGCCGCACAGTGTTCGATGACGTCATAGCTGAGCTCTCGATACAACCACGCAGCCAACATTTGTGCCCGATAAGGAACGCGGAGCGGGTGCGATGGGGCATATCCAGCGAACGAGCGCATGCCGTATTTACCATTCCCATAGAACGCAGTACTTCGCATCATGTAGCCGGCGTCGCCGACCAACTCGGCATCTGGTTGCCCTCCGCCGGCAAGACAGTCAACGATGTACTGGAAGAAGCGCAGGCTGCGATTACCCCGCGTCAGCACCAAGACTCGGGCATCGACGCGACCGTCTTCCTGTTTGGGCACCTCGGCCCGCAGCATCGCCATGAGCTCATTGGTCAGGTCACCTTCGACAAGCGCTCCGGTGATCTCCCAGTTGTTGGCCACAACTCGATCAGTGTGTTCCGATTCATCAAGCGTCGTGGTGAACGCCACGAAGTGAAATACTCGGTCGGCGATACGGATCTCGTAGGCAGCTTCACCACAGCCCTCGGCATCGATCTCAAAGAGCACGCGCTGCGCTTGCCAGCCATCGACGACTGCTCGTCGTAGCAACATCCGACTGAAGCTGTACCGAGTCAAACGAGCGGCGCCAAGCGTGAGCGGTGCCATGACAACTTCGGAGTCGCGCAGACGATCTCGATACTCGCTAACCATCGATGCAAGTCGCTCGCCCGTATGTGTAACCACGACCACCAAGTATACGCATATCGTTGGCAGCAGAATCTCTGTTCGGGACGAGAACGCTTTCGTCAGCACGTTACGGCAAATGTTCGATCCTTCGAATGCATGGGCAATCAAGGCAACTAACACCCGACGAGCAATTCTCGACGCGGCGGTAATGGCGACTTTGGCGCCAACACGCGCACGATCGAATCGACGAGACGACAGCACTTCTTGCAAGGTTTGTCGACGATGACCTATGGCTTAGAAGCTTGTCCGGCCTCGCTCCCCTTTCGACGAGGTGAGGGCCATGCTGTTCGAGCAACTCTTCGAGCACGATCACGCGCTTTCAACCGCACAACCAGCGACGCAGCAGCAATCAAACGCAGCGGCGATCCGTCGCCACCGCTACGCGATGCATGACGCGGCGATGGGGCAGATAGTCGACGACGGCATAGTGCTGGGTGCCTCGGTTATCCCAGATGGCAATGGTGTTCGGCATCCACCGCAACCGGACATGGTGCTCTGGTCGATTGGTGATGTCGAAGAGCATGGTCAGAAGTCGAGCACCCTCGGGCGCCGACATGCCAATGATCCATCGGGTAAACGATTCGCTGACGTTCAGATACGGACGTCCACTTACTGGATGATGCATGACGACCGGGTGTACTGCTATGCCGGCCTGACCCATCGCCTCGACAACGCCCGCGTTGCCTCCAGCTGCATACGCTCCGTTGCGAAAAGCTCCCATGTCATGCACGACCTCGAGCTCGGCCAACTCGCTCTACAACCCATCGCTTAGCGACTCGTACACCGAGTGCATACTCGCCCACAGCGTGTCGCCACCAACGGGCGGCAGTTCAACCGCCCGCAAGATCGATGCGAACGGTGGACGTTCGCGATAGGTCATGTCGCTATGCCATTCAGCGGCGTCGGGCGTGTCATCGCCTTGCCAACTGAGCACGACGACATCGTCGGCGTCAGGGTGCGTGGGGTAGCTGTGGTGGCGAGCGCCAAGTGTTCCCAGCGACTCACCTAGCCGCACCAGATCAACCGGGTGAAGGTCTGCATCGCGGATGAACACCACCTGATGCTCGATGAGCATCTCGTACAGCGACTCGATCAGCGCCGGGTCGCGCAAACTCTCCGCACGCATACCCACCAGATCTGCACCAAGCGCTGGCGATAACCGTTCGGCGTGCAACGTGTCGAGATAGTAGACACATTCATGGTCCTTGTCTGGCGACGGCCTGCGCTCCTTTCGCACCCTGAATCACTTCGCGGATAGGGTGGCCAGATGGGTGCAACGGTGTCGAACGAGCTTCGCGTGCTGTCTCAACAACAGGTCACGCGCTACCACGAACAGGGTTACCTTCTTATTGAAGGTGCGGTTAGCGAAGAGTGGCTGGCCCGGCTCCAGAGCGCGAGCGATGAGTTCATCGAAGAAAGTCGGTCGCTGAGCACCAGCAACAAGAAGCTCGACCTCGAGCCGGACCACAGTGCAGAAACCCCGCGCCTTCGGCGGCTGACCAATCCGGTTGATCATCACCCGGCCTTTGCCGAGTTCACGCTCGCTGGACCAGCGGCCGACATCGCGTTGGACTTGCTTGGCTCGCCAGCCCGCTACCACCATTCAAAACTGAACTACAAGTGGTCAGATGGTGGCGAAGTTGTCGACTGGCACCAGGACATCCAGTATTGGCCCCATTCCGACTTCACGCCGCTCACCATTGGGGTGTACCTCAATGACGTTGACGACGAGATGGGCCCCATGGGCATAGTGCCCGGTAGCCACACCGGTGAACTATTCAACTTGTATGCCAACGACAACGAGACGTGGACCGGCTCGATCCGAGCCGACGATCTGCCCAGAATCGATCTTGCTTCCGCCAACTATCTAAAGGGTCCCGCAGGCTCGATAACCGTGCACAACTGCGGCTGCGTCCATGGTTCGATGCCCAACAACTCTGGTCGCGTGCGCCCGTTGTTACTGCAGACGTATTCGGCCTTCGACAGCTTTCCGCTACTCGGCGTGGGTGCGAACGGTGCCACCGGCCGCACCTCAGGCATGCTCATTGGGCAGGGCGAGCCCGCTCGTTCGCTCACCGTGCACGGTCGAACAATGCCAGCCGCACCTGATTGGTCCCGTGGTGGCTACACCACCATTTTTGACGTGCAACAAGACCGTAAGTAACGGCTCTGGGATAACGAACAGAACGTCGGGTGCACTCGCGAGCTTCGTGAATTATTGTCACACCACGGAGCAACCAAAGAGAGTACGTTTTCCCCTACTGACCTTCGGGAGGCGATTGTGCAATTGGTCTCAGCTCCACAGTGACAATGGCCACGTGGCGACGCCGACGTCGATGCCTTCCACCTCGCTTATCACCTGCTCACAACAGCGATCAGCAACCCGGCCAATCAGATCGAATTTCGTATCTATGCCGGGACTATGCAGTTCCTGCGTGGCCTAAGCGTCTTGCATGCACGTCGCACATTTGACGGCAGTAGCGGTGAGCGCGATCTGCAAGACACCTACTTCGACTGTGACGATGTTGCCGCGCTAGCGGCAGGTATCTCTGGAGAGGCGCGATGAGCACCCATACCGTGACCTGGATATCCATGGCCGACGGCAGCCAAGCTGACTACGAGGTACTGACACCACTGTTCGAAGAACATGCGCGAAGTGCACTCGTCGACAACCTCGTCTCTATGCTTGCGATGTTGCGAGGGCCGCTTCTCGGCTACCAGATAGACCGATATGACCACTCGCTTCAGTCGGCAACACGGGCTCACCGCAACGGCGAACGAATCGATCTGGTCATTGGCGCGTTGTTGCACGACGTGGCCGACGCGTTCGCACCCGAGAACCACAGCGATGCCGCAGCGGCGTTACTCGCTCCTTACGTCGACGACGAAACCCACTGGGTCATCAAACACCACGGGATCTTCCAGGGTTATTACTACTTCCATCACCTCGGCGGCGACCGACACGCCCGAGATCGCTACGCAGACTCGCCATACTTCGATGCGTGCGTCCAGTTTTGTGCAGAGTATGACCAGAACTGCTTCGACCCGAACTACGACTCTATGACGCTCGACAACTTCCGTCCGATGCTCGACGAAGTGTTTGCCCGACCCTCACGGGTACCCGGCATTGCCCCGTTGGCATGACGCCTCTCACAAATCGCTTTGTGGGCCCCGACCGTGTTCTCTCGGATCACCCAAACGACTTCCTTACGCAGCTCCTAGACAGGTCAGTTGGCGTCAGGTTTGCAGGCACAGGACTTCTGAGACCGACTCGACAGCTTCACTCCAGTCCTCGGGTGGCTCGGCGGGCCGGATCACGAACTTCGAGAATCCAACGTCGAGAAATGCGTGGATTCGCTCGGCAAGCCCCGACGCGCCACAGCCGATGGTGTGGGTCGGGTCAAATCCAGGTCGCCGAGCTTCAATGCTGGCCAGCAACTTGTCGCTCATTGGGCCAGTAACCCACGACAGGTTCATGCCGAAGTGTTCGTCGTCGATCTCGCGTCCCGCGGCCTGTGCTTCAGAAGTGATGACTTCGCGCATCGCCGCTGCCTCGTCGGGTGAGCACAGGCCAGGCATCCACCCTTCGCCGATACGGCCACAACGCCTGAGGGATGCCGGAACCTGTCCACCCAGCCATACTTCGAGCGGATCTTGTTTTGGGTGAACAGCAAGTTCAACGTTCTTGTAGTTGTAGAAACGGCCCTCGAAGCACAGCGGTTCGCCCGCCCAGAGCGTGCGCATGATATGCAACGATTCCTCGAGCATTGCTGATCGTTCTGCTGCCACGACCGATTGTGCATCGAGTTCGTCGGGCTGGTTCAGCCCGAGCACGCCTAGCAGCAACAAACGCCCGTTCGACAAGACATCGAGTGTGGCCAACTCCTTTGCGAGTCGAACCGGATCACGTCCGGGAACGATCAGATGCGTGCCGACTTTCAACCGGTCGCAGCGCCCCGCAGCGATACTTAGTGCAGCAATTGGATCAAAGACCGACGTCGTAATCACGTCGGGAACCCAAATCGAGTCATACCCCAGATCATCAAGCGCATCGACGAGCCTGAGGTATCCGCACGAATCATCGGTCGCCCCAACTCCTGCTGCAACGCCGATCCGAACTTTCATAGTCGGAACCTAGCTCACCGATCGGAGGACAACCGGCGTCACCTGTTGACGATTCGGCCTTCGGGGATGCCTGCGGCGTTACGACGGCGTCGAGGGATCAAGTTTGCGGCAACCGAAGAGGCCCGCGCAGGGAAGTAGATGTGTAAGCGTTGCCGTTCTTGTGGGAGCGCGTCCTTGGACACGATCCGCACGAGAATGAACAGCGACACCGACGCGAAGATGGCAGTAATCGTCCAGAAGAACAACCGCGGGCCGAAGCCTGCCATAAGGCCGGCCGCCAGCAACGGGCCAGCGATGGCGCCAGTGCCGTTGACCCTGACCAACGTGCCGCTCGCTCCGAGGATTTCCTCGGCTTTCAACCAGTCGTTCGAGTAGGCAACCGTCAACGAGTAGAACGGAAACATCGCGCCACCCATCAAGAACATGGCTCCGATTGCCACCGGCGATCCGTCTTGGACTAGCAACGCCAACAGTGGCGCGAGCGTCGCAGCCACCGCTACACCGAACAACACGCCTCGGCGAGGAAGATGATCCGACAACCAGCCGATCGGCCACTGGAAAACCAATGCCCCGATCATCGGCGCTGCCAGAAACAACGAGATGCGACCGGCACTCATCCCTACCTGCGAGGCATACACCGCACCCATACCCAGAAGTGCACCAGCTCCGGCGCCACTGAAGAACGACGACACGAGCCCGGTCGGGACCCGTGAGATAAGAGCGCGCAATCCCATCGGCTCGGGCACCGCAACTGGTGGAGCACTCGACGCAGACAACGTCACCGGCACCAACGAGAACGACACCAGCACAGAAACGATGATGAAAAGCGTGAAGCCTGACGAATCGTTGACATTGAGCAACAGTTGACCGCCAGCGATGCCTCCCATGGTGACAATCATGTACACGGACAGCATTCGACCTCTGGTCCTATTCGTCGCCAAATCATTGAGCCACGACTCGACAATGACATACAGACCGGCCATGCAAGCGCCGAAGAGGAACCGAGTGATCATCCATGTTCCGGGTGTGACCGACAGTGCCTGCAAAAGAACGACACTCGACGCAGTCGATGCCAGCGCAGCGAAGACCCGGATGTGCCCCACGCTCTTGAGAGCTCGCTCGGCATACGTCGTGCCGAGCAAGAACCCTGCAAAATAAGCAGCCATAATGACACCGGTAATCCCAAGACTGAAGCCTTCTTCGTCACTTCGCACCCCGAGCACCGACCCGTTGAGGCCGTTGCCCACCATGACCAGAGCGAGCCCGACGAAGAGTGCCCACGTTGCTGCGGCGACCGAGGTCTGCGGGATCAAAGGCCGACTGGTGCCACGTTCGTCGATGACCTCAACCATTGCCCATACCGAGGTCACGATCGTCCTGTGACTCAGAATAACAAATGGCGATGCCATCACCATTGGTGATGCTAAGTGGACCAGCCTTGACCCAATACCGAATCGCGCGGCATGCGCACCCTGGGTTGCTATCCAAGATCACCGGCGGATGCTTGTTCCACGGAGAAACCCTCGACCAGAGTGGCCTGCAGTGCTCTGACCGCCGCATCGCGCGACCGTTGCGAACGGCGAGCGATCAGTTTCACCTCGGGGAGGCCACAAGGCAAACCGAGACCTTCGCCCCGAACCGCGACACCCGGCGCAACCGGGTGTGCTTCATTCAACACGGCGACACCAAGTCCTGCTTCAACCGCAGCGATGACACCCGACGTGCTCTCACACTCGACGACGACAACATGTTCGAAGCCGGCTTCTCGCAGTAGCTTCTCGGCGATGGGCCGATAGAAGCCGCGTGGGCCGAACGTGATCAACGGCACCGAGCCGTCTTCTTCCAGTGCAAGGTCGGGTGAGGCAAACCAACCGAGTCGATCGCGGCGAAGCACGACATCGGTTTCCTTGAGATCGCTTGCAAGGACCTGGACGATGGCAAGGTCGAGTTCGCCGGCGCGAAGCCATGCACCGACGACGCTGCTCAACCCGATGCGGGTATGCACCCCCACCCTAGGGTGCTGCTCTCGAAAGCTCCGGATGATGTCGGCGACCTGATCGATCTGCGGTTCGTCATTACACCCGAGGCGTACGGTGCCGGTGAGCTCACGCAGCCTCAGAGCGGCTACGGCGTCGTCGTGTGCCGTAAGAATGCGTTCGGCATGGGTCAGTAACTCATGACCCATCTCGGTTGGCTCAATCGACTTGCCATCACGAACCAAGAGCGCGTGCCCCAGCCGTTCCTCGAGCCTTTTCATCTTCCAACTCACCGCTGACTGAGTCAGATGTAGGCGCGCTGCCGCACCGGTGAAACTGCCGGACTCAACAATGGCTCGAAGTGTCCGCAAGGAGTCGATATCGAGTCGCACTCGCGCACTATGACAGACCAGCCGTAGTTTCGCCACCAAAAATCTGTCTACGACTGCTCTAAGCCTGGATTGAGGACTGCCCTAAGCATGGATTGAGATAGCCTTTCGTATGGCGCGCATGAAAGACTTTTTCGTCGAATGGCAAGCTCGCCGCGCCGGACGGCGAGGAATGTCGCCGACTATTGGTCGGGCTACTCGAGACGTCACCGGCCCAACAGGCTGGGTCTTCTCGAATGCGTGGGACCAACTCGATCAGCACGGCGATGCCTATATGAAGTCGTTCGATCGGCGTGTGCCGCCCAGCATCTTCGTCTCAGAACGAGACCGCACTCGGTTCAACCAGCCGATGCCGATCATCGAGCGGTGTCTCGAAGATCGCGGGCCCCAATCAGTCCGCCACGACGAGCAGAGCTGACGACGTCGGCAATATTGGCAAGGTCAGGCGTTCGGCCCGCCGATCGTTTGGGAAGCCAAGCACCACGTCATTTCCTGAGACGAACGCCACGAACCGACCGTCTGGCGACCACCCGGCCGCCGAGATCGCCCCTTCGGCAACATCCCAACGGTCCCCCGTTTCGATCTCAATGATCTGAGCGACGTCACCGCTTGCGATGAGCACGAACTCGCCGAGCGGCGAGATATACACCTGGGATGTGACACCGACATCGAGTCGGGTCCCTTCGGTATTGTCGACGCCGGTCACGTACAGCTCACAGACCAAGACCTCGTCGCAACGCTCGTAGACCTCGCTCTGCATACCAGCAGCGACGACTCGGTCATCGCTGACCTTTTCAACACCGACCCCCCGTCGGGTCAGCCGATAGGTACCGCCGGTCGCTGGAACAATGAGCAGCCCGCGACCGGGAACCCCCATGATCTCACTGCCTACTGGAACATCGAACCCAGGACCCCACGCGCCGAACGAGCTGATGCCGATATTGGTAGGTGCGATGCTCGGGTTGATGAACGCAACCGCACCCTCGAGACCTATGTCGACCACCTCGAACTGGGTCGAGACCAGATACACGGTACTGAGGTCGCTCGGATCGACCGCCCAGGTCTGCTCACCATTGGAGAGCAAGGGAAAACGAACCGCTTCCTCGAATCCGACCGCCACCTTGAGCTCGGGCACCGTCGCCCCGTCGCTACTGAGCATCTGCAAACCCATCTGACTCGGGTAGACCACCGCGTATCGTCGGTCACCGTCTATATCGAGCCGAAACAGATCGGCGATGCGATCTGACGCCAAGTGGTCATCGCTCGGGGGGAAGTTCGGATCGCCGCTGCGTGCGACTGGCCCCGCCGGAACATCGGCACCAGAGGACGTAGAGTCGGCCGCCACACGGTCGATCGCTGGCACAGTGGGTTCGTCGGCGACATCATCGCCATCGTCTCCAAAGACCAGAGTTGCTATCAGCGCAACCAGTGCGACGAGGCCCAACACGACGAAGACGCTGATCATGCGACGACGTCGCATCCCGCCAACGGAGCTACGACTTTCTGAACCGACCTCGGTATCCGCCATGATCGTCGTTCCGATATCGGGGATGATTTCGGTGCCTACGTGGGAGCTATGCGCGACGCGCTCCTGCGCTGATCTCCCTTTTCCGCCAAGTGCGTACCCACAGTGAGGGCAGGTCGCTTCCATAATTTAAATTCTAGATGGCTTTGTTGTTGCCAGCCGTGTCGAACTGACGCTGAGTAACGAACCACATGACAATGCGCCAAATGTCGGTGGTGCTCCCGCGTGGTACGTTCTAATCGCTGCGTGTCCGTTACTGGGGTGTGACACGCCGACCAATTGGAGGGGAATGAGCACGGACAACAGTGCTTCCGACGAGATCATCCGACTCGAAAACGTGTACAAAATTTTTGGACCGCAACCGCGAGGTCGCGCCTTGAAGCTCGCAAAGGATGGTCTCACAAAGAACGAGGTACAGGCCGCAACCGATCACGTTGTTGGCATGACCGACGTCAGCTTCGACGTCAAACGAGGCGAGACCTTTGTACTGATGGGCCTTTCGGGGTCAGGCAAGTCAACTGCCATACGCACGGTCAACAAGCTCCATGACATCACCGATGGCAAAGTCATCGTCGACGGCACCGACGTGCAACAACTCGAGGGTACGGCGCTGCAGCAGTTCCGCCAGAAGATGGGCATGGTCTTCCAGCACTTCGCTCTCTTCCCCCATCGATCGGTCATCGACAACACCGGATACGGGCTCAAGGTTCAGGGTGTCGAAAAAAGCGAACGAGACCGCCGCTCGCTCGAGGCGCTCGATCTCGTTGGACTACGCGCATTTGCCCAATCGAGCCCGAGCGAACTCTCTGGTGGCATGCAGCAGCGCGTCGGTCTCGCCCGTGCGCTTGCTTCTGACCCCGACGTTCTGCTCATGGATGAAGCCTTCTCGGCACTCGACCCGCTCATTCGCCGCCAGATGCAAGACGAAATGATGGCGATTCAGGAGCATCTCCAGAAGACGATCCTGTTCATCACCCACGACCTGAACGAAGCGCTGCGTATCGGCGACCGAGTCTGCATCATGAAGGATGGTGCCGTCGTTCAGATCGGCACCCCTGACGAGATTCTCACCCAACCCGCGACCGGTTATGTGGCCGAGTTCGTGCAAGACGTCGATCAGGGGCGAGTCATCGACGTCGCAACGATCATGCGGGGCGCTGTCACCATCGATGCGTCCATGGACCTACAAGCCGCCATAACCAAGATCGGAACGAACTCTGGCGAGGGCGGTTTTGTGGTCGACGAGTCGGGCCGACCTACCGGCCTTCTCATGCCCAAGGACGCACTTCTTGCCACAACTCGAGGCAACGACCTCGCCTCTGCGCTGCGCACTGACTTCGAGAAGACAACACCAACTTCGAAGTTCAACCATATTTACGCGGCCGCGGGCAAGGGCTTGAGCATCGCTGTCGTCGACGACAATGGTTCCCTGGTCGGGGCCCTCCACCCTCGAGAGATGGTCGAGGAGATGGGACGCGTCGAGAGCCTTATTGACGGCTTCGAACGTGAGGTGTTCATGTAATGCTGCTGCTCCTGCAGGCCGAAACCAACAACGACATCAGCGACAATAATTGGCTCGACCAGTTCCGAATCCCTGTCGGCGAATGGTTCACCCAAACGGTCGACTGGATCGACGGCGAGCTCGGTTGGTTACTCAATGCCATCAAGTGGCCGTTCCAGTCGCTCTTCGACCTCATCATGAACGAGAACGTCAATCGCACGTCGATCATGAGCATCTCGTGGGTGTGGCTGGTGCTGGGCTTCTTCGTGCTTGGCTCCGTGCTACGCAATACGCGAATCGGCTTCATGGCTGCCATAATGGTCGCGGCCTGCGGATTCCTCGGCCAAGATTTCTGGTTCGAGACGTCGAAGACGTTCGGCATGATCTTCATCTCTGTGTTCCTATGCGCCGCGATCGGACTACCGCTCGGCATCCTCTGCGGCCGCCTCGACCCTGTCTGGAAAGTGACCCGTCCGGTCCTCGATTCCATGCAGGTGATCCACTCCTTCGTATGGATGCTTCCCTTCATCGCGTTCTGGGGCATTGGCAATGTTTCGGCGACCATGGTCACAATGATGTTTGCCTTGCCACCACTGGTGCGCTTGACCAACCTAGGTATCCGTCAAGTACCTGAAGACATCGTTGAAGCCAGCCGATCCTATGGAGCAACCGAATTTCGGGTGCTCACCGATGTGCAGCTTCCCCTCGCTCGGCCGGCGATCATGACCGGCCTCAACCAGACGTTACTCCTGGCCATCTCGATGCTGGGTATCGCCGCTTTCATGGGTGCTGACGGGCTCGGACGACTCATCTTCCGGGCCATCAACAACCTCGACACGGCGCTCGCGGCTTCCGCCGGACTTGCGTTCTTCTTCGTCGCCGTCGTCCTCGACCGAATTAGCCAACCCGAAGAAGACGACGGCCTGAGCCTGTTCGGACGAATCGGCAATGCCTGGGCTCACCGCCGGAACCCGGAAGACTTGCTCGCCAACGTGCATTCACCCGACGAAGCCGACACCGAATCGGAACGACTCCTTATCGAAGCAGCTGCAGAGGTCGATCACGCGGTTGCTGACCGCGAAGAAGAACCTACAGAACGTCTCGTTCCCATCTCGGCGGCCGAACGGCTCGGACTATTGACGGTCATCGGCGGAGGGCTGGTTGCCATCATTGGTTCATTATTGCCATGGGCAAAGGACGCCGGTGTCATCTCTTCGTGGGCACGAGCCGCCGACGAAAGCCTTCCTGGGCAGAGCATGAGTGGCGTCGCTGGTTCCGGCGGCAGCTTCTTCGGCATTCTGGTAGTCGTGTTCGCGATATTTGCCATCCTCGCCGCGACTCGCCCGCTCGTGTCCTTTGGCCAGGACGTGAGCAAAAGACTGAATCAGGCCCAAGGCGTCCTACTCGCGGCCATGGCGGCCTTGATCGTCGTGATGTTCGTCCTGAACGTCGCCTCGGTCGGCTTCGACGGCATCGAAACGGTAGCGATGGCACTATTCGCCATCGTGGCGGTGTTGATTGCGGTCGACACCTGGATCAATGACACCCCTCGTCTCGGCGCCGATGGAGCGCTGATCTGCAGCATCGTGGCGTTCGCCTTGCCAATTGGTTACCTGCTCGCACGGGCCCCAGCCGGAGTCGACAACTACAGCGACGGCATCGGGCTGTGGATCACGCTCATCGGCGGCCTCGTCGCCGTTGGTGGAAGCCTGTACGCGATCAGGGTCGCCCCATACACACCACAGCGGCCACTCTCAACCGGCATCTCGATCCCGTCGTCGATCGGTGCTGTAGTGGCACTACTCCTCGTATGGGGCGGCGGTAGCGCTGCCTGGAGCGTCGACGAGCGCGCCGGGTTCCGCAATCGAGAGTTCTTCGGTGGGTTGTCAAGCGACGGGCCCGCACTCGGCTGGCCAACCTTGTTATTTGCCATCGCCGCTCTGATCGGCGCGTTGTTACTCAGTGTTTCCCCACCAGCAAACGAGGCACGTCGCTGGCAACTCGCCAGCCTCATCACCGGCCTCGGTGCAGCCGTACTAGCTATTCCGCTGGCCTGGGCTTTCACGGTTTCGCGAAACGGCGACGCCGACTACTTCAACGACGAGACTGCGCTCACGGGTGCAGGAGTATTGCTCGCCCTCGCCGGAGGGTTCATCCTCTCTGCCATTGGGCGCAGTGGAATCAAAGACTTCCGGCGACAGCGAATTTATGCTGATATCCGGCGCCCGGATAACACGGCCTCGTCCGTCGAATCTGTCGAAACGGCTACTGATCTGGTTGGCGCACAAGGACACAAGGCATGAGTATCAACTTCGCAGCTCAACCACAGTTCACTGAGAACAGCTGGCTAGACGGCTTTCAGTTGCATTTCGGCGAATGGACCAAGCAGATCGTCGACTGGACCGATCAAAATCTCGAATGGTTGATAGCTATTGTCCGTTGGCCCTTCCAGACCTTGTTCGACCTGCTGCTGAACGAAGACCCTAGCCGCACGAGCATTATCGACATCCCATGGTATTGGGTGGCGATTAGCTTCTTCATCATTGGATCCGTGGCCCGTAACACCAAGATCGGTCTTATGGCCGGCGTCATGGTCGCAACGTGTGGGTTACTCGGTCCCGACTACTGGTCGGAGACAACGAGCACTTTTGCGATGGTCTTCATTTCGGTACTTCTGTGCACCATCATCGGCATCCCACTTGGCATCTTGTGCGGGCGAAGTGATGCCATATGGAATGTGACCCGACCGACACTCGATGCGATGCAAGTGGTGCACTCGTTCGTGTACATGTTGCCGTTTATCTTCTTCTGGAAGGTCGGTGAAGTGTCAGCGACGATGGTGACGATGGTGTTCGCGTTACCACCGTTGGTGCGGCTAACTAATCTCGGTATCAGGCAGGTTCCCGAAGACGTCATCGAGGCCAGCAGATCATTCGGTGCCACCGAAAAACGTGTTCTTACCGACGTGCAACTACCACTCGCCCGACCAGCGATCATGACCGGCCTCAACCAGACGCTGCTGTTGGCCATCTCGATGTTGGCCATCGCTGCTCTCATGGGAGCGGGTGGGCTCGGGAAACTTCTCTTGCGAGCGATCAGTAGTCAGAATCTCGCATTGGCGGCGTCGGGCGGCCTCGCATTCTTTCTGGTCGCTGTCGTTCTCGACCGCATCAGCCAGCGAGAGGGTAACGATGGGCTGAACCTGCTCGGCCGAATCCGCGAAGCATGGCAATACCGCAAGGATCCCGAAGGTCTGTTGGCGGCGCAGGGCGAGCGAAATGTTACCAACGACGCCGCTGCCATCGTCGACGCTGCAGCAGCGGCTCAAGAAGCCGAAGCACCAGCTCCCGTCAGCTCGCGCGAGCGACTCGGCCTGCTTATCGCCGGAGCCGCCTCGGTGGTAGCGATGATCTCGGTCCTGCTCCCCTGGGGCAAGGACTCCGGACTTATCTCCAGTTGGGGACGACGCTCTGATGAGACCGAACTGATCGGTCAGAGCGCGACGGGAATCGAAGCCTCAGGTGGATCGATCTTCGCAGTGTTCATGTTGCTGTTGAGCGCTATCGCGTTCGCTGCTGCACTTCGGCCGCTCGTGCGATTGGGCGATACTCCATCTCGGATGCTCAACCGGTTCCAAGGTGTGGCCTTTGCAGTGCTCGGCGCTGGTGCCTTCTTGGTGTGGCTCCTGAATCTATTCGGCGCCGGAAGCGGCCCACTGCCCACCCTTGGCCTACTACTTTTTGCGGCGGCGTTTATCGCCATCGGGTTGGACACCTGGGTACGGGCTACGCCTCGCGCTGGTGCTGACGGCGCGGTGATTGCCGCCATCGGCGCCTTCGGAGCCGCGCTCGGCTATTTCACTCTACGATCCTCCGAGTTCGTCGAGAGCTACAGCCATGGCATAGGCGCCATGGTTGCGATTGCCGCTACTGCGCTTGCCGCCGGTGGGGCGATCCTGGCATTGACCTCGGCCCCGTACGGCCCCCGACGACCGATCCGGCTCAACGTATCGTGGTCCATGATTGCTGGTGGCTTCTTAGCCGTTGCCCTGATCTTCGTTGGCAGCTATTCGGCATGGATGTTCGACGAGCGACTCGATTCGCTCATCACACCCGATATGCAAGCCGAAATCGAGCGACTCGAAGCAGAAGCTGAAGGCGACATGGGCAAGCAGATACAGAATGGCCAGACGATCACGAACATGATCAACCTCGCTCAGAGCCAGGACGCGCCCATGCGAACGGGCCTCGATAGCGACGGTCCAGGACTCGGTTATCCCATGATCGCACTCGGTGTGCTCGGTGCGATTTCCTCCTTATTCGGCGCCGGGCTCTTCGGTGCTGGTGAACAAGCAAGGTGGAAAGGAGCAACCATTACCGCCGGATTGGGCCTCGCAAACATCGTCATTCCGGCGTCATGGATCTTCTCGTTCACCCGAAGTGGCGAACCCAAAGCCATCACCGGTGCTGGTTCGTTCTTCGCTCTGGTCGGTGGCGTCATCCTCTTCGCAGCGGGACGAGGTGTTGTCAACGAGTTCCGACGGCGAAAGGTCTACGCAGACATGACAAGCGCTGGGGTCCAAATGGTCGAGGAATCGCTGGATCCATCACCTGAACCACAGCTATCCGAGGCCCTTGTCCGGGGCGGCGGAGCGGTCTGACCAGAATATGTCCGAGACCTGTGAGCACCTCACATGTGGCCGATACCACACAAATACTCCACCCGACTGCGCATTAAGACCCTTCTGCGATAGCTTATAAACAGCGATTGATCCGTCGATCGCCACACCCACAGGAGGGGTAACTTCATGAATAAACGGAAAGCGAACTTATTGTTCGCGTTTTTGGCTGTTTTCGCAATCTTTGCTTCGGCATGCGGTTCGGACGACGCAGTCGACACTGTCGCAGACACCGCAGACGCCGCTGAGGCGGCGGAGGATGTCGCAGATGACAATGCGCTGCCTGGAGAAGGCAAAAGCGCAAACATGGGTCGGGCTAACTGGTCATCTGGTTATGTCCAAGCTCAAATTCTTCACGATCTGATGGAAGACCTCGGCTACGAAGTCTCAAGTCCAGACGACCTTGAATTCGCCCCCGATCTCGGCTACCAGACCATGGCTGAAGGCGACATGGATTTCTGGGCCAATAGCTGGTACCCAGGACACCTGTCATGGTGGGAAGGCGAGCGCACCGACGGCACCACCGTTGGCGACCACCTTGAACGCCTCGAAGGTTCACTCATGCCTGGTGGCGGCCTTCAGGGCATGCTCATCACCAAGTCTTGGGCTGAAGAAAATGGTGTGACCACGATCGATCAGATCAACGAAGACGAAGCGCTCTACAGCCAATTCGACACCGACGGCAATGGCAAGGGCGAGTTCTACGGCTGCCCTGAAGACTGGACCTGCGACGACATCATGGCGTCACAGATCGAGTTTGCTGGTTGGAGCAATCTTGAGCAGACCCAAGCTGGCTACGACGCAATGTTCGCGGAGTTCCTCGACAAGGCCGAATCCGGCGAGCCTGCTTTCATCTACACCTGGACGCCTACCGCCTACCTGGCACAGGCAATTCCTGGCGAAACCACCATGTGGATCTCTGTCAACAACAGCTCAGTGCTCGATGACTCGAACCCACTCGGTAAAGAGGGCGGCGCAGAGTACGCCCAGCAACGCGAGGGTGAAATCGGCTACACCGGTCTTAGCGCCGACACCTGCTTGCAGGGTCCTGACGGTTGTCAGCTCGGCTGGCTTGCCGCCGACATCGAGATCACCGCTAACAAGGACTGGTTGAGCGACAATCCTGCCGCTCGACAACTGTTCAACGACTTCAAACCGCCCCTGATTGACCTCGCTATCGCCGGTGTTGCCCTCAGCAACTCCGACGGCGCTCAGGCCGATGTCGAGGCGATCGCTGCTGGCTGGATCGCAGATAACGGCGACCTTGTTGACGCATGGTTGAGTGCAGCTCGCTCCGCAGGCTGACATGCAACACACGATCTGAGCTTCAGCTCTTATCGATTCGCTTGAAGGGCGGGGGCTTCGGCGCCCGCCCTTCGGCGTTTTCCTAGCGACTCCTACCTAGTCGGGGCAGGACCATACTCCGGTGTTGCGGTCACGTTCTCATCGAGCGGGTAGATCGGGCGGCGGACGTTTTCGAACGTAAACAGGCTGTTGTCAGAGCTGGTAACCCCCACGCCATTGCACGCGATGTCTCGGGTCGAGATGTCATGGAAGCCGGCCCTGTAATGGATACGTGACTTCAGGATCAAGTAGCGCATGTGGGTCGGTTCAACACCGACACTTCGAAAACAGCCAGGATCCCACGGTTCAACATTGCGAGAGATCACGACGATCTTTACAGAGCCGACTTCAAGCACTCCGGTTGCACCCATGTCGGTTTGTGTGCCGCGTCCCATGGGAACAGTCACAGGAAACTGTCCATCGGTCAGCGCGCGTACATTGCCGGTAACCGTGAGCGGTTCGCCGACGCGTCCAATCGCTGGCATATCGGTCTTGCCGCCGAGTGACAGAGTAATCTCATTACCCACCCCGGTCACCGTCATTTCTCGCACTGCTTCCGGATCACAGATGGCAAACATTGCGACATCTTCGAGTTCTTGCTCGAGGACCTCGGCGAGCACAGCGACTGTGTCTTGGGTGCCACCCGATGCTGCGTTGTCGGCATGATCGAGCAAGACAATGGGCCCGTTGGTCATCGCCTTTGCTTCAGCAATCGTTTCGGACAGCGGTTGGGCTTCGAACATGAACTCAGCACGTTCTGCCCAGGCGGCGTCCAGGATCAAGTCGCAGGCTTCCTCTGCTGCGGGCTGGTTTGCGTCGGCGATCGTTACGACCGAGAGTCCCGCATGCCAGATGTCTGCCAACGGGAAACCGCCGAATACTGACGACGCGAGCAGGCCGCGAGATTCCTGGAGGCGGGCCATTTCCAGCAGGGGTCCCATTGGTTCGTCTTCATGCCCCATGCGCAATGTTTGCGCCAGGATCGGACGGCTACCCCACACCATCACCGGGTTGATCTCACCCGCCAACGTGCGCACCAATAACTGTCCGGCGTGTGCACCCGCTTCGTACATGTCTAGGTGTGGGTAGGTCTTGTAACCAACAAGCACCGTGCAGTTGTCCACGATGGCACCGGTCATGTTGGCGTGCAAGTCGAGACTGATACCGATGGGGATATCAGGCGCGATCGACCGGATGCGGGCAAGCAGTGTTCCTTCACCATCAGTCGTGGTTTCGGTCACCATTGCGCCGTGGAGGTCGAGCATCACGGCATCGCAGCCAGCCTCGACCGCAGAACAGATGGCATCACTCATGTAGTTGTACGCGTCGGCGTGCACCTTGCCGCTTGGTGCAGCATTGCCAGCGATCGGCGTGACGATGTCCCAGCCAGCGTCGTCGGCGGTATCAAGCAAGCCACCAATGCCGGTGCCTGTCCCCTTGAACCGGGTATAGACCTCTGGACCTTCAGGCACGCCGAAACCGCCGCGGCCGAATCGTGCGAGTGGCGTGGGTACTGGTGAAAAGGTATTTGTCTCGTGCTCCATCATGGCTACGACGACGCGGGTGTTCGCAGGGTTGCTCATCGTCTGATCATTACCGATCGGGCGGCTCGCTGCCCAACGTCCGCTCTAGCGCATTCATCAACCGGACGACCAACACCACCGCAGGGTGGCAACCGTCGTCCAGATGAGTTAGCCCACCAGCGCTCGAAAGCTCGCGGTAACGACTGCTGCGGCCAAGACCACCACAATAAATGGGGCTCGACGCCAGACCAGAACGGCTGCCACGCTCATGCCGGCAAGACGTTCGTCGACCACCAAGCTGCTGCCCCGAGCAACCGTGAGCTGCACAATGACCGCCATGACCACCGCTGCGGGAATCAGTCCGGCGGCACGAGCCAGAATCGGCCGCTTCTCAAGCCATGGACCGATAAGAAATGCGCCGACCAAACGTTGGCCCCACGCGGCGATCGTCAGCATCACGATGGAAAGGGTCGTCATGATTGCTCACCATCTGACGCCGATTCGGATCGCCGTGTGCGGGGCTCGCCCGGCACTCGCACCATGATCAGCGAAATCGCCACGCCGAACACGCTCACGATGATTGGAAGGCCCGCTGGCACGATTGGCAGAAGCACCAGACAGATCGCTGCTCCGGCGATGCCAGCGATGAAGCCGTCTCGGCGGCGGAGCAGGTTGCCGATGATCGCCAACAATGCTGCCGGGAAAATCGCATCAAGACCCAGCCGCTGGGTATCACCTAGGACATTGCCAAGCAGGGTGCCGACCGCAAGCCCACTGAACCAGCCGAGCATCATGCCTGCTGTGGTGCGCCAGAACTCACGCTCGACTTCCCATGGGGTGGTCTGCTGCACCGCAACCGCCACGTTGGGATCGAACGCGTTGATCGACGCGGCGGCGCGACGCCAGAAGCCTTGAGGTAGCCGGCTGCTCAGGCTGACGGCCAGAATCCCGAACCGAGTAGCGACGACCCACCCGGCAGCGATAGCTGCCCAGTCGCCTCCTCCTCCGTCGCGCACTGCGAGATAGGCGAACTGTGATGTCGCCGAGAAGATCACGACCGATGCAACCAGCGCCCGGGTGCTCGAGGTGCCGTTGTCTATAAGCAGCACTTGCAGCGTGACACCCAGCGAAAAGAATGTGATCGCCATGGTTGCAAAGTCGACCCGACTCAGTCGCGTCGGCGCCGCAACCTGGCTAGACGAACTCGACACGCCCCGACGCTACTTTGCTTCCCAGTTTGCGACCGCATAACTGTCGCGACGAAAAGTTACTTCCCCTGGGGAGGTAACTTTTCGGACAGGAATTCCCGTGACGAAGATGTCAACCGGTCGTTGCGACCGGGTTAGCTGACAGCAGGTGCGACCCAACGACTCCATTCGGAGCTGCGGGCTGGGGTGAGCACGATGGCCCCAACTGGAGTCTTTGGACTTCGCTTGAGCTTCCAGCCCAACTCGTGAAGGAGCTTGTCTCCCTTTCGCGAATTGTGCGCAGGACACATCAGCACGCAGTTCTCCCACGACGTGTCACCGCCACGCGAGCGGGGCACAAGGTGGTCGACGGTGGAGCCACGTTCGTCGCACTTGCTGACCTGGCAGCGACGATCATCACGCGCACTCAACGCCGCCTTCGAAAAGCGAGGCGAGCGGTGCGCCCGCATACCAGCGAAGGTAACCATCGTCATCAGCCGGACCACGTGTGGAAGCGGGAACTCTGCGCCACCTGCCGATCGAATAATCCGGTCACCGGCCTGTTCAACCATCTCGGCCCGACCACTGATAACCAGCGTCATGGCACGCTTCCACGAGACAACAGTCAACGGTTCATAGGAGGCGTTCAATAACAATACAGACATGACTGTCCTCCTTTGTGTGTGATCTTGATCCGTGCGTGCAGCCACCATTGTGTCGCAAATGACACGGCCGCGCCATGTAATACGGGCTAGTTGTGCGGTCAATCAACCTGAAACTTCTCACTCGACTCTCCGTCAACAGGCCCTCGACGAGTGTCGACAACGAGGTCTGCGGCGCCCCCGACCCCGCGGCTCGTGCCCACACGGTTCGTTGTGGCTGCCTAGGTAGTGCAGAACGGACCGGTTTCACGCCCAAAAGATGTGCGCTCGCCCAGTTGGGAATCGGGTGCTCTAGCTGGCAGTGCGCTCGTCGACGATTGCCTTAATACGGGCTGCGAGAACCGGGTGTTCAGTGAGCAGTTCGTCGAAGTCCCACATCATGATCTTTGCGAGGTCACATGTCTCAAGCGCTGTGACCGTGGCATTTCGTTTCTCGCCGGTCACCAGCGAAACCTCGCCAAAGAAGTCACCCGCTCCGACCTCTGCGATCACGCCATCGCCGGCGTCGACACTCAGACGACCTGCGATCACAAGGAAAAGCGAATAACCGAAGTCATCTTTCTTCGTGACCCGTTCGCCAGCCATACGCCGAATCGGTTCGAACAGTTCGAGCTTACGAGTGAGCTCTTCATCGCTCATTCCCTCGAAGAGATCAAAAGTGCGGAGTGTCTCGATGTCCATGTTTTCATCCCGTGGGTCGGCCGCCAGAAATATAGTCTGGAAACATTAGAGAGCACATCGAACCAGCCTGGATTCGTGGTAGCCGATGCTGGACTCAAACGAGTGGACACAACCTGGGTGCATCCCAGACGCTTCAGACAGCGCTCCATACAGCGCTTTAGACAAGGAGCAACTCGGCACGAGTGGGAACGATCGAGTCCGAACTGCGACCGGCCAGGTGACGGTCGTCGCACCCACAGCGAGCGTCACCTCCATTTGGCTGAACCGATTTGTGCTCGACGCGACCTCAACGATGCGGCCAACACCCAGACCGGCCCCGACCGCACGGCCAGCAATCGCCGACAACGACCACGGCGGCCTCGCTGGCACCAGCGGCCCGACCTTGAAATGGATGAGCTGGAAGCCCCAAGACTCGGGCGTCACCATCTTCCTCGCACCCGGCACCGTTACTTCTGACGCACGCAGGATCTACTCGGCCGCAACCGGGTACTCACTGACTACGTCGACATCTACTTCGGCTGATTCGATAATCGGAGAAGCACGCACCCCGAACTGATGCAACCATCCGACGAATGCCGGGAGCGAGGCGGCGATAACGTCGCAGGATGCGCCTCGATCCGTGCCCCTCGTCCCCCAACTGTGTGTGTTCGCTGGACGATCCGTCGGATTCTCAGCATTACATCGAACCCCTTGAGTACGACGGGCCAGCCGAGACCGCCGTCAACGTCATCGCTTCAGTGATTGAGTCGTCGACCGGCGCAGTGATTAGTAGCCGCACGGTCGACCGTGTCGATGCTGTCTTCACAACTCGTTTCTTTCGGTTTAAGGATGACGTGTCGTTCCTAGTCGACACCGAGACGAAGAAAATCCATTTCCGCAGCGCCTCTCGAGTTGGCAAGAGCGACCTGGGTGCTAACCGAAAGCGACTCAGTGCGTTACTGCCAAAGATCAAGGCCAAGCTCTAGCGGCAAGTCTCGGGATGCCTCTTGGAACTAGACGCTGTGTGACTGACCTCTTCGTCGGACCTCCGCGAGGTCTGTTGCGCAACCAACATGCACCAAGCAGCCAAGTTTTGTGATGTTCCCCGACCTGATCGCTTCACGCAGATACCCAGTGTTGCGCCGCTTGTTCGTCTTCGTTCTGGCATCACTTTCTTTTTTGACCGCATGCAAAAGCACGGCCTCAATCGATATGGCGGACACCGAGTCGACCATGTCCGCAGGCGCTTCGGGTGCTCTTTCTGACAACGCGACGCCCTCAGATGCCGGCGCAAGGTTCGTTGTGCGAGGCGAACTTCCTCTGTCTACCGACAACGTCAACCGGCTGATTGCGTTTGTTGAAGAAGACACTGGCCGCGCATTCGTGCGTCCTCCAGTGATCGTCGCCCAATCACCCGACGACTTCTTCGCTGGGCTTGAGGATGACCTTGGTGACTTCAATGCCGACGCAGAGGTCAGCGTGCGGGGGCTCCAGGCATTAGGACTAACGACCCAGGGAGTCGGCGATGTGACCCGGTCATTCGAAGCCATGCTGCTCTCGCCCGAGGGCATTCTTGGTTACTACGACCCGATCCCCGACGAGTTGTACGTTCCGATCGGCGCACCAGGCGACGATGACTTTCGCAGTCTTTTGGTGCATGAGTTAACCCACGCACTCGACGGCCAACACGCAGATCTCAGCGTGTTGGATGACCTCATAGCCCAGGGTGATGAGTCCGGCAACTATGAGCCGCTGCTGGCCCTGCAGGCGGTAGCCGAAGGCCGGGCCAGCTCGGTACAAAACCAGTGGATGGCCGAAAACGGCGTGGTGCAAGAGCTCCCCGACGACCTAGGTGCAATCGAGGATGTGCCTGCAGCCCTAGTGCTCGCTCTAAGCGTTCCGTATACATTTGGCGAGCAGTACATCGAAGCAAATGGTGGCGCCGCAGAGACCTGGGACCTGTTGGAAAAACCTCCTGCATCCAGCGAAGTCTTCATGGTTGCATTCGGCAACCCCGGTGACGAAGCAATCATCGACGTAGCGACACCAACGGCTGACGGACCGGTGCTCGACGATGTCGTGTTCGGAGCCAGCGACATCTTCGTGTGGCTTCTCGGTGAGTCGCTCGATCCAGACCCAGCACTGATCTTCCCTACGCTGGCCGCAATCGATGGTTGGGCGGGCGGCCGCGCGGTGTTGTGGGGCAACAACAGCCAGTCATGCATGCGAGTCGCCATCGCTGCAGACAGCACAAACGACCTCGCCGAAATCGAAGAAGTAACCAGACTGTGGGCTGGCAACAACCCAGACCGTTCGGTCAGACTCGAAGCCGACCTCGTCATCGTCACCGGATGTGCGCCTTATATCCCGTAGTGGAGCAACCCAGATTCCGTCGGGAAGAAAGCCGGGCAGTGTTCGCCAGTCTCGGCGCTCCGCCACCTCATATCGACGAGCGTAGTCAGCATGACGCTGGCGGCGGAAGCGTTCTCTTCGTGCTGTTGCCGCCCTCCGGCTCGGCATCGGTACCGATCTGGACGGAAGAGCCATTAGCTCGAACATGGTCTCGGTGAAGAACGAGCCGGCCAAAACCAGCGGCGGGGGTTCTGCTGCGGTGTCGAGGTACTACTGAGGCCAGCCAGGTTCAGGCTGCGACGAACTTGGGGATCGAGGCTTCTTGAGCGTCGATAGGAGCGATTGCTATTTCGAACTGCTCCCACTCGATTGCGTCAACGCCGGTGTCGACGACACCGGCATCGACAGGGCCCAGTGGCGTGAACATTGAGGTCAGGGTGCCAGATGCTTCAACACTGAGCATTGCGATCCGGCTGCGGAAACCGTCGAAAGCTGCTTCGAGCTCTTCAATAATTCCACGGTCCGTCGAGTGGTTGACGAAGTTAGTGGCCGTTTCGACAGTCATGACAACTCCCTGTTTCATTGGTTGAACAACATCAGTGTGAGTGAAATCTCCCCCGTGGGACAATGGTCAACTTTGATCATGTGACCGTGGATAGACCAACCAGCCCATGGCCGCGGACGCAGTCGAGCAGGTAGAACCACCCAGACCAGGGCAGCGAACTACGGTTTCGCTCGTGACTTCTACACCAATCAGGGCAGCGGTATGTCGAACATTCGGCGAACCGCTGTCACTAGAGAACCTCTACCTCGCCGCCCCCAAATCAGGACAGGTGCAGGTCAAGGTGCTGGCATCTGCCATCTGCCATAGCGACATACATTTCTTCGATGGCGCATGGGGCGGACGACTGCCGGCGGTGTGGGGACACGAGGCCGCCGGTGTCGTCGAGGTCGTGGGCGACGACGTCTCCGAGATCAGTGTCGGCGACCACGTCGTCGTCACGCTTATCAAGTCATGCGGACAATGCCGCAACTGTCAAAAGGGTGTTTCCGTCGCTTGCACAGGCGAACTGACCGTCCATCCCACTCCCCTTTCCGATGCTGAAGGCAACCCAGTCGCCCATGGTCTGGGCACGGCTGCGTTCGCGGATCGGTCGGTTGTCGATCAGTCCCAAATTGTCGTGATTCATCCCGAAATGGCGATGGGACCAGCGTCTTTATTGGCCTGTGGCGTGATTACCGGCGTCGGCGCCGCCACGAACACCGCCAGGATCGAGGCTGGATCGAGTGTTGTTGTGATCGGTACCGGAGGCGTCGGTCTCAATGCAGTGCAAGGCGCTCGGCTTGCCAAAGCGACCACGATCATCGCCGTAGATCTATCCGACGCCAAGCTGGAAGCAGCACGCACCTTCGGCGCGACCCATGTCGTGAACAGCGCCAGCGTCGACCTGGTCGAGGCCATAAGCGAGGCTACTGATGGGGCGATGGCCGACTATGTCCTGGTCACCGTGGGCGCTCAGCAACCAATCGAACAGGCCCCGCTGTTGCTGGCGCCCAA
>Ga0206131_10000748_pt1 | contig 43791 bp, 36 predicted proteins | sample Helgoland_Spring_FD_148636 | JGI IMG/M metagenome (GOLD analysis project Ga0206131, IMG submission 148636) | Pelagic subsurface seawater microbial communities from Kabeltonne, Helgoland, North Sea - Helgoland_Spring_Bloom_20160517_1 | ecosystem: Environmental > Aquatic > Marine > Epipelagic ... | reverse complement strand
CTAAAGCTGTTAAAGAAACTGCTATTGCAAACGCAAAACTTGCTCTTGAAGAAGCATTCACACCACATCTAAAATCTATGCTTTCAGCAAAATTAGAAGAAATGGACAAAGAAGACGTTGACGAAGGATACGATAAGTATGAAGAAGACGACGTTAAAGAAGAAATAGACACTAAAGATGACATGAAAGAAGAGAAAGAAGATATGGATGAAGCTAAAGAAGAGCTTGATGAAATTAACCTAGACGAGTTACTTGCTGAACTTGAATTGGATGAAGACAAACGTACAGATGCTGAACAAGAAGGCTATAAGGACGGATTCGAAGACGCTAAAGACGACATCGAAAAAGAACTTAAATCTATGAAAGTATCAGAAGAAGTATCCGAAGAAATTACTGAAGATGCTAGAACTGATGCCGAAGAAGAAGGCTACGAAGATGGTATGAAGGACGAAAAAGAAGACATGGAAGATGACATGGACGACGAGGAAATTGACCTTGAAGATATGTCAGAAGATGACTTAAAAGGATTCATTGAGGATGTTATTAAAGATTTAGTAGCAGACGGAACAATTGAAGCTGGTGAGGATTTTGAAGAGGAAGATATTGAAGACGTTGTAGACGTAGAAGATGTTGAAGATGTAGATGTTGATGTAGAAATCGACGAAGCAAAAGACATGGACAAAGGTGAAAAAGGTGTTGGAAACGAGGATGGAGACAAAGATGACTCTAAAGTTGAAAAAGAGACCGAAAAAATGAGATTCAAAGAAGCAATGGAAGAAATTCAGGAGCTTAAAAAAGAATTGAATGAAGTTAACCTTTTAAATGCTAAACTTCTTTACACAAACAAAGTTTTTAAATCTAAAAACTTATCTGAAGACAAAAAAGTTAAAGTGCTTAAAGCATTTGATAAAGCGTCAACAGTAAAAGAAGCTAAAGTTATTTTTGAAACATTAAACGAAGGTTTAGTATCAAAAACAGAAACTAAAGTAAGACCACAAGGTAGTGCTTCTAAAGCAACTGGAACAATAACTGAAGCTAAAAAACAACCAATTATTGAAAGCAATGATGTATACAATCGTATGCGTAAACTTGCTGGATTAATTTAAAAAACAATTAAAATAACCCTTAAAAAACTTTAAAAATGAGCTTAAATACTCTATTAGAAAGCGCGAACCCATACCAGTCTTTACAGTCTGACGCGGCTAGATTAGCTAGTAAATGGGAAAAGACAGGTTTATTAGAAGGTTTGAATGGTGCCCACAAAAATAATATGGGTCTTATTCTTGAAAACCAAGCTAAACAACTTGTTGTTGAATCATCACAAACTAGTGGTGGTGTAGGAAATGGTGGAACATTCACTTCACAAACTGGCGTAAACGTTGGTGGACAGTGGGCTGGAGTTGCTTTACCATTAGTACGTAAAGTATTCGGACAAATTGCTGCACAAGAATTTGTATCAGTACAACCAATGAATTTACCTTCTGGACTTGTATTTTTCCTAGATTTCCAATATGGATCTAGTAAATCTCCATTTACTGCTGGTGGATCATTATATGGTGACAAAGGTGGTAATGAACCTTTCGGTAACACTAACACAGGTGGTCTTTATGGATCAGGTCGTTTTGGATATTCTATTCAAAATAGTGAATCTTTAGCTATTACTTCTGTAAGAAGTAATGCAGATTGGGTTGACTTTAACTTTAACTCTGATTATTCTGCATCTGCTGTTGCTGGAGATTATCAAAAAGTTGTTGTAGATGCAGCAGACTTAGCATTTGGTGATTTTGAAGGTGTTAAAGGATTCCAATTATTTACAGGATCTACAACTGCTGTTGTACCAACAGGATCTGATGGTTCTGTAGCTGGTGTACAAGTATCAGAATTTACTACATACGATGCAGTAACTGAAAAAGTAACATTTATCTGTTTAGATACTGCTATTACAACTAATGATGTAAATGTAAATTACCAACTTCAACCAACTGATAATAACAGAGGTGATTTTGAAGCAGGTAACCCTAATCCAAACTCATACAACGAAACTGGTCAAGTAATTCCAGAAATCAACATCCAGATGCAATCATCTGCAATTGTTGCTAAAACTAGAAAACTTAAAGCTGTATGGACACCAGAATTTGCACAGGATTTAAATGCATACCATGCATTAGATGCTGAAGCTGAATTAACTTCAATCTTAAGTGAGTACATTTCTTTGGAAATTGACTTAGAAATCTTAAGTATGCTAATCGATTCTGCTGCTGCAGGAACTGAAAATTGGTCAGCTGTAAACAATGAAGCTATCTCAGGTGGCGGAAATGGTACTATTACAAATCTTGGATTCTATAATTCACAAGGACAATGGTTCCAAACATTAGGAACTAAAATCCAAAAATTAAGTAATATCATTCACCAGAAAACTTTACGTGGTGGAGCTAACTTTATGGTTGTTTCTCCAACTGTAGCAACTGTTTTGGAATCTATTCCAGGATTTGCTGCTGATTCAGATGGTGATGCTACTAAAGCAAGTTACGCATTTGGTGTACAAAAAGTTGGTGCTTTAAATAGTCGCCAAAAAGTATACAAAAACCCTTACATGACTGCTAACACAATCCTATTAGGATATAGAGGTACTCAGTTCTTAGAAAGTGGTGCTGTATTTGCTCCTTACATTCCGTTAATCATGACTCCACTTGTATACGATCCAGATACGTTCGTACCAAGAAAAGGTCTATTAACTAGATATGCTAAGAAAATGGTTAGACCAGAATTTTATGGTAAAATCAATATTTCAGGTTTAAATACTCTATAATAATAGATTAAATCTTAATTAGAATTAACCCGGTCTTTGACCGGGTTTTTTTTTGTTTTTAATATGTATAACAAAATGCGTTATATACAAAATATATTTATCTCATTATATAGCTATATTAATTATTTATGGTTTTTTAACGTATTTACAACGGTTATATTTTTTAAGTACATAACCACAAACCTCAAAGATTCATGGCAAGTAAACCCTATACGGACGATGTATATCGTCCTAAAAGAATTCCTAAAAATCCAATTAAGTTCAAACTCCAACTTAATGAAGAACAAAAAGAAGCAAAAGCAATCATACTTGAAAACACAATCACTCTTTTAGGTGGCAGTGCAGGTAGTGGAAAAACATTATTAGCATGTAATGTTGCTTTAGATGGATTGTTACGAAGACAATACAATAAAATAATAATAACTAGACCTACGGTATCAAAAGAAGAAATAGGATTTTTACCTGGTGATTTAAGAGAAAAAATGGATCCTTGGGTTCAACCTATTTACCAAAACTTCTTCCAGTTGTATGATAAAGTTAAAGTTGAAAAACTTATTGAAGATGGTAAAATAGAAATAGTACCAGTATCATTTATGAGAGGTAGAACATTTTTAGATTCAATAATTATAGTTGATGAAGCACAAAATGTTACTCATGAACAAATGGAAATGATTACATCACGTTTAGGTTTAAGAAGTAAAATGATGGTATGTGGTGATGCCCATCAAACTGATTTAAAGAAAAAAGGTGACTCCGGGTTTAAATTTTTATATACAGCTGCAAGACGAATTAAAAATCTTGAAGCTATTACTTTAACTTCTAACCATAGACATGAAATTGTAGAAGATTTATTAGAATATTATCAAGGGGCAGTTGAAAGGGGTGTAAGTATTACTACATCTGGTTCATATATTTATACTAATAAAAATTAGCACCATATTTATAATAAAATATTATTATGGCATGTAACCCTACTGGTTCCCTTACAGTAACTATATCAGAAGCAATTAGATTACCTAATGGTAATATGGAAGAGGCACTAAACATTTCGGTTATTAAAGATATTAACCAAATAATGAGAAGAACAGACACTATTGCCCCCGCATTTAGTGGTAGTGGTATAGAAATCTTAAAATTCTCAGATTCTGAAGAGCAACAAACTGCAGGTTCTTTTGTAAGAGATACAGTTAAATATATGAGATTTACAAATCTATGTTCAACCAATTTTGTATCACTATATTTAATTCAAGACAGTCCAGAAGCCCAAAACCCAAATACAGATAATGTAGGTTCAGGGGATGAAACTTTATTTAAATTAGATGCTGGAAAATCTATGGTATTTTCAAATGGTCAATTTCAAGGAACTGATTATTATGATTATGCTGTAGAAGGGTATGTTGATATTCAATATTTTTCATCTTTTTCAACTTTATCTTCTATAAAAGCAAAAGCAGATACAGCAGATGTTCAAATAGAATATTTTATAGCTTCTTCTTAATATTTATAACAAAATTAAATTTAATAAAAAAATGGCATTAACATACAGAACAGGCTCAGATGGTAAAGGATCAGCTTTAACAATTACTGAAGTAGATAACAATTTTAGACACTTTACAGGGTCACATGCAATAACTGGTTCATTAACAGTATCAGAATCTTTAAATGTAGGTAACTCAATATCTGCTTCATCAATAACAATTGATTATGACAATATAGGAGGATACGCTTTAATAATAACTAGTTCAGATTCATTCCAAACTTCAATGTTAATTTCTAATTTACCAACAACAGAACCTTTAGTAACTGGTTCAGTATGGTTATCTGGTAGTGGGGCAGGAGATGCTTCAGGGTCAGCATATTTGATGGTATTTAATGGGTAAATATAAAAAATAAAAATAAAATAAAATTTAAGGCCTCAATTTGAGGTCTTTTTTTTCATATTTATAATAAAACTAACTATATTATGAATGTACCTATATATGATGGTAATCCACTTTGGAATCCCGATTCAGTGCCTTTTAAGTTTTATAACAATAGTATTGATTTTCAAAAAGATTGTGTAAAAGTAGCTGAATTCTGTGCTATTAGATTAGGTTATCCTCTAGTAGATATAGAATTACAATCAGGTTCTTTCTTTACTGCTTTTGAAGAAGCAATTACTGTATATGGAAATGAATTATATTCTTATCTTGTTAGAGATAATTTATTAACTTTAGAAGGATTTGAAATAGAGGATTTTGTATTCTTAAATGATAGTATTGTAACTCCTAATTTAGGAGCTGTAATTAGAATGTCTGAACAATATGGTGCCGAAGCAGGTACAGGAGGAAATATTCCTTGGTATAAAGGCTTTATTCCTTTAACTTCAAGTATTCAAGACTATGATTTAAAAGCATGGGCAGAAGAAAAAAATATAACAGGTAGTATTGAAATAAAAAGAGTATTTTATCAAGAACCAACTCCCGCATCAGCTAGATATTTAGCACCCTTTGATGGTTTTGGGTTTGGTGGAGCAGCAGCTGCTGGGTTAACCGGACTTGGAGGTTTTGGAGGTGGAATGGGTTATTTAATGATGCCTCTTAATTATGATATGCAAGTTATTCAAGCTATTGAAATGAATGAAATGGTTAGAATGTCTAATTATAGTTTTGAAATGCATAATAATGTTTTAAGAGTATTTCCAATCCCAGGACCTTTTACTCATACTAATGATGATGAAATGATTAGTGGTTCATCTGTAGGTAATATGTGGTTTGAATATATTAAAGTAAATGATAGGGCAAGTGGAAGTGTAGACCCAGCATGTGGTCAAGTAACAAATGCTTCTAATATGCCTTATGCAAATCCTGATTATAATCTAATTAATTCAATTGGTAGACAATGGATTTTTGAGTATACTTTAGCTTTAGTAAAAGAAATTTTAGGGTATGTAAGAGGTAAATATAGTACAATTCCTATCCCTAATTCAGATATGACATTAAATCAAGCAGATTTATTGGCAGCAGCTACTGCTGAAAAAACTGCTTTATTAGAAAGATTAAGGACATATTTTGATGAAACTTCTCGTTCTTCTTTATTAGCTAGGAGAGCTAGTGAAAAAGAAAGTAGAGATAAAGAATTAGAAGGAGTTCCAACATTTATTTATATAGGATAATATGGCAATGTACACAGGACTTAGGGATGTATCTCTCCTAAGAAAATTAAACAGAGAATTGATGGGCAATATTATTACCCAACAATGTGCTATATATCAATTTAAACTAGAAGAAACTAAAGTTAATATTTATGGTGAAGCTGCTGGTGAAAAATTTTACAATGGTCCCTTTTTATTTAATGTATTAATAAATAGACAAGACCAACAATATGGTGAAGATGAAGAAGGAATACAATTTAATCAAGCTATTGACTTTTACTTTTTAAGAGATGATTTAAAAGTAGCTAAGGTAATACCAGAAGTAGGTGATATTATATTGTACCAGGAAGGATACTATGGTGTACAAAGTACAGTAGGAAATCAATACTGGGGAGGAAAAAACCCATCATATCCTAATAACAATTCTGATGGTACTCCAAACCCTTTAAATCCAGACTTAGATAAATTTGGAGAAAGTGTATCAGTATTAGTATCAACATATTATATTCCAGCTGATAAAGTTGCAATTTCACCTTATAAAGAACGTTTCTAATGGCTATAAGAAAACCCATTCCAAAAACTCAAAAAGAGCTAAGTATAGATCAACAAAGACCAACTTCAGCTAGATATGGTAATCCAAACATTCCATTACCTGCAAACTTAAATGAAAGTGGTATAAACTTTAATAGATCTGAAAAATTATCTTGGAGTGGTGATACTACAAAACCTTTTTCTATTGGTATAAAAGATTTAGATGAAGCAGTATTTTATTATTTTAATGAAGTAATTAAGCCTTTTGTTTTTCAAAATGGTGAAAGAAGAGAAGTACCTATAATATATGGTTCCCCAGAAAGATGGAAATCCTTTCAAAAAGATAATTATTATAGAGATAAAAATGGTGCTATAATGTTACCTATTATAGTATTAAAAAGAAATTCTATAACAAAAGATAGAACCATATATAATAAGTTAGATGCTAACAGTCCTAATTTATATGGTAGTTTTCAACGAGCTTATAATCCAAAAAATTTTTATAATAATTTTGATAATATCAATAATGCAGTACCCTCAAAACAATTTTATGCTGTGGCTGTCCCTGATTTTGTCAATATAGAATATAGTTGTTTAATTCAAACATATTATATGGAACAATTAAATAAAATAATTGAATCATGTGAATATGCTTCTGATGCTTATTGGGGTAATCCTGAAAGATTTAAATTTAGAGCTTTTATTGATAGTTTTTCTACTGAAACTTCACTTACTCCTAATAAAGATAGATTAGTAAAAGGTACATTTAATATAAGATTAAGAGGTTATATTATCCCAGATACTGTTCAAAAAGATATGAATTCAATTTCTAAATATAATACAAAATCTAAATTCATAATCCAAACAGAAACAACTTCAAACAGTCTTCTTTTTGATGCTGGGGTAACTCAAACAAAAGATGGTAGGACTAGAGTAGCTCTTGAATCTGAAGGAGGACTTAGTGATATTTATGAGAAGAAACGAGATTCTAACGAATAAAATAAAAAATAAAAATTAATGTCTAGTAATATAAGATTTGTCGACTCCTTAAAAGTAGGAGCATATAATACTCAGAATACAGGAGGTGGTAGTATAAGTATCATAAATAATATTGATAATTATGTATTAACAGCTACGGGTAACGAAGAAATAGAAGGAAATGCCCAACTCCAATTTGATGGTACTAACCTAGGAATAGGAGGACCATCAGTAGGTGCTAGGTTTGAAATCAATGATAACACCTCTAGTGATTTAATGATAATAAAAAATGCATCAGATAAAGGTTTAAAAATAAATAATAGTGGAACTTTACAATTATTTGAATTTATTTCTTTACCCCCTGCAGTAGAAGGAGGAATAGCATTTGTTTCAAATGAATTTTACTTAGGTTTTTAACCTCTAAAGAATAATTTAATACGTATAATAAAATATAACATCACATAAATAATAAAAATAAGCAATGGCAAATTGGAAAAAAGTAATAGTTAGTGGTTCGGATGCTGAATTAGCAAAAGTATCATTAACAAACTTAGCAACACAAGCATCAGAAGAAACAGTATTAGTAATTAGCCCTGCTGGAGTTGTAGGTACTAGAGAAAGTGCAGGATCTTCAGGATCCTCTGGTACATCTGGTACATCAGGTACAAATGGTACATCAGGCTCTTCAGGAACTAGTGGTAATGATGGTACATCAGGTTCTTCAGGAACTAGTGGTAACGATGGTAATCCTGGAACTTCAGGTTCTTCAGGAACAAGTGGTACTAGTGGAACAAGTGGTACAGATGGAACAAGTGGTTCATCTGGAACAAGTGGTATAGATGGTAACCCAGGTACATCAGGTTCTTCTGGAACAAGCGGTACAGACGGTTCTTCTGGTTCAAGTGGAACAAGTGGTGTAGATGGTAACCCAGGTACATCAGGTTCTTCTGGAACAAGTGGTACAAGTGGTTCTTCAGGATCTTCAGGCACATCAGGTACTTCAGGTACAGATGGTACAAGTGGTACAGATGGTAGTTCAGGTTCAAGTGGTACTAGTGGTAATGATGGTAATCCTGGAACATCAGGTTCATCAGGAACTTCAGGCTCTTCAGGCTCTTCAGGAACTTCAGGCTCTTCAGGCTCTTCAGGAACTTCAGGCTCTTCAGGTACTTCAGGCTCATCAGGTACATCAGGTGTTATTAACATAACTAACACAGGTAATGATAGAGTTTTAACTGATATTGATGGTGAAAGTGCTAATGCAGAACAAAATCTTACTTTTGATAGTACTGGGGGTACTACATTAGGAGGTTTATTATCTGTAACAGGAGATGTAGTAATAAGTCATGATTTAACAGTACAAGGAACAGCATCTTTCCAAAACTCAGAAAATTTATTAGTTGCTGATAGATTTATTTTATTAGCTTCTGGTTCAAATGCTGTTGGAGATGGTGGTATTGTAGTACAACAAACTACACAAGATTTTGGAGATGTTTTTGCATTTGACGGTTTATCAACCGAAAGATGGGGATTAACAAGTTCTTTCCACGCTAGTGGTTCAACATTTATCCCAGATGCCTTTATGGCAACTGCAGTAATTGGTACAGGAGGTGCTTTACCTGCTTCAGTACCAAGTAGATACCAGGCTGAAGGAAATATATTTACATCTGCTTCAGGTGATATTTATATTTATTCATAAAAAATAAAAAATAGTTATTATATAAAAAAAAAGTTTATGGCATTTAGTTCAAATAATACTAAAGTAAAAGGTGTACCCAAAAATAATTTGAGTACACCTATTACTCATAATATAGAGTTAACAGATAAAGAAGTTGAACTTGTATTAGTTACAATTAAAAATAGTTTATTTAAAGGAGAATATGTAGAAACCCTATTTAATTTAACTTTAAAATTACAAGAAAAATACAAACAAATTAAAAAATAAAAAAATGAGTTATGTCTTACAATTTAACAAATCTATCTTTAAGAGAATTACGTGCTCTTAGAAAATCTACTAATTACATCCCAATTACAGGTATTGATGCAATTTTTATAGGTACTATACAAGTAAAATTAAACCAAAAAATAGAATCTATAGAAAAGTTAGAAGAAGAAGAAAAAACAGATCAAAATTCTTTACCACCTATTAAATAGGAAAAATATAAATAATATTTATAATAAATATTAAGGCCCGTAAGGGAAGTGGACTGGTAAAACAGTAGCCAACCTAATAAAATAGATATGCCAAATTGGAAAAAAGTAGTACTTAGTGGCAGTAATGCTGAATTAAGTAAATTAACATTAACAGATCTTGCAACCCAAGGCTCCCAAACTAATACCTTAGTTATTAGCCCTACAGGAGTTATTGGTACTAGAAATAATGCAGCTTCTAGTGGAACTTCAGGCACATCAGGCTCTTCAGGTACATCAGGCTCATCAGGCACTTCAGGCACTTCAGGCACTTCAGGTACAGATGGTACAAGTGGTACAGATGGTAGTTCAGGTTCATCAGGTACTTCAGGAAATGGTACAAGTGGTTCATCAGGAACTTCAGGTATAGATGGTAACCCAGGAACTTCAGGTTCTTCAGGAACTTCAGGTATAAACGGCACATCAGGCTCATCAGGTACTTCAGGTTCATCAGGAACCTCAGGCTCATCAGGAACTTCAGGTTCATCAGGCTCTTCAGGTACTTCAGGAAATGGTACAAGTGGTTCATCAGGAACTTCAGGTATAGATGGTAATCCAGGAACTTCAGGTTCTTCGGGAACATCAGGTATAAATGGTACATCGGGCTCATCAGGAACTTCTGGTGTAGATGGTAACCCAGGAACTTCAGGTTCTTCGGGAACATCAGGTATAAATGGTACCTCAGGTTCATCAGGTACATCGGGTTCTTCAGGAACTTCAGGTATAGATGGTAACCCAGGAACTTCAGGTTCATCAGGTACTTCAGGAAATGGTACAAGTGGTTCATCAGGAACTTCAGGTATAGATGGTAATCCAGGTACATCAGGCTCATCAGGAACTTCAGGTTCATCAGGTACTTCAGGAAATGGTACAAGTGGTTCATCAGGAACTTCAGGTATAGATGGCACATCGGGTTCAAGTGGAACTTCAGGTTCTTCAGGTTCATCAGGAACTTCAGGTTCTTCGGGAACATCAGGACAAGATGGTAACCCAGGAACTTCAGGTTCATCAGGAACTTCAGGCACAAGTGGAAGTAGTGGTACAAGTGGAACTTCAGGAACTAATGGAACAAGTGGTAGTTCAGGTACATCAGGTGTTATTAACATAACTAACACAGGTAATAATAGAATTTTAACTGATATTGATGGCACAAGTGCTAATGCAGAAGCTAACCTTACTTTTGATGGGAGTTTATTAACATTAACAGGACAAACAACACAAACAGCTAATTCTATAAATATTGTAGATATAACTCAAGAAAGTGATTTTCCTTCAACTTTAGCTGCTAATACAACGTATAGAGTTAATGGAGAAGTTACTATGACTAATGGTTCTGAACTTACCGTTGGAGGAGCTGGGGTTTCTATTATAGGAATTGATAAAGAAAGAGATAAAATAATATATACAGGTACAGGAACATTTATAACGGTAACTAGTCAAAATTTTACAATGCAAAGTGTTTGGTTATCTAGTACAAATTCATCAAGTACCTTAATTGAAGCTACTGATATAGCAACTTCTGCTGGTTCTTATAATTTTGGTAGAAGTAAATTTTTAAATTTAATAAACGTTCAATATAGAAATATTGCAGGAAATGTTATGGATGTTAAAGGTTTTGACCTTGTTGATTTTAATAACACTACATTTTTCTATATATCATCACCTACTTTTGGTTGCAGGTTTCAAGATGTTTCTAAATTAGAAATTAGTTCATGTGAATTTATTAGATGGTTCTCAGAATCTTCTTTACCAACCCCTAGTGGTTTTGCTACATGCCCTATGATTGAACTTCAGGCAAATGGTAATTTAAATGCAGGGTTTGGTGCTATAAATATAAATGGATGTATAATTCATCCCCAACAAACACAAGATGCATTAAATATTAGTACATCATCTACTACCGGTTTTGGTACAGTAGTAGCAAATGCATTTGTAACTGTAGGTTTAACAACAGGAGTTATTTTAGCAGGAAGTACATATAATGATACCTCAATGTTAAAATACGATGTAGCATCTAATCAAGGTCTACAAGATAGTAGAGCTTTTATATTTGCTTATCAAACTGGTACTGATGCTCAAGGTGCTACAACAACATATACTGATTTAAGTATTGCTACTATTAACTCAGGAACAGATCAAAGGTTTAGTATAATTGGGGGTAGTAGTCTACGTTATATTGGTTCTAAGCCTTTAGAAATATTGTTTAATGTTAATTTAACAGTCGGAGGTGTAGGAGGTAATAATGAATCATTTGATTTTACTGTTACAAAAAATGGTACACAAGTTACTGGAGTTGAAGGAAGTATAGAATTAGATAGTGGGGAGGTAGGACCCGTAGCTTTATCTGGCCTTGTTTCATTAGTTCAAAATGATGAAATATGGGTACAATATAAAAGTCCATCTAATGATAACTTTACCCTTGAAAATTTTTCAATAGTAATAAAAGAATAATATGGCCAATTGGAAGAAAATAGTATATAGTGGTAGTAATGCAGAGTTAACTCAACTTAAGCTAACAGATCTTTCATCCCAACCATCTGAAGAAACTACTTTAGTTATTGACAGTTCAGGTCTTATAGGTACTAGAGAAAATGCAGCTTCTAGTGGTACTTCAGGATCAAGTGGTACTTCAGGTTCTTCAGGCTCATCAGGTTCTTCAGGCACCTCAGGTACAAATGGTACATCAGGTTCTTCGGGCACTTCAGGTTCAAGCGGCTCTTCAGGCTCTTCGGGCACTTCAGGTTCTTCGGGTACTTCAGGTTCAAGCGGTTCTTCAGGCTCTTCAGGAACATCAGGTTCAAGTGGCTCTTCAGGAACTTCTGGTATAGATGGTAATCCTGGAACTTCAGGTTCTTCAGGTACTTCAGGTTCAAGCGGTTCTTCAGGCTCTTCAGGCTCTTCAGGAACTTCAGGTTCAAGTGGTTCATCAGGAACATCAGGAACATCAGGTTCAAGTGGCTCTTCAGGAACTTCAGGTACAAATGGCTCTTCAGGCTCATCAGGTTCTTCAGGAACTTCAGGAACTTCAGGTTCAAGTGGTTCTTCAGGAACAAGTGGAAATAGTGGTACTTCAGGATCATCAGGTACTTCAGGGTCATCAGGATCATCAGGTTCATCAGGCTCATCAGGAACTTCAGGTTCAAGTGGTTCATCAGGAACATCAGGAACTTCAGGCTCTTCAGGAACATCAGGTAATAGTGGTACTTCAGGTTCTTCAGGTACATCTGGTAGTTCAGGTAGTTCAGGTAGTTCTGGTACTTCAGGAACAAATGGTTCATCAGGTTCTTCTGGAACATCAGGTACATCTGGTTCAAGTGGAACTTCAGGTTCTTCAGGTTCTTCAGGCTCATCAGGTTCTTCAGGCTCATCAGGCTCATCAGGAACTTCAGGTTCATCAGGTACAAGTGGTTCTTCAGGCTCTTCAGGCACATCAGGTTCATCAGGAACTTCAGGACAAGATGGTAATTTTGGTGGTGCTACCTTTAATTATACATTTGATACTAATGTAGGTGTATCAGACCCTGGTACTGGTGATGTAAAGTTAAACAGTACAACTCAAAATTCAGCTCTAACCTGCTCTATTAGCCAAACAACTGAAGATGGTGATGATATAGAAGAATTTTTACAATCTATAGATGCTTCTACATCAGCTGTAAAAGGTCACATAAGAATATCAGACAAGTTTTCTCCAGAAAATTTTATATTATTTTCAATATCTGATTTAACAGATCAAGGAGCATGGTGGACAATAAATATAAATGAACAAGCATCATCCGCGGCATCTCCATTTAGTAATGGAGAAAAGGTTCTTTGTTCTTTTGCCTTAGTAGGTGATAGAGGAACTGATGGTACATCAGGTACATCTGGTTCAAGTGGAACTTCAGGCTCATCAGGCTCATCAGGAACTTCAGGTTCATCAGGTACAAGTGGTTCTTCAGGCTCTTCAGGCACATCAGGTTCATCAGGTTCATCAGGAACTTCAGGTTCATCAGGAACTTCAGGCTCTTCAGGCTCTTCAGGCTCAAGTGGCTCTTCAGGAACATCAGGCTCAAGTGGTTCTTCAGGAACAAGTGGAAATAGTGGTACATCAGGTTCATCGGGAACAAGTGGAAATAGTGGAACTTCAGGTTCTTCAGGTACTTCAGGTTCAAGCGGTTCTTCAGGCTCATCAGGCTCATCAGGAACTTCAGGTTCAAGTGGTTCATCAGGAACATCAGGAACTTCAGGCTCTTCAGGAACATCAGGTAATAGTGGTACTTCAGGTTCTTCAGGTACATCGGGATCAAGTGGTTCATCAGGTTCATCGGGCTCATCAGGAACTTCAGGTTCAAGTGGTTCTTCAGGTACTTCAGGAAACAGTGGTACTTCAGGTTCTTCAGGAACAAGTGGAAACAGTGGTACTTCGGGTTCATCAGGAACATCAGGTAATAGCGGTTCATCAGGTTCATCAGGAACATCAGGTAATAGCGGTTCATCAGGTTCATCAGGAACAAGTGGAAACAGTGGTACATCAGGTTCATCAGGAACAAGTGGAAACAGTGGTACTTCAGGCTCTTCAGGAACAAGTGGAAACAGTGGAACTTCAGGCTCAAGTGGCACATCAGGCTCTTCAGGAACTTCTGGAACATCTCCAACAATATCAAACCAAGGTGATAACAGAGTAGTTACATCTGATGGAACTGTTAGTGGTTTAAATGCAGAGGCTAATTTAAATTTTGATGGTACTAATCTATCAGTAGGTCCCCATTTTGCAATACCATCTAATTGTTATAACTCTATTTTGGGAGGAGCTCAAAATACAGCATCAGCAGCATTCTCTACAATAGCTGGGGGGTGTCGGAATTATATTGCTTCAAATGGTAATTATCATACAATAGGAGGAGGTGTTTTTAATTGCATTAACGTACTAGGTGGTGCTTGCAATAATAATTTTATTGGTGGTGGACAATCAAATGAAGTTGGAGGCAATATGTCTTTTGGTGCAATTGTTAGTGGTTGTTGTAATGCAATTACAATAGGTGGTGGAAGAGGGAATATTATAGGGGCTGGTGAGCTTAATGATATATGTAATAGCACTAATCGTTCTGCAATTGTAGCTGGTTGTGTAAATGAAATTTGCAACTCTTGTCAGGTATTTATAGGGGCTGGACTTTCAAATGGTATATATTCAACAAATGCATTTGAATCAGCTATTGTTGCAGGAAATACAAATAGAGTGTGTGGTGGTAAAGCTTTTATTGGTGCTGGAGCAAATAATTGTATTTCATCTGCTGGTACTTGGAGTGCTATTTTAGGAGGATGTAATAATAATGTAAGTAAACCAATGTCTTTTGCTTTAGGATGTAGTTTATCTACTGCTTGTGGTTGTACAACTTATATGAATAATACCGTTATAGGATGTCATTTACAAGTTGGTGGTACATCAACACTTAATACAACTGCAGGTAGAATTGATGCAACAAATGATGTTGTAGCATTTGCAACTTCTGATAAAAGGTTAAAATGTTGTATTAAACCTATTAAAAATGCTTTATGTAAAGTAATTGGTGTAAGTGGTAATACATTTAGTTGGAAAGAATTAACCCCAGAAGAAGTACAAAATATTCATGGGAATAAAGGAAAAGATGTAGGGGTAATTGCTCAAGAAATAGAATCTATCCTTCCTGAAGCTGTTACTACAAGAGATAATGGTTATAAAGCAGTTAATTATGAAAAAATAATCCCTTTATTAATTGAAGCAGTTAAAGATCTAACAAGTAAAGTAGAAAAACTAGAGTCTAAAAATAGGTAGGAAATTATAAAATATTTTCTTATATTGACCATATGAAGTTATGTATAGTTACAAATTATATTGGAAAAGGGTATGTAAATGAATTGCTTATCTTAGATAGACTAATAAAAACATTAGATCTTAAACCCCAAGATATATATTCTATTTCAGATACAAATAAGTCATATGAGGTAAATAAAAAATATACTCATACTTTATTATTATTAGATTTTAGTATATCAACAACTTTATCAATTACACCTTTTTTAGATAATATTAAAATTCCAAAAATATTTGTTATAGATTCTATCCCTGAAGTCTATAAAGTTTTAGATAAACAAGTATTAGAATTAAAAAATTCATTATCACCTAGCAGTTTTATCTCACTACCTAAACCATTACAGAATGGAATATATGAAACATATTCTGATGGTTTTGTTTTTTATAGTAAATTAGATTTATCTCATTTTGAGTATTATTATGATTTAAAAAAACCAAAACCTATTATCATAATTCCTCCTTCTTTAGGAAAAAAAACAGATATTAAACTTAATTTATCAAATTTTAATCCAAATAAAAATATAGGTTTTAATGGGGTCCCTTCTTATGAAAATGGAATACATATAGTTGCTAATTCTCTTTTAAATTTACCTGAATATAGTTTAGAAATATATGGTAAACATGGAAGAAGTATTGCTCATACCACTGAATTAGTAAATAATATATTAAACCTTGATTCTAATATTAATTTTAAAGGACAATTAAAAAACCCTGATAAATTTTACAAAAACAATCATATATATTCTAGTATATCAGTTTATAATTCTTTTGATGTATTTGCTTTAGATAATCTAATAAATGGGGTAATTCCTGTAATATCAAATTCTACTCCCCTATCAGAACATTTTGAATTATATCCTTTTATAATTAATCCAACTGTTGAAGAATTTACTAATTGTGTAAAAAAAATTCAAAATACTTCTAATACTGAATTAAAAAATATTTTAAGAAAAAGTATTAAAGAGTTTAAAAAATTTAATGATAAAGATTCAAAATTAGGTTATCAACAATATCTTAACAATTTTTAATATGTCTAATAAATATTCTACATTTGGTTTTGATAAAGTTTATGTTATAAATTTAAAACGAAGAAAAGATAGAAAAAAAATATTAATTGAATCTTTTCCAACAATTGATTTTACATTTATAGAAGCTATAGATAGTAATGATCTTAACCAAAAACAATTATTAAAAGATAAAATATTAAATTCTTCTTTTTTTGATCCTCATGGGATGGTAAGTATGGGGGTATTTGCTTGTGCCTTATCTCATAAAAAGGCTTGGGATCAAGCTTTATCTGATAAAGTTGAAAATGCTCTTATTTTGGAAGATGATGTTATTTTACAAAAACCTTTTAATATTTTAAAAGAAGATGGAAGTTTTACTGATCTATACCAGGATATGTTAGATGAAATTAAAAATATTGATTATGATTTAATTCACTTAGGAAAAAAATCAAGAAATACTATGGGAATAAATGTAGGTAAATATTTAACTTATCCCACTCCTTATACAAATTATAATGGAGCACATTCATATCTTGTAACTAGGGATATGTTAAAAGTTTTAACTAATAAAGTTTTACCTATTAAAAATGCTGCTGATACTTATTTAGAACATTTTTATAATACTCATAATTCTTTTACATTTAAAGAAAGTATTTTTCTCCAACGATCTGATGTTGAATCTTTTTATTTAGGTGATTCTGATACTTATTTTAATGAATATAGAAAAGGAGGTGGAAAAGTTGGAATTTCATTCGATGAAAATGGTAATATTTTAAACAAAAATTTAGCAAAATACATAAAACATCCTACTAATGTAAATGATTTCCATGAAATTGTACTTTCAAAACCTAAATTTGGTCTTCAAAAACTAACAAGTAAAGATAGTATTAATTATAATTTTTTAGGTATAACAAAATTAATTTCATTCCTTTCTTTAAATTTAAAAACAAGGGGTAAAATGGTAGAAATAAATAGCCATTTAGGAGAAAATACTTTTTATTTTGGAGCTTGTGGTTTATTTTCTAATATATATGCTATAGACCCATTAAAAGGAGAAGATAAGTTTAATATAACCCATAATATGACTTGGGATGATATAGAAATAGGATTTAATAATAATAATTATTTCCATGAAAATATAAAATTAATCAAATCCCCCCCAGAAAATATAAGTAATATTCCTTCTAAACTTTTATTTGTATATATTAATAATAGAAAAAATAAGGATATTAACTCACTTGTAAAATTATATTTACCTAAACTAGCTTTAGGAGGGTATATTGGGGGAGATAGATTAAAAGATGCTCCTAAAAATTCAATTAACTTCGAAGATGGTAGTTGGTTAATTAAAAAAGAAGACTATGAATTTTAATATAAATAAATTTAATGAATTAGGGTATGTAATTGTAAAAGATTTTATATCTCAAAAAAAATTAAATAAAATATTAAAAATATCCCAAAAACATTATGATTATTCTTTAACTTTAAAGGAACATAAGGGTAATTATAGATTAAATAGTCCTACAAATTTAAATAAAATTGAAGGTGCTTGTGAATTCGAACCTGAGTTTTTAAATTTAGCTAAAAATAAAACATTAATTAAAACTGCTAAACAATTAATCAATACCCAAGAAACTTTAGATGTTTATATATCTAAATTTTTTCCTATGAAACCTAAAGTTGGTATGTCTACATATCTTCATCAAGATAATTTTTATTTTAATGGTGATCCTAATACTATAATCAGTTGTGCTATTTATTTACAAGATACAGATAAAAATAATGGTTGTTTAAGAGTAATTCCTGGTTCCCATGAAATAGGGATAATACCCCATAATGCTATTTCTCATATAGAAGGAATAAGTTGGATTGATGAAAATAGAATAAACCCCAATTGGGTATTAGATTTAGAACTAAATGCACCCTATGCTGTATTTTTTAACATAAATCTAATCCATGGGTGTTATAATAACATCTCAGATAAAACAAGATTTAGTCTAGCATGGGAATATATAGAATCAAGTAATAATAATGTTGCATCTTCTTCCGAAAATTGGTGTGATAGAAATTTAGTAGGATAATATGAAGTCATTAAGATTTAACCCTCCTCTAGAATGGAATTTAAACCATAAAAATAGATACTTTTTCGGTTTTTTTGATTTTTTAAATGAAATTGATGCTTATTATCAATCAACAACATTAAAACAAACATTAACTCCTACTTTAAATTTATTAGAAATTGGATCTTATATGGGTGAATCAACTTCTTTATTTGCGGCAACTGGTTTATTTAAAGAAATCCATTGTGTTGATCCTTTTAAGGGTGAAGAAAAAGCTAATAAATATTTAAATGAAAATTGGGAGGATGTATTTAATGAATTTAAAATAAATACTAGACATTGGGATAATATTATTCTACATAAAGACTATAGTTATAATATAGTAAATAATTTTCCTGATAATTATTTTGATGTGGTTTATATAGATGCAAATCATGAGTATAAAGCAGTTAAACAGGATTTAAATTTATGTTTCCCTAAAATAAAACCAAATGGAATTATATCGGGTCATGATTATAGTAAAACTTGGCCTGGAGTAGTAAAAGCGGTAAATGAGTTTTTAGAAAAAAATACTGATTCTTTATATCCTAATATGGTATATAGTGATGAAACATGGATTAAAGGATTAAATAAAAATATTTAATAATATTTATAATAAAATAAAAATAAAATGGTACATAAGTGGATAGTTAATGATATGCATAGACAAATTAGTGATAATTTAGTATACCATATAGATTTTAGAGTAGAATCAGAACGTGAAGGATTTACTGCTAGATATGTAGGTGAAGTATCACTCACAGGTTCTATAGATAACCCTGATTTTATTCCTTATGAAGATTTAACTGAAGAAACAGTAATAGAATGGGTAAAATCACAAGTAGATGTATCTAATATTGAAGAAAATGCTGCTAACATAATAAGTGATAAGATTGGTGAGAGTTTTCAAAACCCCCCAACAATTATTAATGGGTATCCTTGGGAGTAAAATTCTTCTATGGAATAAATAGGAAAAATTAAATTAGTTTTATATATTATAGTTACAAATAAAAATAAGTTATAGATGAATATTATCTTTCAAATTGAAGGAGGACTTGGTAAGTCAATAATGGCAACTGCCATAGTAAAAGCCATTAAAAACCGTTATAAAAACGCGAAACTAATAGTTGTTACCCCATTTACTGATGTTTTTTTAAACAACCCTCAAATACATGAAGTTTATGATATTAATCAAATAAATGGTTTATATTTAAAATATATAAAGGATCAAAAATGTAAAATATTTGCATCTGAACCCTATAAAACATCTGATTTTATTATTGATAAACCTACATCTTTATTAAAAACTTGGTGTGAGTTATTTGGAATTAAGTATAATAATGAACAACCTCAAATTTATCTTACCCAACCTGAAATTGATTATTTTTCTCCCTATTATACAACTGATAAACCTATTATGGTTATTCAACCTCATGGGGGTCCTCCTAATATTAGTAGCCAATATTCTTGGACTCGTGATATTCCAACCCCTATTGTCAAAAAACTTATTGACCATTACAAGAAAGATTATACTATAATCCATATTAAAAGAGAAGACCAACTAATATACCCAGATACTTTACAAGCTATAGATGGTTATAGAAGTATAGCAATTCTTCTTCAAAAATCTAAAAAAAGACTACTAATAGACAGCTTTGGTCAACATATGGCTAGAGCATTAAATAAAAAATCTACAGTATGTTGGATAAACACAAAACCAGAAATATTTGGATATAAATTCCATGATAATATTATATCTAATCCTTACACTAAAGATATTCCTTTGCATAATATAGCATACACCCCTTTTTCTTTAATTGAAAACATATCTAGTATACCCTACAATAATTTAGATGAAGTGTTTGATATAAATAAAATTATTACATCATTAAATAAAGAGTAAATGTTAAAAAATACTAAAATTTTAATTTCTAGTTGTTATATAGGAACAACAGGTTTTAATAACCATTCCCGAGACTTTTTTAGAACTCTATCTAATTATTATCCTTTAAAAATTAGAAATTTTACAGTTCCTAAATATTTTGATGGTATAATAGATGAACCTTTTAATAAAGAACCATATATAACTGATTTAGATAAAAAACTTATAACCCAACAAACTTTATTTGGACCCGATAAAAAATTATATGATTATGATGTTTATAAAGATTATCCTAATGAACTTGATCATAATTTAAATATAGTATTAGCAGAAGTAAATCACCACTATTTTTATCAAAATTATGAGGGACCTAAAATTGCTTATATTGTATGGGAAACAACAGAATACCCAACTACTTTCTATAATAAAATAAAAGAATATGACCAAATATGGGTACCTTCCCAATGGCAAAAAGAATGTAATATAAACCAGGGAATCCCTGAATCAAAAATTAAAGTAATCCCAGAAGCAGTAGATGGAAAAATATTTAAACCTAATAGTAAGGCAACCCTTTCGGAATATGATGATGGAAGATTTAAGTTTATTCATTTTGGTAGGTGGGATTATAGAAAATCAACAAAAGAGGTAATTGAAAGTTTTTTAGAAGAATTTGATAAAGATGAACCTGTAGATTTAGTAATATCTATAGATAATATGTTTGCAAAAGATGGGTTTGAAACAACAGAAGAAAGATTAAAACATTATAAACTAGATGATCCTCGAATTAAAATAAAACATTTTCCTACTAGGGAAGAATATATAAAATATCTTCAAAAAGGCCATGTATTTTTATCTTGTGCCAGATCAGAAGGATGGAATTTACCCTTAATAGAAGCTATGGCTTGTGGTACTCCTTCTATTTATTCAAATTGTAGTGCACAACTAGAATTTGCTGAAGGTAAAGGGTTACCTGTAGATATACTAGGCACACAACCCGCTATTAGAGGAGAATATAGTACATATTCACAATCAGAACTATCAGGAGAGTTTTATATACCAGATTTTGAACATCTTAAGGAGGTAATGAGGGATGCTTATGATAATTATGATTACCATAAAAAAATAGCTTTAAAAGAATCTAAAGAATTAAGAAAGAAATTTACTTGGGAAAACGTAGCTAAAATTGCAGATAAAGAAATACAATCTTTTGTAAAAAATCCCCCAAAAAACACTATAGAAATTAGCTTTTATCAAGGAGTTAAATTAGAGGTACTTGGTTCAAATAAAAAAGAATATTTTGTAGAATTTATAAATTCTGATACTAATAAAGTAATCCATTCTAGTACCATTAAAAATAATATGTGGACTAAATGTAATCATGAATATTATGTTCCTTGGATTATTAAAGTTAATGGGGAAATAATTCATACTTTTGATGTAACGAACAAAGTAATAAGAATATCTTTAGATTCTAAATCTATAGGGGATACTTTAGCATGGACTCCTCAAGTATTAGAATTTCAAAAAAAACATAATTGTAAAGTTGTAGTTAGTACATTTCATAATGAATGGTTTGAAAACTTAACAGAATATAAAGATTTATTATTTGTAAAACCTAATGATATTACTTCTCAAGGATATGCTCATTATAAAATAGGTTGGTTTAAAACTAATGGAAAATGGGATAAAGGTGTAAAAAATAAAAACCAAGTAAATACCATTCCTTTAATTCAAACTGCAACTGATGCTTTAGGTTTACCATATAAAGAAATTAATTATGGAGTTGATTTTAAAATTGGAAAAAGACCAATTAAAGAAAAATACATTTGTATAGGTCCTAGAGCAACCTCTGGATTAAAAGAATGGCCTCATGATAAATGGAGAAATTTAGCAAAAAAACTACATAAAAAAGGATATAAAATAGTTAATTTATCCTATGAGGGGTTTTCAGGAACTAATATAATAGATAAAAAGAAACTTAATTGGGAAAAAACATTTAATTATCTGTATCACGCTGATTTATTTATAGGTTTAGGTTCTGGTTTATCTTGGGCAAATTGGGCTTTAAATAAACCAACTTTAATGGTTAATAATTTTATTCCATTTGGTTATGAATTTACAAATAATTTAACTAAAGTAGAAAATAATACAGTATGTAATAATTGTTGGGTTAATAAAGATTTTACATTTGACCCAGGTAATTGGGATTGGTGTCCTAAAAATGAAGGAACATCAAAACAACATATATGTCAAAAATCAATTACAGTAGATCAGGTTTATTTAGAATGTTTAAACTTATTAGAACCTAAAGAAAATTATGAATTTGTTTGGGTAACAGGAGGAGATGAAAAATATCTATCTATGATAGAAGTTTTAGCAAAAAGTTTATTAAAACATTCAAAATATAAACTAATAGTATATGGGTTTAATTGTGACTCAAAAATTAATTTACCTAATGTAATAAATAAAAGAATTAACTTTGATCCTAAACCTATAAGATATACTAACAAGGAATTTGATTTAATAGACAAAGACTATTCTATATATTTTGCTAAGTATTTAACTAGTATAGACTCTTTAAAAACTGACTATAAAAATTTTGCTTGGATAGATGGTGATGCTTTTGCTACTGAAAATATTGATGATTCTTTAAAATACCTTTTAAACTTAAAGGATTATCCCTTATTTATGAGATATTTTGATGAAGATATGGTTCATTGGAGAAAATATAAAAATATTAAATTAGAGGGACATTATGGAGCTGAAGTATCTAATATTTTAGATATTAAAAGAAATCCAAATAATGTTATTATAGCAACTGGTTTTTACTTTTATAATAAAGATTCGGAATCATTTTTCCAAAGATGTTTAGACTTAAATAAACAACTAAATACCCAAAATCTCCAAATATTTGCCGACGATAACGCATTCTCAGAAGAAAGAGTAACTAATGCATTACTTTGGAAAGAAAATAAAACTAATTATTTACCCATTACATGGAATAATTATTATTCTCCTAAAGAAAAAGTTGTTGTAGATCAAAATATATTAGATAAAGGATTTGATGTTATGTTTGATGTAACAAACAAACAACCCTATTTTATACATGGTCCCGACCCATCAGTTGTCCCTAAAAATAGTAAAACTTTAGATCTAATGTATCAAGATCACCAAATAAAAAAATTAATGGTAGTATCTCATCCTGATGATGAATTAATATTTGGTGGCGCGGAATTAATAAAACATGGTCCGGAATATAAAGTTATTTGTCTTACTAATAAATCAAATAAAATTAGAAGTAAAGAATTTGAACAAGTAATGACAAAATTAAATGTGGGGTCTTGGGAAATATTTGATCATAAAGATGATTTACATAATCCACCTGAAAGATACGATATTGAATCTATATTATTAAATAGACAATGGGAAAAAATAGTAACACATAACCCTATAGGTGAATATGGACACCCACAACATAAAGCTGTGTTTAATTTTATTAAAGATTATATTGATAAAATTATTTTAGAAGACATATTATATGTATTCGGAAAATCCAGTACTAAACTAGATAAAAATATTGTGGATACTAAGAAAAATTTACTTACATTATATAAGTCTGAACAATCTATTATTAACCAGATATTAAATAATAAAGGAGATTGGTTTAAAAGTAGTAATAATAATATTAATTATATAGAATATGAGTCTGTAGAAAAGTATGAAGAAAATAAAAATAAAAACAACTATATAGCATGTTATGACAAATAATAATTTAATTATAATTTTATGTCATTGTGATACTAAAATTAAAAAAAAAATACTATTAGAAAATATTAAATGTTTAAAAGCTAAAGGTTTTGATGTGATGGTATTATCACACATCCCAATCTCTCAAACCCTCCAAAACAAAATAGAGTATTATATATATGATAAAAGTAACCCTATAATTCATTATCCTTATAGGGGAATGGTATTTTGGAAAACTTTAAATTTTAAAAACAACCCAATTAAACTACAAAACATTGTTGGGGATTATGGTTGGACAGCTTTTAATCAAATCTTATTAGCGGGGAATTTAGGGATATCACTTGATTATGAGTATTTTAGTTTTATTAATTATGATATTAAAATGAACGATTTAATTTTAGAATCATTATTAAATCCTGTACCCTTCTTAACCTCTAAAGTAAATGGGTTGCAAGATAAAAAAAATAGATTCCCTGGGTTTATGCTTAATATTTTATCTAAATCTAATTTAAAAAAAATATTACCTTTAATTGATAAGGAATTTTATATGTGTGATGAACATTCTTTTAAAGAAGATGGTAAATTTAAAGATGCTGAAGATTATTGGGGGCACCTTATACGTAATTTTAAATATAAAATATTCCCTGAAGCCATAGAAGATAAGATAAGCTATGAATCATATGATATTGATGGTAATCCAAAAGGTCCTTTTAATTTTATCCCTGGTTCACTTTTTCATACTCATTTTAAAATATTTTTTCAAAATTCTAATACTTTTAAAAAAATTATTACAGATAATTGGACACCTAGGATAATAATATATGATAATAAATTACCTAAATTAACTTTAGTAGTAAATAGTTTAGAAACCCAAATTTCTGGTAATCCTAATTTATGTTTAGACCTACCAGATGTAGTAGATAAAATAGGGTATATAATTGATGGTGAATACACAGATTTAACTGATGAGTATCATAAAGCTATATTTTCTACTATCAATTTTGTATAAAAAATTAAATATGTATAATTATAATAAATAAAAAATGAGTAAAATAATTAAGTTATCAAAAGAAGAATTAGAAATCCTTAAGGATTACCAAAAACAACAAAATGCTGTTACTTTTGAATTAGGGCAAATTGATATTCAAAAAGCAATTTTAGAAGGACAAAGGTCAATAGTTATAGATAAATTAGGAGATTTAACAGAAAAAACTAATAAAACTGCTAAAGAACTTCAAGAAAAATATGGAGAAGGAAATATCAATTTAGATTCTGGGGAATTTACTACAACAGAATAAATTTTTGAATCTTTTTCTAATATTTATAATAAAACAATATTAAAATAATATAAACAAAATGGCAGAAACATTAATATCTCCAGGAGTATTAGCAAGAGAAAACGATCAATCCCTTGTTACGGCTCAACCCTTAACTAGAGGAGCGGCAATTATAGGACCAACAGTAAAAGGACCGGTTGAAAAACCAACTCTTTGTAGTTCATTTAGTTCATTCCAAACAATTTTTGGCTCTACTTTAGAAAGTGGTTCTAACGACTATACTTATCTAACCTCAATTTCAGCAAATAATTATTTCCAACAAGGTGGAACTTCTTTGCTTGTAACTAGAGTAACAAGTGGTAGTTTTACACCTGCTATATCAACAACAATCCAAAATAATATTGAAGCAGCAAATGCTGGTTTAATTGGTGATTTAATTAGTGGATTACAACCAAATGAAGGTAGTGGATCAACTGCACCTTCAACATATTCTTCTGAAGATCTTATTACAAATACTGGAACAGGAGCAGGTGCTCAAGCAACTGTTGTTACAAGTAATTCAAATGGGATACTTATTGGAGCAACAACCTTAAATATTGTAGGTTCTGCCCCAACTACTACGTTAGATGACACTACAGCAGCACAAGCTATTACTACAACTTCTGGAACAGGAGCAACAGTTACAATAACATCAGCAGGAAGTACAATTACTACAGTTACTATAGTTGCTGAAGGAACTTTATATGCTGCAGGTGAACAAATTACAATAACAGCTGCAACATTAACTGGTTTAGGAACTTTAGGAACAGTAACAGGAGATTTAACCTTTGAAATTTTACAACCCAATATATTAACAGAAGTATCATCAGTAGTAATTACACAAGATGGAACAGGCTATGCCTCAGGAGATGAAGTAAGTATAGCAGCAGGAGATATTGGTTCACCAGCCGTAGCGCCTACATTTATTCTAACGGATGCAATGATAGAAAATGAAGCAGCATTTGTTTTAGAAACATTATCAGAAGGTGTTATAATGAATAACACATCACCAGCAGGAGCTGATACATCAGGAATAGAATTAACAAATGGAGCTTTATCAAGTGGTTCTGCGGATAATATTAGATGGGAGATTGGTGCTGTAAATACATCATCAGGTGCTTTTTCATTATTTGTTAGACGAGGTAATGATAATAATAATCAAAAAGTAATCTTAGAACAATTTAATAATATTTCTTTAGATCCATTTTCACCAAATTATATTTCTAGAGCAATTGGTGATGTTACTTCAAATGTAGTAGTAGCCCCAGATGGCTCAGGAACATATTTACAAGAATCAGGATCTTATCCAAATATTTCAAATTATATAAGAGTAAAACAAGTAAATTCAAACACACCAAATTATTTTGATAATAATGGTATTGCAAAAAGTGAATTTACAAGTTCTTTACCACAATTAGGATCAGGTTCATTTGACCAAGCAGTAGGATCTAATTTAAATAGTGTAAGTGCAAATTTATTCTATGAAAAAATTAGTTCAGTAAATACTCAAGGTTTAGTTGGAGAAGATTATACAAATGCAATTAACTTATTAGCAAATCAGGACGAATATCAATACAATGTAATTTCAACTCCAGGTTTATATTATGCAAACTATGCTGTACAATGTAATGCAGTTAAAAATATGGTTATTGCAAGAGGAGATGCAATTTATATAATGGATTTAGTAAAATATAATACGGCTATCGGAACTGTAAACCAAAATGCAGCCGCTATTGATTCAAGTTATGCCGCAGCTTATTGGCCTTGGTTACAAACTATTGACCCAAGTAGTGGATTATTAGTTTATGTACCAGCTTCTACAATGATACCAGGAGTATATGCATTTACAGATGCTTCTTCAGACCCATGGTTTGCTCCAGCAGGTATTACTAGAGGTGGATTAGGTTCTGTAGTAAGAGCAGAAAGAAAATTAACATCTGCAAATAGAGATACTTTGTATGAAGCAAATGTTAATCCGATTGCATCATTCCCACAACAAGGAGTTGTAGTATTCGGTCAGAAAACACTACAAAAAGCAGCTACTGCTTTAGATAGAGTAAATGTACGAAGATTATTGATTACACTTAAAGATTATATTTCTCAAATTGCTGATAATTTAGTATTTGAACAAAATACAATAGCAACAAGACAAAACTTCTTAACACAAGTAAATCCATATTTAGAATCAGTACAACAAAGACAAGGATTATATGCCTTTAAAGTAGTAATGGATGAAACAAATAATACACCAGATGTTATTGATAGAAATGAATTAATAGGTCAGATTTTCTTACAACCAACTAAAACAGCTGAATTTATTATACTAGATTTCAATGTATTACCAACTGGAGCAACATTTCCAGCATAAAAACTAAAAAGATAAATATTTATAATAAAATAAAAAAATAAAATGGCAGTATTAAACCCAAACGAAATATTTTTCACAGCTTTCGAACCAAAACAAAAGAATAGATTTATCTGTTTTGTAGATGGATTCCCCGCTTACATTATGAAAGGTGTAGGAGCTGTAACTGTAGAACAAGGATCAGTACCTTTAAATCATATTAACGTTCAACGTTTTGTAAAAGGGAAAACAACTTGGGGTACAATTGAATTTACATTATTTGACCCAATTACCCCATCTGGTGCACAATCAGTAATGGAATGGGTTAGATTACACCACGAATCAGTAACTGGTAGAGATGGTTATAGTGATTTCTATAAGAAAGATCTTACAATCAATGTACTAGGACCTGTAGGTGATATCGTCTCAGAATGGATTATCAAAGGAGCAATGATTACAAATGCTTCATTTGGAGATTTTAACTGGGATACTGAAAATGCTGCTCAAGAAATTACAATGACAGTCCAACCAGATTACTGTGTATTAAATTTCTAAAAATTTTACTCACCCCTAATTTGCAAAATAGCTTGGCTTCGGTCAAGCTTTTTTGTATTGTACATATGTATAACTGACAAAACGTTTTAACCAAATAAAGATTATGGCTGAATTTAAATTCCCAACAGAAGAAATAGAATTACCATCTAAAGGATTAATATATCCTAAAGACAATCCCCTATCTAGTGGTAAGGTAGAAATTAAATATATGACCGCTAAGGAAGAAGATATTCTTTCAAATCAAGCTTATATTGAGAAAGGTATAGTATTAGATAAATTATTAGAATCTGTAATTATATCTAAAATAGATTTAAAAGATTTAATTATAGGGGATAAAAACGCAATTTTAATTGCTACTCGTATTTTAGGATATGGGTCTGATTATAAAACAACAGTTAATGGTAAAACAGAAACAATTGATCTTTCAGAATTAGAAAATAAAGAATTTGATAGTTCTGCTATGATTGAAGGCAAAAATGAATTTGCTTTTACCTTACCCCACAGTGATACAAATATTACATATAAATTGTTAACGGGTCATGATGAAGCTAAAATTGAAAGAGAATTAAAGGGACTTAAAAAAATAAATAAAAATTCATCTCCTGAAGCATCTACAAGACTAAAATATGTATTAACTTCGGTTAATGGGGAAACTGAAACAAAAAGTATTAGAGAATTTGTTGATAATTATTTTTTAGCACGTGATGCTAGAGCATTTAGAAAACATATAATTGAAACATCACCTGATGTAAATCTTAATGTTATTCTAGATGAAGGAGAGGAGGTAGTTGTGCCTATTGGGCTTAACTTTTTTTGGCCTGACTTTGGAGACAGCTCCTCAAATTAGATTAAACATATTTAAACAAATACATGAAATAATATTTCATGGTAAAGGTGGGTATGACTATATTACCATTTACAATATGCCTATATGGTTGCGTAAATTTACTTTTAAAGAAATAAATGATTTTTACGAGAAAAAAGCCGCAGCAGAAAAAAATGAAATATCTGCTGGTAAAACTTCATTAGTAAATTCAGAAGGTAAAGTAAATGCCCCTCAATTTAAACAAGCTTCTAAAGCATATGAAGGTAAAAGCAGCTATAAATAGTTGCTTTTTTTCATATTTATAATAAAATAATTTTATATGCCAATCGGAGACGGAAAAGCTAAAAAAGAAGCACAAGATTTAAAACAGGAATTAGCATTCATGTATGATGCTATTACTTCTTTAGGTGATAAATTAATTGATTCTTTTGAGCAAGCAGTTGATGAAGCAGGTAATATGAATAGTGCTTTTGAGATTGCTAGTAAAACATTTCAAAGAGGTTTAGCTGCAGATTTAAAACAAAGTGTAAAAAATACAGATGCATTAATTGATTTAAATGCTAAATTAAGTAGAGATGCTATTACTCAAAAAGATATAGCTAAAGAACAAGAAAAAATAGATTCTAACCGACTCAGGTTACAAATTAAAAGAAAAGCTTTAGGAAATAATATTACAAAACAACAACAAGAATTTTTTGTCTTACAGGAAGCTGAATTAGATAAACAACAATCTACACTTAATACTATAAATTCTAAAAATGATGCTTTACAAAAACAAAAAGGTATATTCCAATTAATTAAGGAAAATGCTGGTGGTTTAGCTGATAAATTAGATAAAAGTGGTACTCTATCAAAAATACTCCAAGGTAACATTTTAAAAACATTAACCCCTCTTAGAATATTTGAAATAGCTGTTTTAGGGATATTTAATGCTTTTAAAGGATTAGATAAAACTACAAAGGATGTTGCCCAACAATTAGGGGTAAGTTATCATGAAGCACAAGGGATGAATAAAGAATTCTCCCAAATTGCACAAGATTCTAATAGTATTTTTGTTACTACTCAAGGAGTTGCAAAATCTCAAATAGAATTATCTAAAATTCTTGGAACTAATGCAATGTTTACTGCTGAGATGTTACAAACTCAAACGCAGTTAACGCAACAATTAGGGTTAAGTGCCGAAACGAGTGGAGAAATTGCTAAACTTGGTTTATTAACGGGTCAGACATCAAAAGAAATAGCATCTAATGTATTAGGCCAATCAGTAGCTATGAATGCTATTAATGGTACTGCAATTACAGAAAAAGAAGTATTACAAGAAGTAGCAAAACTATCCAGTGCTATACAATTAAGTATGGCTAATAATCCTATTGAATTAGCTAAAGCAGTCCAAACTGCTAAACAATTTGGTATGGAATTAAGTGCTGTTGATGGTATAGCAGGTAGTTTACTTAATTTTGAAGATTCAATTAGCAATGAATTAGAAGCAGAATTATTATTAGGTAAAAATATCAATTTAGAAAAGGCTAGACAAGCAGCCTTAAATAATGATTTAGCAACCGTTGCTCAAGAAGTTGCTAAACAGGCAGGATCAGCAGCTAATTTTGCTAAAATGAATCGCCTCCAGCAAGAAGCATTAGCTAAAGCTGTAGGAATGAATAGAGAAGATTTAGCAAAATCTTTACAAGACCAAGAAATACTATCTAAATTAGGAGGAAAAGATGTAGATACAAAAGCTGCATATAATAGATTAGTTCAAGAAGGATACTCACAGGAACAAATAGCAGCTAAGCTAGGAGATAAAAAATTAGCAGATGCATTACACGCAGAATCTATACAAGATAGATTTAATGCTTCTATTAAAAAGGCACAAGAATTATTTGTACAATTAGCAAATGGTTTAATGCCTATTATTGAACCTATAGCTGATGCCGTAGGTTTAATGGCTAGTTTAATTTCTAAATCTATGGGCTTCTTAAAAGTATTAGGGAGTATAATAGCAGCTTTTAAAGTTATTAAGTTTTTAGGTGACGATGTTTATAGAAATGAATTATTACGTAATACTGCATCTAAATTAGGTTTAGTAACTGAACAACAAAAAGTATTAAATAAGGGTAGAGAAACAGCTCTAGCAGTAGAAGGTGTGACTGTTGAAAAACTAAGTAATTTCCATAAAAACCAAGGTTTACTTACTCAAATAAAAAACAATGCTATAGAAAAATCAAATTTAGTCTTTGGAAAAGAAGGTCTAGCAATACAAGCAAAAGACTTAGTAATGGAAAAAGCAAAATTAGTCTTTGGAAAAGAAGGTCTAATAATGAAAACAGGAGAACTTGCTATATCAACTGCACTTAATATTAAAAAAGGTATTGCAAATACCTTATCAGCTGCAGGAGTAATGCTTGAAGGTCTTAAACTATCTTCTCTTATAACACAGGGAGCAGCTATGGTATCACTCATTAAAAAAGGGGCTATATTTTTAGCCCAACAGTTAGCAACAGCAGCAGCTTCTTTAACAACAAATGCAGCAGTAACTTTTGGAATTGGGGCCGCTATAGCAGTAGGAGCAGCTTTAGCTGGTTATGCTGCTTTAAAAGCAATAACAGGTAATGATGTAATGTCACCTGGTTCTAATACATCAGGATATGGTAGCAGAACATTAATGGGTCCTGAAGGAGCAATAGCATTAAATAATAGAGATACAGTTATAGCGGGTACAAATTTATTTCCTAAAGAAAATGAATCAATAAACCCAAATTCAGAAGTAAGTAAACCCCAACAAACAATTGTACAACAACCTACAGTAGTACAACAAGATAATTCTAAACTAGAAAAATTATTAGAAAGAGCAATTAGTAGACCTGATCCTGTAATCCAAATGAATGGTGATAGATTAGGTACAGCGGTTGGGAAATATGCTTATTCTACTCAATAAACTATATTTTTATAATATTTATAACAAATGTTTAACAATTAAAATTAAAAATTATGCCTTTACTTAACAAACTTGAAACTGAAGGAACTGTATTGACCCCATTAAATGGTAATAAACCTACAGCACCTTTAAAAGGAGCAGGAACAATCCCAGTTAATGATACATTCTCTAAAGGGACATATGTAGACTATGTTTCAGATACCCCAAGAGCAGTAGATACAACAGGTAACATATAATAATGTATGCCATTAGTTAATCTACAAACCAACCTTAAATCTTTAAGGTATGGATATGATAGATTAGGAGCTGGACAAACTGATGGTAGTAACCAGCCCTATATTAAATCTTCTATACCAAGTGGATCAGGCCCTGGTTTAGGTGACACTGATTTTCTATTAAGAGGAGGATCTTTATTACCTAGAGCGGTGGGTAGAGATGTTTCTAGGTTAACACAAATGATGTTTGATTTTAAATCCCCAAATGGGCTTTTATTTTCAGTAAAACAAAACCTACTTTCTAGAAGTGGAGTTAATATTAAAGCTCAAGGTAAATCCAGTAGTATACTAGGAAACCCTAATAGATTACCTTTAAATAATGGTATTTATTTACCAACATCAACTATACTACAAGCAGCTGCAAACCCTTTAGGGGGACATTTACTAAAACAGGGAATTAATCCTTTTGAAAGTACTAATAATGTAGCTAATGGTAATTCTTTATCAACAGGTTTTAGTCTAGGGGGAGTACTCCCATTATCTCAACCTATCTATTTAGATACTACTGCCCAAAATGAAAGACAAAATCCAAATCTAGCCCCTACTAGTAGATTAATTCAATTTACAAATTCTTTTATTAAAGATGGCATATTAAAACCAGATAATCCTGGTAGATATGTAGTACAAGAAGCAACAGAATTATTTTCTTACTCAGGAGGACCAGGATCTACATTAGGTGTAGGTAAAACAAATATTTCTATATCTAAAAATAGAACAGGAAGAAATAATCCTTTTTTAGCTGGTGATAAATCAACAACCGATCTCTTTTTTTCAAATAGTAATAATACTACCCCAAAACCTGAATCTAATTCCTCTTTATTTAGTACAAACCCATCACCAACTCCAACGTTTGGAGCTGGGGTTTTAAATTATGGAAGAGAAAATTATTCTGTATTTAAAAGACCCTCAATTTCATATCAAGGGGCTAAAATTTTTAACTCTACATTAAGTAATGAATATTCTTTATTTGGGGGGACTGATTTATTTCAAGGGGAATATACCCAAGTAAATAATCTTAATATTCTCCAAAATTTTTCAACAAATGTATTCCAATCAGGTTCATTCCAAGCAAGTTCTACAGTTGATGGTTTAAAAAACACTTTAGACTATGATCAATTAATGACTGCAGGTGATTCTGGGTCAAGAGGGAGTACTGGAATTAATCCTGATTTTAGAACTCTAACACCAGGATCTTCTGCAACATCAATAGATTACACCCAACAAAATCAAAGAATAGAAGGTAGAGTAAATTTAGGAAATCCAGGAAGTAAAAATACAAGTACAAGTTATGTAATTGGTAATACTTTTTCAGAAAAGGGGTTAGATAAAATAAATGCATTACCTCTTTATCAATCTGAAAATGTTGAAACAGAAAGGGATATAAATGATTTAGTAAAATTTAGAATAGGAGTAGTTAATAATAATAATCCTGCTTTAAAAACATATATTCATTTTAGAGCACTTATAGATTCTTTTGAGGATTCATATGATGCAGAATGGGAAAGTAAAAAATATATGGGCAGGGGAGAACCTTTATATAACTATCAAGGATTTGATAGAACTATTAATTTATCTTGGACTGTTGCTGCTCAATCAAAACAAGAACTAATACCTATGTATAAAAAATTAAATTATTTAGCTTCTGTGTGTGCTCCTGATTATTCTAATACTGGGTATATGAGAGGTAATTTGATAGAATTAACAGTGGGTGGTTGGTGTTACCAACAAATGGGAATTATGCAAGGTATAACTTTAGGAGTACCACAAGAATCACCTTGGGAAATAGGAATTAATGATTCTCAAATAAATACAGATGGATTTGATGCAAATAGAACAGATCCTTCTGTAAAAGAACTTCCTATGATAGTTAAAGTTTCAGGTTTTTCTTTTAAACCAATTCAAAACTTTGTACCTAATAAACAAATAAATACTTTTATTGATACAGGAGAAGAAGGACCTGATGTAAATGGTACAATATCTGGGTTTGGTCCCCAAAGATTTATTAGTTTATCTAATGGGTCAAATAGAGGAGATAATAATTATGACAGAGTAGAAACAATTTAAAAATATTAAATATGGGAAGATACTCAGGAATACCAGTTAAATCTACAATTAAAGGTAAAAGATATAAAAAACAAGTAAAGTATCCAGATATTCCTTTAAGCTTTAGTGATATATATGTTTACACAAGTATAGGAGATAGATTTGATATTTTAGCTCAATCTTATTATGGTGACCCTCAATTATGGTGGGTTATTTCTATTGCAAATCCCCAATTAGAACAAGAATCAATTTTCCCTCCAGATGGAATACAGATTAGAATTCCTGGGGATATTGGTAGTGTATTATTATCTTATGAGAAATTAAATGCAATTTAATTATGGCCGGAAATATAATAGGAGAACCTTTACATCCAGAAATTCTTAGGCAGATTAATAATAGACAGTCTGTTAGTGGTGCTGGTTATAGCGATTCATCTCTTCCACGTACTCCTCAAGTATTAAATTTTTTAAATAATAGAAATGCTTGGATAAAAATGGCATCTGGTATTTCTATTGGAGAAGAAGCACTATTTCAACTAGAAGAAATTTCTAAACAAGAAGGGGGTTATATTACTGGTCCCGAAATACAAGATTTACAAGGTATAGGTTTAGCTAAAAAAATGGTATTATTTAATACTATTCAATCTTTTGATAATGAAGGTAATAAACAATATAGTAGTAGAAGTGGAGTTAGAAATGATAATCTTTTCCAAAATAGCCTTAAAAAAATGTATGGGGGCATAGGTAGTAATTCTCAAGGCTTACAACCCGTAGGAGGTATTACTGGAATAACAGTTGAAAATATTAATAGAGGATCAATTGCTAAAGCTACTGTAAATATTAAAGCATATAATCGTCTCCAGTTTAATTTAATAGAATTAACTTATTTAAAATTGGGTTATATAATGATGTTAGAATGGGGTTGGGACAAATATATTGATGGAATAAACCAGTCAACAAAAGAAGTAACTTTTCAAGATATGCCTTATACTATTATTGAAAAAGAATGGTTTGGATCCCCATCTACCCAAAGGAATATGTTAAATTTAATTGAAAAAGGAAGAATTACACATAAAGGAAATTATGATGGGTTTTTTGGTAAAGTATCGAATTTTACATGGAAAGCAAATAATGATGGAAGTTATGATATAAGTATAGATTTAATTACTTTAGGTAGTGTTATAGAATCATTAAAAATTAACTTAACCCCACCAGTTCCAATTGATGAAACTGTAATTAAAAATAATCAAAAAAAATTAGCTGAATTATTAGATGTAGATGAACCAGATGATGGTAATTATGATAGCCCATTAATTAGTAATATGGGGTCAGATACCTTATCTAGATTTTTGTCTACAACAATACTTAATTTCCCCCCAGGAGATAAAAATCACGTTTATTCTCCAGCACTAGCAACAGAATTTATTCCCATATCATATGGTACAATAGGAGTAATTTCTACCACCCCAATAGTGGGGCAAATAATTGGTGCTGGTTTAGCACTTGCTAAATATTTAACTTCTTATACAGGTAATATTCCAGAAGAAGACCGTTATTATATACGATTAGGTGTATTTTTAAGTAAATTAAGAGGATTATCTATTCCCTATGTAAAAAATGGAGATTCAAAAGAACAACCATCATTAGAAATATCTACTTCGGTAAGTAATAATATTTGTAATTATGTTACTAATTTAATTCCATTAGATCCTTCTATATGTATTTTTTCAATTAAGTTAAGTGAAGAATTTGATAAAGTAACATTATTAGATGTTAATAATTATAATTCTAATATGGAAGAATTTGCAACTGAAGGTGAAGATGGAGTAGTATATGGGAAAATAATGAATATTAATATGAATATTAATTTTCTTCAAAAAGCAATTATAGATAATACCGATGAAGAGGGTAATTTAACATTATATAATTTATTAGAAAAAATATGTTCAGGAATTAATGAATGTACTGGAGGAACTACTAATTTAGAACCTTCAATTAAGGAAGATAATATAGTATATATTTTAGAACAAAATTCAATTAAAGGTTTAAATTTTGAAGGTGATACTGACACTGCTCCAATAGAATTACAAGGATATTCAGAAGAAGGAAAATCAAACTTTGTACAGGATTTTTCATTTAATACTAAAATTACCCCAGACATGATGTCAATGATTTCAATTGGAGCTACAGCTGAAGGTATTGATAGTAGACAAATAAATGTATCACCTTGGAAAAAGTGGTATAAAGGAATTATAAATAGGTATGAAGAAAATTATGTAGTTAAAGATAAAGATGATACTAAACCTGCTTATGAGCATCAATATTTAACTGACCCAAAAATAATTATAGAAAAATTTAAAAGTGATTTAGAAGCAGGTAATATAGATTATGACCATGTTGTTTTTCCTGGTTATGACTGGCAATGGGAAGGTCATGATATACCAGATATTAACCCTCCAGGATTATTTAATTCAGGATTTTTTACTTCTAATAGTACAGCAGCAAAAAACTTAGTAACTGGTGGGGCTGATAACCCAATATATTCTCCTTTAGCTTTAGAAGTTATAAAGAAAGTTCATGAAGCTGAAGAAGAAGATAATGTATATAAAAACGCAAACCCAGATATTACATCAGTAGGAGAAGAAGGAGACATACCCCCAGGCCAAGAATATATCCAATATTTTGTGGAAGCTTTTGGTGGTAATACAGGAGTAGCAGAAAAAAGATCATTTTGGCCTGGTTATAAAAAAATTAGTATTGATAGGGATGATAGTTTATGGTGGTATGGAAAAGATAATAGTGAATTTATTAATAGAGGTAAAACATCCTTTAATTCTTATCAAACCCAATTAAATAATTTAGAATCTAAAGAAAATAAATCAGCTAGTACTAATGGTTTTATTCCTGTTGAATTAGGTTTAAATGTAGATGGTATAAGTGGAATAAAAATTTATCAAAAATTAGAAGTAGCACAAAGATTTCTACCCGTTGCTTATAGCAAATCTTTAAGATTTCTTATACGTGGAGTTAATCATAAAATAGAGCAAAATAAATGGACAACAGAACTAGCAACTATTTCAACAACAATAAGTGATCAACCTCCTTCTACAATCCCAACTGCTACAAATCAAAATAAAGACAACCCTAACAAACCCGTAACCCCAGCTAGTAATATAGGACCAATCCCTCCAAAAAATCCTAATGAAAAATTAAAAATATATGACAATAGAACAGTAGCAGGAGCTCCTTATGATTCAAGAACATATAGAACATATCAAAGTATAGATTGGTTAGTTGGTGAAATGAATAAGTATACCCAAAACACATGGAAAGGATTTTTAAATACTTTAAATGAAAGATACCCAGGTTATGAATTAATAATTAATGCTACTTATAGAACATACCAGAGATCTATAGAATTAAAAACAATAAATTCAAGCAATGGAACCCCTGGATATTCTCCTCATAATTATGCTTATGCTGTGGATATGAATCTTAAAGACCCCGATGGAAATGTTTATTTAAAAAAGGATTACACAAAATGGAAAGAATCTGGTGTTCCGGATATAGCAGTAAATGAGTTTAAAATGAGATGGGGAGGAGAATTTAGTAATTATTTGGATTGTGTTCATTTCGATATCACTCCAGTTACAGATGCTTCTATAAGAAACGCAAGAGCAGATAATGAGGGTCTTCCACAAAAAGATTGGAATACCCAAAACACAAATTACGTATAATGTATTATCCATCATCACAAATAATCCCTAATTTAATTACTAACGGTGAAGAATTTATTTATTCTGCTACTGGAGAAGGATATGTTGGTAATTACTTTATTACTTCTGATGGTAAATTTTTTACTGGGAAAAATCCTAATGACAAACCTAATTTTAAATTATCTCCAAAAAACAACAGCCCCGAATCTATTGACCCAACACTATCAGAAAATATTCCTAATAGTTATTACATTTTAAATGATAGTTATTATTATTCTAAAGGAATAAATATATTTAATATAGGTAAACCCCCAGAACTCCCATCATCAATTTTCCCTACACCAACAGAAAAAGAATATGAAAGAGAAGAAATTCAAAGATATTTTTTAAAAAAAATAAATGAAATATCTTACATAGAAATTGATAATGACCAGTATAAAAAATATATTAAAAAATTAAACGTTGTCAATTTTGAATTATATTTACCATTTTCACTTCCTTGGATAATATCTGGTAACCATAAATCGGCATATGAAGTTAACCAATCAACAGTAAATAGAATAGAACTTAGGTTTAATATCCAAGGTTTTAAATCTTACTTTAAAGGTAGATTTGACCAATTATTTAGATATTCAAAAAATGAAAATCTTTATACTGAAGGTAAAGAATTTAGGTCTTTTAATAGTGGTAAATTATATAGGGGATATTATCATATTCACCCTGAAAAAGGAGCAATGGAAGGAAGGCAACATATTAAAGAACAACATTCTTTACTAATTCCTGTAAGTGGGTCTAATATCAATTATAAAGTAAATAAAACAGAAACACAAGTAATTAATAAATCTAGTGGTTATTAGATAAATATTTCGTATATTGAGGTAAAATGGTTATAAATGTATTGGTTAGTAGAAGACGAAAGTCAATTAAATGTTTTAATAAATAGTAGTTATAAAAAGGCTTTCATTGAAATAATCCCTTTTAGTAATGTTATTCATCCGGCACAAACTCATGTAAGTTTGGTGTATATTAGACCACTTGAAGCAACTAAAGGCTTTATGGTATGTATTACACATAGCGAATCTTTAAATGCGTTAAATACGGATGTAGACAAATTATTAGAAAAATTTAAAATATTATATTGTAGAGACAAAAAAGAAATATTACATTATTTCCCAAAATTATCTAAAACTCTTTATGACATCAACCCACCCCCTACTACGTATATACGACCTACAACACAAACCCATGATTTATTTTATAGACAACACAAGGATAACCCAGAATTAAACTTAATTATACCTATTGTTAAACACTATGAATTGTGTGAAACGATTTTTAAAGATCTAAAAGCGAATATTAATATAGAAAAAACAAAATATAATGAATTCTTTAACAATAAAGTATCCGTGGTATTCAACGCTATCGAGAGAAGTGGTATACGAATACACAATGAAACCTTCGAAAAATATTTCCATCCCGTTGAAGGTGAATATGTCAACACTCAGTTCAACTTAAAAACAACAACAACAAGACCATCAAATAAATTTAATAATGTAAATTATGCCGCACTTAATAAAGAAAATGGATGTAGAAAAAGTTTTATACCTCGTAATAATAGGTTTGTGGAAATTGACATTAGTGCTTACCATCCTAGCCTGTCTGCTCGTCTTATTGGTTATGATTTTGCCAACGTTGATATTCACGCGCATTTTGCTTCCCTATATGGAGTGGATTATAAAAAATCGAAAGAACTTACCTTCAAGCAACTCTATGGAGGTGTTTTTGAAAATTACAAACACCTGGAATTCTTTCAAGGAATCGAAAAATACGTAGGAGAACTTTGGAGTAAGTTTGAGAGCAACGGGTTTGTAGAATGTAAGGTTTCTGGATATAGATATGAAAAGGAAAACTTGGATAAAATGAATCCACAAAAGCTATTTAATTATATTTTACAAAATTTAGAAACATCTATGAATGTGTTGGTTTTATGGGATATTTTTCGTATATTGAGAGGATATAAAACGAAGCTAGTGTTATATACATATGATTCGTTTTTATTTGATTTAGACGATAGTGAGGAAAATATATTAGAAGAAATTAGAAATGTATTTAAAAAATATAAATTAAATATTAAAGAAATAACAGGTTATGACTACAACTTTACAGAATAATCCTAATACGTATAATACGAACTATGATGTATTAACATCATTCCAAAATTTAGGAGATTTGAATAATAAACTTTTTTGTACATTCACTGATTTAGATGGTCTGGATGAACTAATTGAAAACATAAAATCTAAATATGATATTATATATAACAAACTTTTCGTATTAGAAATTAAGGGAAAAGACGAATATGTAGTTACATATAATGTAGATCAAACTAATCTTAACTCTATTCCTAATAATACAATTTTAGTACATAGAAAAAAAGAATCTAATACTTTATACACTATTAATGCCTTAAATAAACTTATTAAGAAATTAAATGGTGGGGTTGTAGATACTAGTTATCAGATAGATTGGCAACATTATAGAAATTGTATTTTACTTACACAACATAGTGATTTAAACCAATTAAATACAAAAATTTATAAAATAATCGAAATTTAAAAAATCTTAAAAAATGAAAAAGTTATTATTACTTACAACTATATTATTATTTAGTTGTAACCCATCAAGTCTAACATTTAATGAAATGGTAGATTTATCTCAAAAAGAAGCCTTAAGTATTACACCTTTAGCTAAATTTTATGAAGCGTCTGCTACAAAAAAACAAAACGCAATTAAATCAATATTCCGAGGGGTTGAAAATTCCACAATTTTAGTAGAAGTAACAGCTAGTGGTAAAGTTAAATCTGAAGTTGTTGATTCTCCATTTTTAGAAGATGTTGTAATTTATTTACCTGTTAAAATGACCTTAGAAGAAGCAGAACAATTACTCTTAGATGCAGGTTACGGAACAGGAGTTGAAGGAGTTGCTGACTGGTCAATAGTAGTTTTAAGAAAACCATTAGGACCCGAAAAAACAGCTGCTTTATACATTTTTACTACAAGTAAAGGATATGTAAGTGTAAATACTATAACTAAAGAAGTATCACCTACTGAAACTCTTTTAGGTGAAAATTTAAGAGTACTAAGAATAGCTACGGGATTATTTGCTTTTTGTGGTGCTTCATCTGCTGTACCAACAGGTAAAAAAATGACTGTACAAGGTGTTGAATTTGATGAAGGGTGTGCTGTATGTCCCGTTTTAGAAGGCCCTTCAATATATAGTTTAGCAATGAATGGTAAAGGAACTTTAGGAGAATTTGATTCTTCAGATTTTAAAGCAACTCCTGATGGAACAGATAAAACAGTATGGTCTTTATTTTGGTATTTCAGTGATACGGATTCAATTCCACAATACAATTCTAATACTAAAGAATGGGAAGTAATTCCTCCTGTAAACCGTTCATTTGTTATTGATATGAGTTCACCATCTACAAGTGAAAGTGATATGTTTCAAATGCCCTGTGAAATTTGGAAAGAAGAAAATGGTATTTTATTATCTAAATGTTATGGTCCCCTTAATCATATGGCAGTACCACTTCGTACTCCACACCCCACAAAAGATGGACAAACATCAGTAACAGCTGCTCCAGAAGGATCACCATACCCTGTAGGTACACCAATTCCTACAAATAATTAAAAAAAATTATAAGAATATTTGGAATCGCGTTCCTTTATTCGTATATTAGATTACATATAAACAGTTATAATTAAAAAATAAGTTACATTTATGGATTTAACAATGCTTAAACAGAAATTGGATACCCTCCAATCAAAACCAAAGGGTGGTCAAAAGACCGATTATTCAACAATTTTTTGGAGACCTACAGTAGGTAAACAACAAATTAGAATTGTACCATCAGCGTATGATTCATCAAACCCATTTACAGAACTTAAGTTCTATTATGGTATTACTAATAAAGTAATGATTTCACCTACTAATTTCGGTGAAAAAGACCCTATTGCTTTATTTGCTCAAAAACTTAGAGAAGGAGAGTATAATAAGGAAAATTATGTACTTGCTAAAAAGTTAGATGCAAAAAACCGTACTTTTGTTCCCGTTGTAGTACGTGGAGAAGAAGATAAAGGTGTTAGATTATGGCAATTTGGTAAATTAGTATATGAAGAATTATTAGCACTTGCTGTTGATGATGAAATTGGGGATTATACTGATATTGTAAATGGTAGAGATCTTACAGTAGAAACAGTAGGACCAGAGTCAACTGGTACTCCTTACAATAAATCATCAGTAAGAGTTAGACTTAAAACAACTCCACTTAGTGGGGATGCTTCATTAGTAGAAAAATGGACAAGTGAACAACCAAATCCAGAAGAATTATTTAAAAGGTATACATTTGATGAAATGAAGTCTGCTTTAGAAAAGTGGTTATCACCTGAAGAAGATTCAGAGGAAGTATCTCCATCTCCATCAGAGTCACAACCTTCAACTAACTTTAGTTTAGATACTACAAAAGCTAAACAAAGTAAAGTAGATCAATTTGATTCTTTATTTGATAGTAATGAAGATAAAGATAGTACTAATGAAGTTGATGATCTACCTTTCTAAATATGGCGAAAAAAGTATCAAAGTCTCTCTCGGCAGCAGTGTCTGCCGAGATTAAGAACAAATTTGATCTTAATAAATTTAAATCATCTAAAGGTTTAAATAAAAACGTCAAATTTAAGGAACAACAATGGATACCACTATCCCCTGCCTTTCAAAAAGTAGCTGGAGTTCCGGGTATACCGATGGGACATATTTCACTCCTCAGAGGACACTCTGATACTGGTAAAACAACAGCTTTACTTGAAGCAGCAGTATCTGCCCAAAATATGGGAATACTTCCTGTATTTATTATTACAGAGATGAAATGGAATTGGGAACATGCCGCTCAAATGGGATTAGAAGTTAAACTAATCAAAGATGATGAGGATAATGTTGTAGATTATGAAGGTAATTTTATTTATGTAGATAGAGAAACTTTACATACTATTGAAGACGTAGCAGCATTTATTATGGATCTACAAAATGAACAGAAAAAAGGTAATTTACCTTATGATTTAGCGTTCTTTTGGGATTCAATTGGATCAATTCCTTGTGCAATGTCAGTTGAAAAGTTAAAAAATAACAATGAATGGAATGCAGGAGCAATGTCAACACAATTTGGTAATACAGTAAACCAAAGTATTGTAATGTCTCGTAAAGAATCATCCCCTTATACTAACACGTTAATTGCAGTTAACAAAGTTTGGACGGCAAAAGCAGAATCACCTATGGGTCAACCTAAAATGATGAATAAAGGTGGAATGGCTATGTGGTATGATGCTACATTTGTAGTTACATTTGGTAATATCTCAAATGCTGGTACATCTAAAATTAAAGCTATTAAAGGTGGAATGCAAGTAGAATGGGGTAAAAGAACAAACTTACAAATTGACAAAAACCATGTTAATGGTATGCAGTCAAGAGGTAAAATTGTTATGACTAACCATGGTTTTATCCAAGATACTGATAAAGATAA
>Ga0206131_10000744_pt1 | contig 43872 bp, 36 predicted proteins | sample Helgoland_Spring_FD_148636 | JGI IMG/M metagenome (GOLD analysis project Ga0206131, IMG submission 148636) | Pelagic subsurface seawater microbial communities from Kabeltonne, Helgoland, North Sea - Helgoland_Spring_Bloom_20160517_1 | ecosystem: Environmental > Aquatic > Marine > Epipelagic ... | reverse complement strand
AGGAGGCCCACACACAGCGTCTGCTGGGATGATCGGCGAGACATTAGATTCAACCTTCGATTTCTCTAGTATCTATGACCCAGAAAGTGGCCGTGAGGGAGCCTTTGATTTCGACCCAACGGAAGGATTTGCTATCGAATTCTGGATGAAGAAGACTGCTAATGCAACAGCCCCTTTGGATATGATATTTGATTGTTGGAATGGAGAGGCGGACCCTGCAACCAATGGTAGAATTCAAGTCTATGTTGATGCTGCCCTAAATGATTTGTCTTTGGACTATGTATCTGGATCTACACTTATATCGATGGATATTACATCGTCTGTTACTTCAGCAGATTGGAACCATTTTGCAATATCACTAAAATCAGATACATCTGGAACTGAAATGAATGTCTTTAAGAATGGTGTATTCGAAAAGACAGAATCTGACTCTTCTCAAGTTGGTAGAATTAGGGGCATCTCTTCGGGAATAAATGCTGCAATTGGAACACTATCTGGACCTTTCGCAATATATACAACAGGAGATGGCCTATCTCAAATATCTCTTGATGAGTTCAGGTTTTGGAAAAAAGCAAGAACACCAGAACAGGTATATAACAATTGGTTCCAACCGTTAGGCGGCGGAACAAATAAAAATGATGCTAATCTTGACTTGGGATTATATTATAAGTTTAACGAGGGTATAACCACCGATACATCCATTGATAGCTATGCGCTAGACTACTCTGGTAGAATGAACAATGGATCGATTGTAGGCTATGTGAGTAGCCTTAGAAGTACATCTTCTGCTATCACGGAAGCTCTTGGTGAATTAGAATGGAAGGATCCTATAGTCTACTCATCTCACCCCGATGTTGTTTCCAAGAAAGCTGAGATGGTTGCCTCCGGATCTTTGTCGGATATTTCGAACACTTCAATGCTCTATAGGTTTATGCCTTCATGGATGCAGGAGAGTGACGAACAGTCGGGCGGTCAGATGAAGAACCTTTGTCAAGTAATGGCTAGCCAACTTGATACAGTATGGCACCAAATAGACTTCCTAGATAAGATTCACGATAAGAGATACATTGGAGAAGGTGAGAAGCCTTTGCCTTTCGCGAAACAGATCTTGGAGAACGAAGGCTTCTTTATTCCAAACTTATTCTCTAACGCTTCAATTTTGGAGAATTTACGAGGAAAAGCAGACTCAGAGATGTTTGCTGAAGCTGTAGAGGATGTTAGGAATACAATATATCAGAACATTTATAATAACATAAACTCAATCTACAAGACCAAGGGAACTGAAAAGTCTTTCAGAAACCTCTTTAACTCCATAGGTATAGGGCAGAATGTCGTAAAGCTTAACAAATACGCTGACGACTCTACTTTCGTACTAAGGGACAACTACGAACTCAAGTCATTTGAGAAGAGATTTTTGGATTTCAATGCAGAAGGCAACAGAACTGGAACGATTTATAGCACATCAAGTGCTGGGAATATCTATATCCCCGGAGATACAAACTATCTAGGATCAATGACTTATGAAGCGGAGATCATTCTACCTGAGAAGCCTGATTCATCAAGGCCCGGATACAATCCTTTTGGGCAACTATCTGCATCAGTATATGGCTTCCATTCAGGACAGACCTACACGACTCCTAGTCCGGACTATGGTCTAACAGCTTACGTTGTCCATGAACGCCTTGATTCCTCTCTATTGCCCGGAGAGAAGCCACGAGCAAAGTTCGTCCTAACGGGATCATCAATCAATATTGAATCTGACTGGTTTATCGGACAATACAATACTAATAAATGGAACCTAGCAATCAGACTGAAACATGAGAACTATCCTAGATCTAATGTGTCCGGTAACGTAGTAGCTAATTACTTTGTTGAGTTCAGCGGAGTGGAGGCAGAGGGGAATAACAAAAAGAACTCTTTCTACATATCATCATCCATCTCAGCTGCAACATTTACATCAGACAAGGTATTTTATGCAGGAGCCAATAGAACAAATGTTGTTGGGTCTGTACTGTACGAATCTGATGTTAAACTTGGCTCTGTTCGCTATTGGCATAGTTATCTATCTGATGACGCAATCGATAGACATGCTTATGATCCATCTTCATTCGGAGCCAATAATCCCCAAGAAAATGACCTAGTAGATACCTATGCGATAGAAACTCCAAGAGAGAAAACACTGTCCTTCCATTGGGCATTTGATACAATAACTGGATCTGCTGTTGGTGGTGACTTTGAAGTAACTGATGTTTCTTCTGGGTCTGCGACAAGTGATTATGGGTCGTTATCCGATACTATTCAAAGAAGCTTGCCTGCACATGCAATAAACTTCAGCACATCTTCTACGACAGTGTTCAGTGATGAGTTTCTCTTCTCTGCGATAAAAAGAAGACCGTCCGATTTGATGTCCTCAGATTTGGTCACCATAAAGAATGACGAAACTCGTAACTTCTTTGTTGACGATGATGTATCCGACAACTTCTATTCATTTGAGAAATCGATGTACGCATCCATCTCCGATGAGATGATGAAAATGTTCTCAACTGCTTTGGATTTCAACAACCTAATTGGCCAACCAAATCAGAAATATCACCACAAATACAACATGCTTGACTTCCTCAGAGATAGATTCTTTGATGATGTTGAAAACGACCCTGATATAGAGAAGTTCACTTCATTTTATAAGTGGATTGACGATTCAATATCGGTTGCTCTAAATCAACTTGTGCCTGCAGGAACCAGATTCTCTGGTAAGATCGATAACGTAATCGAAAGCCATGTTCTAGAGCGAAGCAAATACGTACACCAGTTTCCAATTATGACTACCTATGAATCTACAGAAGGTTCTATCAAGGGAATTTCAGAAATGAAATATGATTGGGAACATGGCCATGCTCCCCTAACAAACATTGACGAAGAGCAAAACAACGTTCTATGGCAACAAGACAGAAAGGTCAAGGCTGGCTTACGAGAAGAACTGCGAGTATCTAGGAATAACCATTCAATACAATCGTCAGGATTACTCAGGAAAGAAATTGGAGGAGCTACAAGAATAAGTGATACATATGCGAACAGAAGGTTTGCAAAGATATATGATGTAGCGATAGTATCACAATCCTCACTACATGCAGGGATAAACTTCTCCAGAGAGAAGAATCTAAGCTTATTCCATGAATCAGTAGCCCCAGCAGGAGTTACCACTGGACCAGATAACATCATCACCATCGGTGTCGGTTCTGGAGATGGTATAAATAGAGGCGTCAGAAATGACGACATCACTGGAAAGAGAATATTCTCAGCTACAGCAAAGATAGAATCCAGAGCATCGGAAGAATATGGATATGAAGTAAAATCAGATTCCGTTCTCCCTATGAATCTTGTATCTGGAACTGTACACTCTGGATATAACAATGAAGTTATGTCTTTCTTTGCGTCAGATGTTATAGTCTCTAACCTTCATCATGATTCATACGGAAGAAATAACGAAGCAGGTATTCAAGGGCCATTCACCAATTCACACGTTGGCGGCTTGCAATATCGACATATTGATATAAATACATATGATTCAACGAAAACGGTAGATGTGGTAACTCGGACTGGTGAATCATATTCAGTAGGTAGTATTGACGTTCTAAATCTAGGAACTCTTCCGTATGGGACAACCGTGACTGTTGTTGACGCTGATGGTACATCGGTTACTGCTCTGTATAGCGGAATCTATGATTTGTATGATGCAGAGTGGACAAATGTTGCGGAGCTCAAGCTTATTTTAGAAGATAAGATGAATCTTAGTATAGTTCAGACTGTTGATAAATTAGACCTAACTCAAGACACAATTGGTTCATCTTTTAATACCACTATCACAACTACCAATGCTGGTATAACAGTTGTAGGATTCTCTGGTGGAGTAGTAGGTAGCCTCTCAACAACTGCTGTTAACCTCGATGGTCCATCCAACCGACCTGAGGGTTGGAAGATTGTTTTCGGAGAAGACTTGCCGGGCGGAGATACCGACGGAGCTATGGGTTTTGTAGGGCCAGATTATGATGCGTCATATCCTGATCTTGATCTACCTAGGGCCTTTCGATATCGCGAAGAAACTGCGAAGAGACCAGTTAACATTAGGAACATCAAAACATCAACCACTTCTCAAAAAGTAGGAAACTACTCAAATGCTATCCAACTATTCTCGGTAGCGCCAGAGCATCAAAAGACTTGGGCGATTGAAGCAAATGAAGACCCAAGCGTTGATATCTTGCCTCCTGTTACTGCAGGATCTCTACCTGAGACAACTCATTATCAGACTTTGATTTCTAGAGGACCTTTGCATGCTGGGAACGTTTTCGGACAGATGAATAATAATCGCCAGATAGATTCCTCGCTCACTGAGATTCAATCATTAGCGTTGAACTCTGCCGATACTACTGAGAATTTTAGAATGGCTTCTTCAACCTCAATAACGGGATACTCCGGTTATGCAACAGGAAACAAGTCACTTTCTTTCTGGGTTAATCTAGATAACGAGACACAGACCGGTAGGTATGTGATTAGAGCTCTTGATGCAGGGGCTAATGAATCTTTTTCTCTACTTTTCTCATCATCAAGTCGTTTATATTACCGAGTCACCGGAGCCGGCGGCACTAGAACTTGGTATTGGAACATATCATACGCTTTTTACGCCAATGCTTGGAATCATATTGTAATAAGTTGGGATGGAAATACGTCAAATGCCCCAACACTATTTAGCAATGGTGGTTCTGGGATAGCCGCAACCGCCCTATCTGGGCCAACTGGTATTACAACTATTTATGCACCATCCAAAATCTATCTCTTAGATGACGGAGCCACTAGTCATGCTAACTATGAACTACAGGGTTCTCTGCAGAACTTTGGAATATATTCAACACTCTTAGATCAAGCAGCTGCTATTTCTATATATAATGGCGGCATATCCTTAGACACCCCGGTTCAAACATCAGACTTGTACGATTTTTGGAAATTAGGAAACGGTAACGGTGCCCTAGAAATAGGAACTCCAGTCTCCGTTGGTACAATATTTTCTTCCTCATTCGGAGGTACAAACGCTTTAACTTCATCCGGAGGCGTTGCTATTGTAGCCGGTAACACCACACCAACCAGATGGAACACTCCGTATCTTGTAGATATAACTTACGACAACGTTATAGCAACACCAAGAACCGATCTTACTGGATCCCAAAGAAACATAAACACAAGATTTTCTTCTCCCGGTGGCCCAGAAGTTCAGACATTGAGCTTTCTAGACTGTTGGTCACAGACTTATGCAGCGAACAATGCCCTACCTTTCAGGAATATGACCATCTTAGCAGATAGTGGTGAAGTCGGAACAATCAGGATAAATGACCACTTGGGACATAGAAGAGGATTGAGGACCTTACGAACCTTACATCAGGGCAGATTTGGAATCGATGCAACATATGGATCAACAGTCGAAGCTACATACTCAACCAATGGATCGTTTAATAAACAACATAGAAACTCGGCCACTAAATATGTTTGGAATGGAGAGACAGATATAACTGCGTCTTTGTTGGAAGCCGAACTAATTACTAACAACACTTACGACAATGCTCACATTAACTCTATGATACCTAGTAGTGAATTTCAGTATTCTTGGATCCGATCAGGCCTTACAGGCTCTGGGGGAGCTAATTTATTGGATGAACAAATAATCTTGGGATATTCCCCAGTGGAAGGTAAAGTATCATCTTCTGTAGGGATGGTTGATGCGATTGTTTTCCAAAGTGGATCTACTATCTTTGGGAGTTAATAATGCCGACATTTGTTGATTATGCTGGAATGAACACACTAATAAGTTCATTTTACGATGACGCTCACATAATCAGGTCTGAGACTAACTCTTATGCACCCGCAGGAACCATACCGACAGGTGATATACTTGTAGCTATCAACATTCATATGAATGGGCCTTATGGATATTCTAGTTGGAGACAGCTTCGAGTATCAGAGAATCCAATGAGCAGGGGCCACAAGAAGATTAATAAACTTACGTTCGTAACCGAGGGTCCCGTTAGAACAATGGGTGAAGGAACTAGTAACATCGTAGTAACTAGAGATAGATATTCTGCACTATACAAGTTCACAGAGCCAGTTGTAGTTCAAAAATCACACCCTATTATATGGAATGTTGGAAGGCACTTCAAAGACGAAGACGGCAATGTGGATTACGAAAACCCTGAGAGGTTTTCAATTATATCATCATATGGAAATAGGCAACTTGGCTTTGCTAACGAAAAGACAGATTTCCTTCTACGGTTTAAGTTTAACGAAGAACAGACTGAATACAATGAAATATCCAAGATGTATTTAGAGAATGGATTGAACAGACAAGATTCTCCATTGACTCACTGGGAGTTCTTACAGTACAGAGAGACGATCTTTCCAAAGTCTGTAAGACAATACGTCAGTGAAGTTAGGGATCGCCCTCAATTCAAGTCCTTCTATCGTCATATTCAAGCAAAGCGAATAGAGAATATCCCTACGAGTAGCTATGGCTTCACTCCAAAAATTGGTTCAACACATGAGCTATCTCAATCAACGTGGCCATTAGATGAAGCAAACAACTTTCTAACAAGGACATTTAGTTTTCCAGTAGATTCAATCAAATGGGCAACTGGTGGTGCGATTGGAGCAAATGATCTAGAGAGGCGTGGAGAGGGAGTATTAATGAATACTTTAACTCAGTTCGCATTCAGTATGCCTACATGGTCTGGATGGATTGCAGATGTTGATCCCGCAGTTGTTGCCCTTGGTACGTTAGCCTCTGATGGCCAGTTGTCGCCATCCCCACTGTATTCTAGAAGAACTACTGTAGCGGCTAGTGCGTCATTCTCCAACCCTTCTGGTATTGAAGTTGTAGAGACTGGTGACTCTCAGTTCGCCGGTGGAGCCTTGTGGGAAGCCGGAGCAACAAGAGAAGTGAAGGATAAGACAGGGGCATACGTCTCGTCTCCAAAATTACCATTTTATGATAGCTATTCTGACTATGCACTAGAAGTAAAGAATCTAGGTAAAAATTATACAGTAATTCCGGAATACAGAATGAGCTCTCAAGTTAGAGATCTCATGGAAACAAGCGGAAAGATCGAAATAGATCAGTTTGAAGTTTCTGGTGGTATAGCCGGATCTGAAGATTCATCGACATCAGAGTTTTATAACATCTATTCCAATACTGACTTCTTAAAGCAATTCGAGATAATCAATGATGATCATAAAGATTTCACAAATGGAAAGGTGCTATCACTAAGGTGTAAGGCAATTAAAAAGCTTCTACCTTATGAAGGGTTTTATCCTTGTCAAAGAACTGCCCAACTCACACAAGAGTTCTATAATAGCTACGGAGATAACATAGCAGTACAGAACGCTCTTGGAACCCAGTTGAGTAGTCATAATTTAGCTAGACAGTTCATAATGGCTCCACTCTTCGCTCCGGGTATCTTATTTAATACAATCAAATCTGGCGTTGCCGTTGATTACCCAATTCTATCATCATCATTCACGCCAGTTCTAAGAGGAGCAGATTTTTATATAGAAAATGAGTTCGATAGAAGAATACCATTTGAAGCTTTGATAGAACCAGAAAATTACCTATCTAAAGATTCCGTGGTATTAAATGAACCTCACCCTTATGCTTCTTTATCTGCATCTGCCGTGTGGACGGGAGAAGGCGATCGTTCATATTCAAAGATGATGAATAACTTTCTAGCCTCATCAATAGAATTCTTCCTAGAGGATGGTAATCTTACCTCCCTAACTTCAAAGAGACAAAAGGATATGAAATTTCATTCCGGTTCAGTGTATGGTATGAGAGTATTGATGCGTAGATCAATGAAAAAAGGTGCAAGAAAGATTGTCCACCATGACTCGAAACAAGATCAACCGTATTACACTCCGCAAGATATCATATACTCAGATGCTGATGAGCCATTAGTTAGAGAAAGTTTCACGATGTATTCGAGACCTTCTGCGTTTGGTCCTCCGACAATTGGTACGACTGTATTTACAAGCTCTCCATTTGAATTTGAAACAGATAGGACTAATCTAGTTGGAAGTACCATCTCAAAAGACTCTGCTGACGGGTATAACTTCCCATTTACTCCACCGTATTATCACGGAGAGTCTTGGTGTGATATATTTTACACTGCTAGCAGTGATAATCCAACCATCTCCGACATACAAGAGAACGCAACCTATACATATTCTAGGTTTGATTATTCTCATTATACCTCCTCTAACCATAACATAAGTACAAACACTGGTGCGCAAGCTATGGGGAATATAAACAACAATGCAGTACAGCTCAGCTCGTCACTAAATATGAAAGGAGTTGGAACCACAACGACAAACATTAGGGGAGAAAAGCAACAAAGTTTAGTTGTTGACTCTGGGCTAACCGAAGATAGTAGATGGATTATTCAGACAAAGTTCGAAACTCCCATGCTTAACTTCTCACACATATCTGCATCTGCTGGAAATCTTACCTTGCCTGTTTATGGGGCCTCGTCGGTACCTAGAGGAATGTGGCATCAATATGGAAGAATACCAGAGGCATCCGAGGGAGTGTTCATTGAAGCCTCGGAGATACCTGAGAATTACCAAAAGGTTGTACTAGGTAAGTCTAGCACTGTTGAAGACCTATCTAAGGCTTTAGGGTTTTCAAACCAACCAGCTAAGATTGGTAAGACAGCACCAGCGAAAACCATATCAGAAGGTGTTGTAGCTGTTCCATTCATAGAAGAAGAAGGTAAGAGGAAGTTCTTCAAGCTTGACCCAGAGAAGGTCAGGCTATACAAGGATGGCGAGCTTGAAGCTCTAACATCTGGAGATCCTCAATCACAAGTAGGTAGATCAGTATTACACCAGATGGATAAGATGAAAAAGTTTATATTCCCACCATCATTCGACTTCTTAAATTTTGATAATATTGACCCTATAGCAATGTATGTATTTGACTTTTCTCACACACTTACTCAACAAGACCTCTCAGATATATGGCAAAACCTACCGCCAGACATCGGACAGGAAATGGAAGTGTCCGAGATTGCGATCACACACCCCCTTCTTAAGAAAGAGCTTATTGGTCCCGGTGGACAAGGCGGAAACAAAACAATCGACATGCCTGAAAAGCTTATGTGGATGGTATTCAAGGTTAAGCAGCGATCTGCCTCAAACTACTATAAGAAGACCATCTTAAGAAATCCTGAGGTCAATACACCTCAAGACGCGACGGATACCACACAAGACGAATTTGGGCCTAACAGCGCCATACAATACAACTGGCCTTATGATTTCTTCTCTCTAGTTGAGATGGTGAAGATAGATGCCGAGGTTGAATTCGGTAACTTCAAGAAAGAAGATTTAGATAACTACACAGATAATATTCCACGATGGGATGCTAAGCAGGCAGACCTACCAAAGATCGACCTAATCGTAGGAGGTATCGAGAATGATGATCTATTCGAGACAGATGCGGTAGAGGTCCCGCCAGAGCAACCAGCGGCAGTACAGAGCGCGACAGCGCCACGCAAAGGAAAGGGCAGTAAGCTAACGCCATTTGAAAGACTAAGTAATAGTGGGAAATCTTTTACATCAGGAGTAGCAACCAACCAAGGATCATCAACATATTCAGCAGCTGCAGCTGCATTGGCCGAGGCTCAAGCCGAAGCCCTAGAAGACGAATTGAGGTCAAAGTACATAAGTAATGCTCAAAAATGGGTCAGTGATTACAATCAAAAATTCACATCAAGCCAGCAGACTGCTACTTCGAATGGAACAGCCTCAAGGTTGGCTTATGATAGCGATCCCCAATTCGCATTAGAGTTCAACCTCACAGATAACCAAGGTACAGCTATCAGAACATCTTCAAATTTGAAGCAAGAACTTCTGATGTTTTTTAGGATAACAGGATAATGACATTTTTCAACAAAAAAACAGAAGCACTCCAAGTGGAAATGACTCCATATGGTAGGTATCTATATTCAATCGGAAAGTTCAAGCCTCATTCATATGAGTTTGTTGATGATGATATCCTATATAAGACCTCAGCGTCAACAGAGCCCCAAGAGGATGCGCATGCTAGAATACTAGACAATACACCCAAATTGAAGACAAACAGAGCATCCCAGAACATTTTAAATAGATTTGATAACCCAGAAGTAGCTATCACTGCAGGGAGAGAAACTATTTTAAAGAACAACCTATTCCAAGATGGTCTATATGCTTTAGGAAAATCATCATACTCAAGTGAAAGGACCCCAGCATTTCAGTTATCAATGCTTCAAGGGGACATAGCGGAATCAGAAACGGTTTATCAAACACTCGGAAGGAGGGATACCAGCGGAAGTGTATTCATACCACAGATAGAGATAGACTTTACTATCAATGCTTCACTGAAAAATGAGCTATCTGACCCTTCAACTGGTAAAGAATTCGTATCAGAAACGTTTGAGAATGGTAAATACATCGAGCTAAGCTTCTCTGATCCGATAATACACATAAAAGAGTTTGGATCTTTCTATGAGAAGGATAATTTTGAGATTGAAATCTTTTCAATAACAAGCGACCAAGGAATTTCTAGATTAAAAATAAATAAGAAGCTATCCGACATTGAAGATGGTATCCTAAGCGTAGAGCGAGACGCAGATGTTATGGACTCGGATTCAATAGAATATGGCCCTGATCACTCAGAGTACTACTTTGACGTAGAAGTCGACAGGGAAATACCACCAGAAGTTCTTTGTGGGGTAGTCGGAGATATAGAGGTAACAAGTCAGTTCTTAGATGATGATTTGAAGAAGATTTGCGAGGAAGTTGAGAGAAACAATCGAACTGATCGTTTTGATATATATGCCTCCAGCGTTGGTCCTGATGACCTAGAGGATTGTGATTAATGAGTATTCAAACTGTAGGTGCAGAGAACTTACCAAACGTCTTCATTGATAAGATATTGGTAGAGAAAGTTGGTATTAGATGTTTCGTCAAGGTTATATGCAAAATGTATGACCACACAGGAGGGTATTCTTGGAGACATAGGATAGATGACCTAAAGGTAAAGGTTTCGATCCTGACTGATGACGAGAAATCGGCCAAACTAAAGAGTGGAGAAATGAGTCTATTCGAATTTGAAAATACCAATACTCATGTTAATACTAATCTTATAGATCAAGACATGACCATGGTACAGAGTTCTAACTCATTTTCTCTAGAGTCCTCCAAAGATGGTCTAGACTGCTTTGTTAGAACATTTCAAGCTACCTTTATTAATGTTAACAATCTAAACGTATTCGCAGCATGTTTTATAGACGGCTTAGGCTTTGGAATACCAAACTTCGATAAGTTTTATGGTCCAATGACCGCCGATAAGATATTTATCGATGGACAGGTTAATTTGGAATCTGGATATTTCTATTATCCTGATAGTAACATAGATTATCTCGGACCTGTACATATAGAAAATAACGAATATCGTGAGGGCTCTGAGGATTCTAGCATATCAAATAAGAAACTAGCTTATCAGATAGAAGAGAACTTCAAGATATCACTAGTCGGAGAGGCATAGATGACTAAATCAATTTTATTAAAAACAGAGACACAAACAGAAAACAAGGTTGTGTTATCTTTATGTTATATAAACGAGAATCTTATCTCACTTGAAACGTCAGAGATAGCTAGAATTATGTTCAAGCTAAACAGGCCGTTATTCGATAGGATAAACTCATCAACAAAGATTCTTGGAGGAGCTATATTCAGAGAAGAGGTTGTAAAAGCAAAAGACTCAGTCAATAGACTAGGGTCAAAGATATTTGATAGCTACGAATATTCGGATAAGGAAATAAGCAGACTCATATTCTCGGACAATATTTTAAAGACACAGCAAAGGAACAGGGCAATCACGGGGAAGGAGTTTGATTTTGACCCGAAGATGGTGAAGGATGAATCCGGAAAGAAAATATTCGACGCAGACTCGCCAACAAGAGATGATATAGAAAACTCCACACTAGTTTCTAGCGTTGAGGAACTAGACATTTTCAGAGACTCAGGAGTCAAGACTATTTTGATATCTGATGACCTATCTTTAAACGAATCTTTATTTGAAGTAGGGTATAGGATAGAGTTAGCAGTAGATACAAATTTCAAAGACTATGTTAATTATGTGATCAAAGAACTTGAGAAATCTGCAGCATTCCTTTTGAAATACTCAGGAAACATTAGGTCACCATTGAACTATGACGCTAAAAGGTTAGAGTTTAAGAAAGACTTTTCTGATAGGATACTTAATGCACTGGATTTAGTAGGTATATCGGACCTTTCATCGAATACAGTTAAAACATCTGAATTTGGACAGGTAGCAACGACAATCTATAATGCATCTCTCCTGCTCGGAGAAGTCGACAAGAGTATCTATGGAGACTCATTACGCGCTATGCTTCCAACCTCAAAAACAAGTCCTGATAATATTATAAGGTTTGTTAATGATTTCTCAATATTAGAAGCTAACGTAAAAAAGATATACCTGATGAGTAAAGATTATAAAAAGAAAGAGAAGGTGAGATCTAGAGCTTCATCTAATAAGAAATCACAAAACAATATAACAGCTTCATCAATAGAAAGGATTACCATTGATAGGGACTCTCTTGGGTATTCATTATTTTCTGATAAACAAACAGGTCTAAATCGATATACAATCGGTGATTATATGGGAAGAGCAAATCTTGAAAGAAGCAAGCACTATCCAGACCTATCAGCAGAAGACGAGACAGGATTCCTAACGAATAAAGAGAAGTCAGATTTCTCAAGCTTGAACAATGCTTCCGCATTTCTAACTCCAAGAGTATTGATAATGGGAGATGAGAGAATAAGCACAGACAGGGGAATGAAGAATATACCAATCAATAAGATCCGCGAGTTCCGAATTGCGAAGTCTGCAAGAGCTCAACAAATGGGAGCATTTAAGGTACCATCTGGTGTGTCTAAAGGCGTGGTATCAAAAGAGGTAATGTCTACATTTAATGTAGAGGTCTCAGCTCCAAAAGTAACCTTACTAAAGCGAGCTATCGTTGAGGTAGTAGATCCACTTGTTGACTCAAAGAATTACTTGGGAGAAGATTCATTCTTCACCGTTACTGATCCAATCTATATCGCTAAGAACTTCAAAAGGATAGCAGAGTCAGAGAACAAAAGAGTGCTCTCGATAGTATCAGACGTCATCCCTAGGAGATTCCTAAGGAAGAAGGGAGCCATTGATTCAATAAAGGATTTGCAACTAACAAACCCTCATTCTAAAATAAGAGCGCTAGTATCTCAATCAAAGATTGATTTACGCAACATACCTCCGCATGTTAAATTTATGATGAGTAAGAAATTCAATCCAAATAGTAAATCTGACCCATTGAAGAATCATGAGTCTAGAGAACTAATTGAAGAGACACAAAAGAATATATTTTTAATACAGGCGCTAGTTGGGTTCGATTTGGACTCAAACGGATTCTTAGATGTTTTTAAGCCTATCTACAAGCAGATGGATGGTAATATGTTAACGCCGGGCAAATCCGTCCTAGCTAAAGGTGTTAACTATGAAATACCAGAGCTTGGGATAACAAAAGATAAGTTCGAGGCTACTATTTACAATAACCTTATATACATCAGAGGATAAACATGGCTACAAACCCACAAGACTATTTCGACAGGATATTCCCAGAGCAGACAATAGATATATCAGCATCAGATAGAAAAAATCAAACCTCAATGGTAATCAGTCAAGACCCAGAGAAATCAGGCATATTATCATTCCTAGAGAGGGTTGAGATTGAAACAAATTCAAACGACCCATCATATAGAGAGGGTCAGACGATAAGGCCAAATAGAGAAGAGGGAGGCTACTAATGTCTATTATTGTACAATCTCAAAACGCCATCACATCAGCAGAGGCCTTTCCAGATGGCTTAAGAGCTGAGATAGGCTCCTATTACACTCCGGGAGAAGACTTTTCCGAAACATTCTCTTCGTTCAATGATAAGATAAATAAAAACAAGGTATTCTTCGAGTCTGTCGAGAGTAATGAACAAGTTCTCATTCCAAAGTCGAAGACTAGAATCTTTATCTCTGGTGATCAGTCTCGGTTCAGAAACCAAGATGAGTGGAGGAATTATATTACCAGAACGATACCCATGGGGTCGAACATATTAGATCACAAGTGCGACTATAACATTGGCGAAATAAGGTCTAAATTCATAAAGACTTTCCATAACCCGCAATATGAGGATCTTACTAAAACTTTTCCGACTAATGAGCTCCTTAACTATAATCTTATATCATATCAACATAAAGCCAAAGCAGAATCCGTGAGAAGAGTGGGAGATATCGTCACAGTGTACGATGATGACTCTTACCTTGTGACGAGAGGAAACGTAGATAATCTATTCGAGCAATTTAGTAATAGAGTAACTAACTTCGTAGGCTCAACATCAGAGATATCAACAAAGCAAAGAAATGTTTTTAAGCTCGATGGTGCATTGATGGTGCAATCTGATACTGCAACAATTTCTAAAAAAAGATTTCCATTTTATTATACCAAGTCACTTCCAAACCGCCAAAGTATTAATCTAGCAAGGATAGTTTTTGGAAAGGAAAAGTTAAAGAATTTCATGCAAGCCGTGAAGCGCGATCTAACATTCTCAAGTGATGCATTTTACATTGCCGGAGACATAGAAACAATAAAGTCACACGACCTAATCAGAATAGCTACATCAACAAATATAATACGATTTAGTGAAGGGTCAGATGAGATATTCCTATTACCAGAGTCAGAAGTCGAAACTATGCATCTTGGAGGTAGATTTCTAGATCAGGTAAGTGCAGTTAGGTTTTTATCTAGATTCCGAAGTACAATAGCAGCCGAAACTAGGACATATCAAGAAACAATAAAAAGCACAGAGTCTTCTAAGACTTTTCTACTTGGATATAAGATCGAGAAATATTTAGATAATGATGCTGGTCAGCCAATACAAACATATTATACGAATGATGTTGAGTTCATAGATACACAGTTAAAGTATGGTAGGAAATATATCTATAAAACCAATGCTCTTTTAGGGGTCATAGGTACGTCATATAAGTACTCTAACTTATTCGTTTCACAAGATGAGGCGAGTATGATAGGGGTAGATGGAAACGTCACTGAGGTCACTCCAGCAGGGCTTGCGAACATTGCAGGCGATAAATATAGAGCATACGTTGATGCTGATGTAACTCCATCATTTAGACTGCTAGAGATACCAGTTGAAGAGCACATCACAGCATTTGTAGATACTCCAACATTGCCTCCGTCAGTAGAAATATATAACCAAAAGAACAAATCATCTATTGAAGTTATCCTTAAGCCCTCATTCTTCAAGGTTGAAAGCGTAACTTCTGGAGATGATCAAGAGCTCATGCGAAGCCTAGTACCTCTAACATCATCTGATAGAGATATTGTTAGATTATTAGATATCTCTGGAGACCGAGCAGTTGATCCGATGTACTTCACTGGGATATATGAAGTGTTTAGAATGAGCACTCCACCCGACAGTCTACAGGACTTCTCAGACTATTACCTCACAACAGTAGATATGTCCTCTAGGATAGCTTATAATACTAAAGCAAGTATGCTGCAGAGCAACAACGTCGCCCACTTTGAAGATAGTCTTGTTCCAAACAAGAAGTATTACTACATTTTCAGAGCAGTTACATATCATGGAACCCCATCTAACCCAACTAATATTTACGAGATGGAATTACTAAGAGACGCAGATGAGTTCAAGTTAAACGTATCGGAGTTTATACCACCGACACCAGCATCATATACTTTCATGAAGAATGCAAAGAGGTTGATTCGCATAACACCAAACATAGAGAGGTTGTTGTTTGCTAATATCGAAAATGAAGAGATAAACAAGAACAATTGGACACTTGATAACGGCTCATTAGTTGTGGACTCTGGCTTAAGAAGTTTTAAGGTTAGGATAACCTCGAAACATACGGGAAAGAAAATAGATCTGAACATAAATTTCACGATCTCAAAGGACGATAGTTTCAACGTTATTCAGTAAGAAACGTAAAGTGAATCTATTTATTAAAGAATAGGAGAGAAAACATGGCTTTTCAAGACAACAGTGGCGACATCATTTTAGATGTTGTTTTAACAGATGAGGGACGAAGACGCTTAGCGTTAGGTGGAGAGCAGTTCTCTATTGTAAAGTTTGCCCTTGCAGATGATGAAATTAACTATGCTTTGTTTGATACCACGGTATCAACGGCACTGCAGGACTTAGATATCCTACAAACTCCGGTACTAGAAGCCTTCACTAATAATATGTCCTCAATGAAGACAAAGTTAGTCTCCCTTCCAAACCAAAACTTACTTTACTTACCAGTTCTCAAGCTGAACGAAGTCGCTAATGTTAGCGTTAAGTCCCATACGTTAGGTAACTATGTTGTATGTGTTGATCAAAACACTACTGACGACAGACCTTTGAACGGGACAGACTCCATTGGTTATGATTCAAACGGTAACCCTGTAGAAGGACTTATCCACGGAATCTCAACAGACAACCGAGGAACATACATCAAGCTTGATGCTGGAATCAACTCAACCAATATCTCAGAGATCGATGAATCACTTATCGAAACTGAGTTCTCCATCGAGATTGACTCTAGATTCGGTTCAATCGTTGATAAATCAGGAAAGACATTCTTGTCTCCAACAGCTATCGATGATGATTATATCGCAACCTACATTGTTAGAAAGCAACCCGGATCACCTTTTGTTATGACTCCATCACAAGAAGCTCTCTTAGCTTCTTCTTCTCCTATCGATGGACCTATAGCTTCTACATTAGAATTTAAAATCAGATCAGCTCAAGAATTACGATCATCAGATTTCTTGTTTACTAGGATTGGCTCAACTGCCCCATATGCTAATAGAGGCGGCACTACTACTACAACAAAGATCATTGACTCGATAGTTCGAGTGACTGGTTTAACCACAGGATACTCTTTGGACATTCCTGTTAGATTCGCAAAGATTTAAGGATAGAATATGACTACTTATAAGCCTCTAGCAGCAGACGACAGAGTTTCGACTAAGACATTGTTACACGAAGCAATTCCAATTACAGGAACGATTGTTAGTGGAACTTATACTGATCTCAATATTCAGAACTTCTCTCACGGGATGTTCCAATCAGTTTATGATTACCCTTACTTATCGTCATCAGCTAATCATATCTTTGATATTACATTTGGTACAAGCCCAGTTGGCTTAGTTACTACAGTTCAGACAGCAAAAAAAGATAATATTTATAATCAAATGGCTCAGGTCCTAATGGGCTACGACAAAAATGGAACAATCCAGACATTTGATGAAGATGGAAATCTAACTGGTGGAACCAAGATCGATAATACAATCTTTGTTTCCTTTTCTAGATTGCTTGTTAAGGATGAGATTAAAAAAGGCTCATTTGAAATGGAGATTGGCGCAACAGTTGCTTATGCAACTCCGTTTACAGATAGTATAAAGATTGTTGATTATGGAGCAGCCACATCATATAAGGTAAATTCCCCAGCAGGAGAGTATGGTATTCTATATGTTACCAACTCTGTTAATACACCTTTAAATGCTGCGATTACAGGCCCAACGGACCAACCTTGCGGGCTTATCTATTACCAAGCCGGTGTTGCTGTTATTAATCCTGCAATCTTAATGGCTGGTTCTGGTAGTGGTGATGGTGGATTTTTAACAACAGCTGTAGAATATGACGCTACTCCGGGAACCACAATCGCGGCTTCCATTCAAGACCAATTTATCACGGCGTCAGCAGATAACTTACGGAACAGAATCAAAAACATTCAATTCAACAACACAATCGAGCTGAACTCAACAGTATATTTCTGTAGAGCCAAGCATAATGAATTCAACTATAGTTCGAACCCAACGTATCTAAATGACTCACAGATTAGAGTTAAGACCAACTCTACAGATGTTCCAATCTCATATATAACTTCAATCGGACTATACTCGGCGGACAATCAATTATTAGCTGTTGGAAAGTTTTCAGAACCTGTTCGTAAAGATTCGAATATTGAACTTACATTTAGGGCAAGATTAGACTACTAGGATGCTATGCATAGATTCAAGTTCACACCAGACGATGTATTCGTTAACAGACTAAAGACGTACCCTGAGTACAATATTCTCATATATCAAGCTGAGATGTTTGTTAATACGATCTCTAGAACAGATGGTGCTGGTGGCCTTGATGTATATGATATTAATCGCAATAGAGAGTTTGGCGTAACGGACATAGAACCGTTTTTTATTGGGTCTTCGAGGAAAGATACCTTCAAAGATCAGATGTTTCAACCGATGATAAAGAATGGATCAGGAGACTCTTATTGGAAAAGGGCTTACGTGACCCCAGATGTAATTCCAACAATGGGAGCCTCATATACTGGTTCATATCCTGCTGAGTCGACAATACAAAGAAGACTAACTACTCCCACCACTAGGACATTAACTTATTGGAGCAATGGTAATATTCGTTCCATAACATCAACAGAGACCATAAACACTACAGCGTCAGCACTACAGAACGTAGCAAGACAATATACAACTCTTTCCGATCATTTCATATTCGGATCATCCTCTGTTAGGTCGAGAGACTTGATCCAGAGTACAATCAATTATTTATTTATCCCAAGCATGTATTATGGGTCATCTATCAAGAAAGGTTCGGTAGAACTGGACTATTATATTGATGGAACAAAGATTGCCTCGTGCGCAGATATCAATAATAACGGAACTCTTATAGAGACGACAGGCACAGCAGTAGGAGATGTTGTTGGTATTGTTATGTATAATGAAGGAATAATGATGCTTACTGCATCTCATTCATTAGATGCAACTCAAATAGAGTACGTCCCTGCTTCGCCTTCCGATGGCTCTTGGCTTTATTATGGAACAACGCTAAACGACACAACAGCGTCGTCTGCAACGCTATCTTCGGCGTCCTATGGATTAAACTTTAAGGGAACCAGCTATGTTAACTCGACTACAATGTTCGCGCATGCTAAGAAGGGAGAGCTGAATCACTCAAACAACCCAACTTATCAAAATTATGAATCCCCATTATATGTAACAGGCGGAGCTACTAAATTATTTGAAGAGACCTCCAAAGGTATCTCCAACATAGTATCAGCTTCGTATATCTCAGCATCATTCGATAAAGTAACATATATATCAAAGGTCCACATCTACGATGATGAAGGTAACTTGATCGCAATCTCAAACCTGTCTAAGCCTTTGAAGAAGACGCTTGAAGATGAATTTACATTTAAAATAGAATTAGATTTATAAATCTCTTGACTTTTTGATTATTATGTGAGATAATGATTTTAGTTGGTAGAACTAAAGCGTGACTTTACTTTCACCAAGAAATATACTCAAAACAAGGGATTGGAATGATTTTAGGATTAGATGTAAGCACTTCGATGATTGGATGGTCAGTGTTTGATGAAGACCAAACCTTAATAGAGTCTGGTAGGTTTAAGCCTAACAAGAAGCTAAGTCTCGAAGAAAGAGCTCAAAGCTTTGGAAAGTTCTTGCTGAGTCCACAAATTCAAAGGTTTAATATCTCGAAGGTATATATCGAAGCACCATTCTCCGCATTTGCTGGAGGAAAAACTTCTGCTAAAACGATGTCTTCCCTACAAAGATTCAATGGTATGGTAAGCTTCATATCTTATCAAATTTTCAAGTCTTTACCTGTGCTGGTCAAGGTAGCTGAAGCTCGAAAGAACTGTGGTATAAAAGTTCCCAGAGGGACGAAGGCCAAGTCTGTTGTTCTAGCTTGGGTTGATAATAAGTTTGAAGATTTTGAAATAACATATACCAAGTTTGGGAATCCTAAAGCAGGCTGTGATGATGAGGCAGATGCGATAGTTATTGGATTGTTTCATTTTGATTTAAGATGACTATTTATAGGTATGAAACTTACGTCAAAAAAACTAAAATCTCTCATACTAGAAGTGTTAGAAGAGGGTATGAACACTGCCTCAATGATCCCTGATGGTGTCTATGTTTTAGTCACGAAGAGAGAAGACAGAATCTATACCGTTGCATTCGCTGATAAAGACGGAGAGGTCATCATGCCTTGGACATTAGAAAGCGATGGGAGCCATGTCTATGGAGACGTAAGTTTCTATACTAGCAGTCCTGATGGTAAGCCATGTAGTGGAGGTTCCATTATTTCGGTAACGGAGGTTGCTGATGGTTGGGGTCCTCTACTATACGATGTAGCAATGGAAGTGGCCTCGATTATGACCAATGGTCTAGCTTCTGATAGACACACCGTCTCGGATGAAGCATCTAGGGTGTGGGACTATTACGACAAAAAACGCCCAGATGTAAAGAAGACTCAGCTCGACAATGAGTCCGGAAAACTAACCCCAGACAAACCCGAGGACGACTGCGGACAGTCATCTTCGCGAGAAGGTTCGAACAAAGCAGAAGATTGGAGCAAGTCTTCATTATCAAGGATGTATAATAAAGCTCCAACAACACTAAAACAACTGCGTGATAGCGGCAAGCTAATATTAAATCAAGTAACTTTAAACTTTTAACTTGACAAGATTCTCCAAATAGGTTATACTCTTTAGGTAATCATTGGAGGATATATGAAATACACAGTATTAATAGCAGGAGGGTTCAAGCCTCCCCACAAAGGACACTACAACTATTTGAACTTCTATCTGGAACACCCAGATGTGGAAAAGGTCATTCTATTCTGTGGAGACAAGAAGCGCAATGGAGTCTCACAAGAGGCCACTGAGGCTATGCTAAGAGCCTTCGGAACTCTTGACCACCCAAAGATGGATTATAAGAGAGCAACGCAGAGAATAGGTAAGAAGAAGTCCTTCACGAACCCCTTAGCTGACTGCTACGACTGGGCTGATGAAAACTCGGAAATATCCTGCGGTCTTGGTTGGAGTTCAAAGGACAAGGGTTACCAAGTAGGCTTCATGAAGTATTTTAGTGGAGATGATCTCGTTATCTCACCACCAATGTTTAATATGGTTGATAATGTATCAGCTACAGCTTTCAGAGAAGCAATCTTAGATGGCTCTAGTATTAAAGAGTTCCTACCTGATCATGTTAATGAAGAGAATATTTTAAAGATATTAGAATTAGAGGTATCATAAATGCTAGAAAATGAAAAGAAGTTTATAAGTTTCGGGTCAATTGAGAAGCTTGAGTCGGTTTCAAGAGATATCAAGTTTATATCTGAACATCCATACCCGACAGTGAAAGCTATAGGATCAGAGAAGATACATGGAACGAATGGTTCTGTTTGTTTTTCGGAACGTCAGGGATTTTGGGTTCAATCTAGAAAGAGGATCATAACCCCAAACACTAACTCAGAAGAGACAGACAACCAAGGATGTGCGCAATGGGCTATGGAAAACGAGGAGCTGTGGACTGATATCATTCGAGATCTTTCTGTAGAGTATAGTATTGATCTAAAGAAGAGTATTGTAACGGTTTATTTTGAATGGTGTGGAGGATCAATCCAAAGCAATAAGTCTGCTGTGACTGGTATGCCGAAGATGGCGATGGTCTTTCAATATTTTAAAGTCTCAAAGATATCTGAGTTGGTCGATCTTGAATACTATTGGGAAGAGACTAAGGTTGGGATTGTAAGACTTAGTAATATTGAGAATGGTATCTACAACATCATGGACTTTGATAATTATGAGATCGAGATTGATTTTAATCATGTAGATATAGCTAGGGCAAAGATGATTGATATCGTTGAGAACAAGGTGGAACAAAATTCACCAGTGGGAGTAAGTCTCGGCCACGACGGAAACATCGGCGAAGGAATTGTTGTTCAGTTCAAATACAACAACAAACTTTATCGACTCAAAACTAAGGGTCAAAAGCACTCGAAATCAAAAGTCAGAAAGCTTAAACCAGTTGACTCAGTAAAAGAACAGAAGAAGATAGATTTTGCGAATGATGTAGTTCAGCCTTGGAGACTTGAACAAGCTTGGGACAATATATTCGGAATTAATAATGAACTGTGCATGCCTTCAGAAAAAAAGACAGGAGATTACATCAGAGAAGTATATACCGACATTATTAAAGAAGAATCATATAAGCTTGAAAAATTAGGACTGAATATCAAAGATGTTAATAAACATATCTCTGATATCTGCAGACTATGGTTCTTTGAACAATTGGAGAAGGAGAGATAGGAATGCCTAAAGCAAGAAGAAAACCCATAGTTATTGAATATGTTCAATTTGTGGGATTAAAAACAAAGGAGCTCAAAGAGTTCTGTCCGAAGATTATATTCTTACATCTTCACTTAAAGACGCTAGTATGTGCTAATGTTCTTATCCCTACGATAGAAGGAGCTATGACCGGAAGAGTTGGGGACTATATAATTAAAGGAGTCAATGGGGAGTTCCATCTTTGTAGGAGAGATATCTTTGAAAAAACATATGATGTGTTGGGAATTTAATAATGGCCCCAAAGGAGTTTCGTAACTATTTATCATACAAGTTCCCTTAATATCTTTTTATCAAGAATCTAAAGTAGGGGATCAATTCTGTGGAGAATAAAATGAAACTTACAAAAAGACAATTAAAAAGAATTATCAGAGAAGAATACTCTATTTTAAAACGTAAAGGGCTTATCAAGGAAAGCTATTCCACGCATAGCGAATTAGAGCTTATGGCTATGGAACAGGTTGAGAGATACAATGCTGGCCTACCTCAAGCACGGGATAACTTCATGGATTGGGCATATGAAAACGGATATTCTTACCAAGAGGCTGAAGATGTTTGGCATACAATGGAAAGAGTGCCTGTCTAAATATCTAGAAATTTTATAACAAATAGGAGGAATAAAATGAAACTTACAAAAGAAACTCTGAAGCGAATCATCAAAGAAGAAATCGAAACAATGAAAGGCGAAATGGAAGATGAAAGTTCAGAAGAAGAGCTTGAGGAATCTCTAGATGCCGAAAAGGGCGAAGAAGAAGAAAAGTAATACTTATTATTAAAAAAAACTTGACTAAACCCTCCCACCTTGTTAGAATAAAGAAAAGGGAGGATTTATGTTTGAAGACAAAAAGAGAATCGTAACTCAAATACTGGGTTCATATTATCAGAGCGGCAATGAATATTTATATCACTGCCCATATTGCGACCATCACAAGAAGAAGTTTTCGATTAACTTCACAAATGGATTCGTTTAATAAACTTATCTTTTTTTATCCTTTTTTATCTTTTAGAGACTATTTAGGTTAAAAGGAGCAATCATGTCTAATTTAAAAAATCTCAAAATCAACGAAGAGACCCACGAAAAACTTAAGAACCATTGTAAGGAAAGAGGTCTCAAGGTTGGAAAATTTGTTGAGAACTTGATTAACTCCAAGCTAATGGAGGATAGCCAAGATGAACTTGGGAATTTACAAAATAACAAATAAGGTCAATGGAAAATTTTACATTGGATCTTCAAACAACATTAAAAGAAGGTGGAGGCATCACAAATCAAATTTGAGAAGTGGAACTCACGCAAACATCCATCTCCAAAACTCTTACGACAAACATGGCGAAAGTCAATTTGAGTTTGTGATACTTGAGGAAGTTAGTAAGTCAAAACTTCTCATAAGAGAGCAAGAATATCTCGATAAAGCTTTTGGTGGACACCAAGACATCTACAACATTAGTAAGGTTGCCGGCTCACCTATGGCTGGGTTGAATCACACAGAAGAAGTCAAACAACTTTTATCTGAAAAACTATCCGGAGAAAACCACCCTCACTATGGAAAACCGGTTAGCGAAGAGTGGCGAAGAAAGATAAGCAAGGCAAACAAAAGGTTTTCAGACGAACAAGAGGCTTCCTTTAAAGATAGGTGGAAGGCGGGGGAAAGTAAATGTTCCATCGCAAAAGAAATTGGAGTTCATCCAACAACGATAACAAGGGCAATTGAGAGAGCAGAAAGATTTAATTACTAATTTCTATTTGACAAGTATTGTTGTTCGGGTTATCTTATATAAAAGGAGGACAATTATGGAAGCAGATAAGGTAAGAATTTTAACACAAATCTTGGGATATCCAAGTAAAAAAGGACAGGACGAATATTATTTCACCTGTCCTTATTGTAATCATCATAAAAAGAAATTCGCAATAAACTTCAAAATGGGCTATCATTGCTGGGTTTGTGACGAGAGGGGTAAAAACATTTACCGCATCGTTCGGAAATTCGGAACATACCAACAGAAAGAAAAATACAGAGAACTTCAAGGGTTGGTCAATCTATCTGACTTCGATGAATTGTTCAAAGAATATAATAACATAGAAGAGAAGATGATTCCTGATATGCCTAAAGAGTTCATCTCTTTATGCAATAAGGACTTGCCTCGAGGATCTTCATATGCATTTCGCTACTTATCCTCCAGAGGTATAGGTAGGAGAGATATCCTTAAATGGAAGATTGGTTACTGTAAGGAGGGCCGTTATGGAGGAAGAATCATCATACCATCGTTTGACGTGGAAGGGGATCTTAATTATTTCATTGCTAGGAGTTATGTCGGGCATAGCCTTAAGTATCTAAATCCTCGCATCGATAGAGACATCATATTCAACGAACTTAATATTGATTGGGATGAACCAATCATCATTGTCGAGGGAGCCTTTGATGCTATTGCTTCGAACGAGAACACGATACCAATCCTAGGCTCGACGCTAAGGGAGAAATCTAGACTATTCCAAGCGATAGCTATGCACGATACACCTGTGTTCATGGCTCTCGATCAGGATGCCGAAAGCAAGTCAGACTGGATTATCAAGTCTTTATTGAAGTATGATGTTGAAGTTAGCATGGTACCAATCGATGATAAAGATGTTAGTTCAATGGGAAATAGAGAATTTAATGCAAGACTTCTTGATGCAAATAAGATCGAGGGAGATATGTATTTCTTCCAGAAGGAACTGGAGAATATTTAATAAACTTACTAAAACAACTTGACAACTAGGCTTAACATTGTTATGTTTAAAATAACAAAACAAAGGAGAGTGATATGTCGGGAGTTTCTGGATCCAATAGGATCAATAGAAAAGATTTCGTAAGTGTATTAAACATTTATAGAAAAGAAGTGTTAGAGAAGATACCGGGATTCATCAGCGTTAGCGTTAGTGGATCCTTCGAGTCAAATCAAAGCAAAGCAGATTTTGGAGATATGGACTTAATAGTCCAGTTCAGATCCAATGATAACAAGAAAGATCTAAAGAAAAGTTTAGTAAAGCACTTTGGATCACTATCAGATGATGTTATAATTCCATTTTCATCTGATAAATATAGGGGAAGGAAATCTTACAATAGTGGAGAGATCGTTACCGTAAGCTTTCCTCAGCCGGAAGGGACAGTACAGATTGATAACATAATTGCTCTGAGCCCAGAAGAGGTAGAGTATAAGAAGCGATTCTTAGATCTCCCTGCTCCCAAACAAGGTTTGCTAGCCGGAGTTGTTAGAACATCATTGTTTGAGAAGGGTTATTCATACTTTGGGCTTCTCCGCCCTTCTGATGCCGAACTAGAGTTCGTAATAAGCTCAAAACAGCTTCAACTAAGGGAAGTGTCCCTAGAGATGAAGTCTGGAAGTCTAGTTGAATCAAGTAGGAAAATTCTATCCACAACAATGAACTGGGATAAGGTTGAATTGATAACTCCAGACTATGATTGGGATCTCTCATTCGAAGACCTTGTTGAACAAGTAAGGAAAAATATAACAAATATAAGATCTTTGTCTAGGATTGTAGGACTATTCAAATCTCAAGTGACCGTTAAAAGCGGAGAGATTGGAACACCGAAGGCTAAAGAAAAAGAAGAGTCCGTCAAGCTTATGGAAACTCTACTAATTAACAAATAAACTAGGAGGCCCCAATGGGAGGCAACATTTTTGAAAACACATCTAGAATTCCTCTAGCTCGTGTGAATACAACGATAGCAGCATATACGCAAGAGTTAGGAAGGATATTTCCTATGAAAGCATGGTCACTCACATTCCTTCGTCCTGTAGGTTCTACTGGGAAAACTCCAAGCTCAGGGGATATAGACTTGGCGATAGATAGAACACACCTAGTTAGATCTTTCACAGAAGCAGAGATAAAGAAATGGGGGTTTGAGTATGAAGATTGGCTAACAGCATTCCATAAGATAGAGAAAAGAGCAAGAACAGCAACTACGGAAATGTGCAAGGTTCGAGCATTGCTTACTCTGATTGCTAAGAAGCTTTGCGATAATGGAGTGCAGGTCGACCTAAAGAAGGTAGGTCCGGGAACTATGTTCACACTATTCCAACAACATGATGAGCATGGCCAAACAGAACAATCAGTGCAGATTGATTGGGTAGTGGGGAACATTGACTGGCTTGAGTGGGCTTATTATTCTCACGGAGAGAGTGGTTTGAAAGGATTACATAGAACACAGTTTATGATTGCTTGCTTATCTGCGAAGAATCACACCTTCAGTCACGCTCACGGCATCAAAGAGAAGAAGACATCTATTTGGACTGTCGACACAGTAGAAGACGCTCTAGAGCTATTATCGGAGCTGTATGACTCTATGCATATCGAGGATACATTCTCTTTCGAATCTTTGCACTATTGGCTCAAGACAAGCTCCACAGAGGAAGAGTACGAAGAGGTTATTAAAATATACAAAGGTATTTTAAAAATATCCAAGGATATAGTTCCCAAAATACTACAGTAAAGCATTATAGGCAACCAGCAGATACCTGTTGGTTGTTTTTTTTTAGTATTGGTTCAGAATGATTATATATTACTATTTATTATAAAAACATTTGTGAGGATAAAAAATGTCTGCTAATTTAAATTACACTCATGGTCTAGGCCATGTTGGTTCATACCAAGCTTCTGCTCGTCCATATATCGCTTCCGGACTAGTAGTACCTACCTCAAGCGCTGCTGCACTGGAAGTATCTTTTGAGTCAGTTACTCGCTTCATTACGATTAAAAACACATCTGCTATTCCTATTAAATTTGGATTCTCGGCTCTAGGAATTGCTGGTGTAAATTATATTGAGCTTGCTGCTTCGGAGTCATACTCTGGAGATTGGAAAGTTTCTGCAGTATTTTTACTATCAACAGCGGCTGCTGGTACTGCTACAATTGCAGCAGGATTAACTGGTATTAGTTCTAATAGATTGCCCTCCAACTGGTCTGGATCCGCAGGAGTGGGATAGTGGGTTATTCACACTCAGGAATTGGTGCTATTTCAGCAAATTCAATAAGCACAGAAAATAGTACCACAACTCCTCTAGCCGCTAGCGCTACATTTGTCGGGTCTTCTTGGGAGGATGTGGTAGCATATAATATGATTGAAGTATCTATTCAATCCGATACGGCTACAGACGGTACTCTAAGAATTGAGACCTCCACTGACGGAGGCATTACGTCATCATACGTTGAATACATTATTACAGATGCAACATTCTTCTATCCCATAACATTCAGGCGCGTAGAAGCGTTCGTTAGGGTGACCTATATCAACGGGACCACTACACAAGTGGGAGGTACATTTTCACTTCAGACTACATTCTCGACAAACGGAACTCTTGGTACCTCATATACTGTAGATAGTTATATGGATGGAAATACACCCATCATAGGTGTAAGAGCCGTAACTGCCGGAAAGAACCCAAGCAACGAGTTCGTCAATGATCGTAAGTCTGGATTTGAACCACTCAATAGTACTATTACACCATTGGGTTCAATGGAGGAATTCGTTGGTTCTTGGGTCGAAACCGATGGATACCTAGGCATCACCACATCTGTAACAGGAGAGGTATCGGAACAAACAGGCTGGATATCTATAGAGTTTTCCCATGATGCTACTTCACCGGCAACAGGGCTTGGTATTAGGTCTCATATTTTAGATTTAGCGGTTGCTAGCCCTAGAACGGTAGGTGTTGCGGCCAAGTACTTTAGGGTCAAGTATGAAAACAATAGTATCGCTCAGACTACATTCTCCTTGCAAACATTTATGCAGACTGCTCACATTGATCTAACTGCAACCACAAACCAGATACTTACCGGAAACGAAGATGTTCGTTTAGTACGATCAGTCTCGGATTACAATACTGAGAGAAATGTAGGGCTCCTTGCTTATGAAAAGAGTGGGAGAATTTATGGTACTAATGAAACTGTAGGAACCGTAGAAGAAACTATCTGGCCTTATTCAACAAAATGGATTCCGAACCAAATAAAGAACCAGAAACTACGTGTTAAAGCTGGAGGGAACACTAATGATACGGCAGCAGGATCAGGCGCTAGAACTGTAGAAGTAACCTTCCTTGATGAGAACCTAAATGAAGTCACGGAGACATTAACATTAGCAGGAACAGGCGTTTCTACTCTCACGGTCGCTAACTGTTTCCGACTTAATGAGGCACAAGTTTTAACAACCGGAACATATCATGGTAAAAACACTGGAGTCATAACCTTTGAGCTGACTGGTGGAGCTATCATGGGTGTCGTGTCTGTGGGACAGGGCCTACTAAAATCAGCTATTTTCACAGTTCCAGCAGGCAAAGAGGTCTATATTACAAGCATTTATGCCTCAGTCGGCCAAGGCAATAGTGCGGATTTAAAACTATATCAATACTGCGAAGCGGATATAGTTACATCTCCATTTGGATCGCACAAAGAAGAGTGGTCCCTAAGTGACTTTGAAGGTGCTTCCACCTTCCCTCTTACGACATTTCTGCGTGTCGGTGAGAAGAGTGATATCTTTTTCACAGGTAAACGCGTTTCAGGTGGAGGGCCGGCACTTGTTACTACAGGTTGTGACTTCTTTGTACTAGATATTCCACCGACATAGAGAGAAATAGATTTAGGAATCGAAAACGTAGAATAGCTTATTAAAACATACTAACTGTTTTTTTATCATATGTTCATAATGACTACTACACACTATTTATTACAAAATGAGCCTGTGAGGATAAAAAATGTCTGAGATATCAAAATACACTTATGGTCGCGACTATGTATGTTGTAGGTTATTATTGTTTATAAATAACCGTGAACTATACACTGGTACATATGGAGTAGAATAATGGGATTTGGTGTTGGGTTTTCTTCCTATAGTAATACTAATTCATCCTCTAGTGAGCCTCCTGGTGCTGGTGGAGGATCTTCTGGAAGCGGATCTTCGATAGCTTACTCTAGAACATCGGTGACTTCGACAATAACCTCATCAGTTGATGACATGATTTTAGCCGTATCTGCTTCATCAGCATTGGACATTAGATTACCGTCAGCCTCGACATTTGTTAACGGAGCCAGCTTTGTTATTAAGGATGAAGCAGGAAACGCAGATGATTATAATATAACAATTAAAACTACAGAGCCAGATAAGATCGAAGGATCGGCGTCAATAGATTTACAATCTCCTTTCGGTGCCGTCAATATATACTCTAACGGAATCGACAAATTCTTCGTCTACTAACTCCTTCTACTTAAGCCGCGAACTACTTAAGATGATTGGGGAGTATTGTTACTTTCCGATTGCTTATTTATTAATATTATAATCTTAGGAGGATTTAAATATGGCTTACAAATTTCAAATAGGTTCCGCGAAACTCGGCGGAGCTGTCGAGTCCACAGGACAAATTAAAGGTTCGGATGCAGATTTTGCTGACGTAACTCAAGCAACTGTTGATTCAATCGTTGCAGAAATGAATTCTGGACAACTACCGGGTGCAAAGATTGAAGACGGTGGAATTAACAACGCTCGTCTTGCTGCTGATGCAGTTGATGGAGATAAAATTGCTGATAATGCAATTGATTCAGAACATTATGCTGCTGGATCTATTGATACAGAGCACATTGCTGATGCTCAAATTACTCTAGATAAAATGGCTGCAGATTCAGTTGATGGAGATAAAATTGCTGATAATGCAATTGATTCAGAACATTATGCTGGACTTTCAATCGATACAGAGCACATTGCTGATGCTCAAATTACTTTAGCTAAGATGGCTACAAACTCAGTCGATAGTGCTCAGCTCATTGCTGGTGCAGTTGATCTTGCTCACATGAGTGCAAACTCTGTCGATAGTGCTCAGCTCATTGCTGGTGCAGTTGATCTTGCTCACATGAGTGTTGACTCAGTTGGCTCTGATCAATATGTAAATCAATCGATCTTAACTGCTCACGTTGGTAATGCTCAAATTACTTTAGCTAAATTAGCTGCTGATTCAGTTGATGGAACTAAAATTGCTGATGATGCTGTTAATTCAGAACATTATGCTGCTGGCTCTATTGATGCAGAACATTATGCTCTTGGTTCAGTTGAAACAGCTGCTCTAGCTAACGACGCAGTTGAAACAGCTAAGATTCGTGATGGTAATGTAACTCTTGATAAAATGGCTAATGTTGCTGATGGAAGATTCCTAATGGGTAATGCTTCTAATCGTCCAGTAGCAGTTGCTCCTTCCGGAGATGCTAATATCTCTAATGCTGGTGTGATTGCAATTCAAGCAGGTAAAGTTCAAGGTTCAATGCTTAATGCTAATACTGTTAATTTTGCAAAAGGTACTCAACTTGACGGTAGTCAACTATCTCTTAAATTGAATAACGATGCACTTAATACATCTTTGATTCTTGAATCTGGTGGATTGGATCTTAAAGCTACAATCGGTGGAAACAGAACTTTCTCTGGCGACATGATTGTTTCTGGAGATCTTACTGTTAATGGTGTAACTACAACTCTTAATGTTTCTGAACTTTCTGTTGAAGACGCTAACATTACTATGGCCAAAGGAGCAACTGCTGCTGATGGAAATGGTTTGACTATTGGTACTACTGGAACTCCAGTAACATTTATGATGGCTGATAGTGCTGCTAACTTGGCTTCTTCGGTTCCTTTGAAGGCTTCGTCTTTCATCGGTGACTTGAACGGAACTCTTGTTAACGCTAGAAACATCGGTGGTGTTGCTTTTGATGCCTCAGTGGACATCGTTCCTCAATTAATAGCTGTTGCTGATGAGTCTGTTGATACATCTTGTAATGTAGCTTTCTTCAATGCTGCTACTGGTGATCAACAAGCAAAAACAGGTACTAACTTAACTTTCGATTCAGCTGCTGGTTCTTTAGCTGCTACTGAATTTGTTGGTGGTGGTGCTGGCTTGACTGGCGTTACAGTACGTGATGTAGTTGTAACAAGGACTAGTACTGATACTCTAACCATCCAAAGCAGTGATGTTTTCAGAACGATCCTTATTGATGCTTCGTCTGGTAATGTAAGAATGACTCTCCCAGCAGCCGGTGGAGTAAATTCTGGTAAGATCTTTAAGTTCAAAAGAATCGATGTTAGTGGTAATGACTGTGAAGTCGCTCCTGCTTCATCTGAGAAGCTTGAATTTGCTGTTGATCAGATCTTAGCATTACAAACCCAAGGTGCAGCAGTATCTTGTGTTTCTAACGGTACTGATTGGTTCGCAATGTAATATTCATTTATTACATTACAAGATATTTTTTCTTGGAAGGGTTGGGCGAAAGCTCAGCCCTTTTTTTTATTTATAGTCTATTTATGTTTAAAGGGAGAAGAGTGTGGCTTATAAAATGTCGAAGGGAAAGCGTAGTTTCGGGGATATCGAATTTGAAGATGACGCCCAAAGAAATACGCTAATTGATTTTGATGAGGATCAGATTGATCTACAAACTGGTGGTGCTGTACGTCTCCAAGTTAACAACAACGGAGTCTACATACCAGACTCTCCAACGAATGCAAGCTTGTTTGTTTCTGGTGGTATTCAATTAACACCGGGAAACCAAGAAGGTATTAGGTTCACGAACAAAGGTAATACTGCTTTAAATTTCATTTCTTTTCAAGAAGGAGCTGCAGCTTCATCTCAAGATGCTAGGTTGGGCTATAACTCTGAGGAGTATATCTTTATATCGCCCGGAAGAGGCGGAGACTTTTTTATCAATAGCGCAGAATCTAGCGGAGACTTTACTTACCCGTTCAGCATCATGGATGACGGAACAGCCAAGTTCACAAAAGGCCTAACTAGTGTGACTGATCGCGCATTAAGTTTAGATAGTAGCATCGCATTCTATGTGTCGGGTACAACAGACGGCAACAATGATGCAGTGTTCGATGGTAATGTGATCTTAAATGGAACAACTCTTCAAGGCTCTGCTCAGAGAGTCATGATCAGGGAAGTCTCTAGTTTCCCATATACTGTCGCTGATGATGATTATATCATAGCCGTTGCAGGGACAGGTTCTCCTAGGAGAATAGATCTACCTGCAAAAGCAAACCATCTCGGAAGAATATTAATAATCAAAGACGCGTCCTCAAACGCCAGTAGTAACAATATTGAGATCAATCCATATGGATCTGAAGACATTGACGACGCTGGCGACAAACTAGTAAACACTAATAAGGCGTCCTTAACAATTGTTTGTGGATCTGATCAATGGTACATCCTAGGAAATTATCCAGGATAATCAAGAAACATCCACTTTACTAATCTAAAAATATCGAAGGAATTTATTCTATATATATTATAAAAACAACCAGTACTAGCATATTGGTTGTTTTTGTAGTATTAGTTCAGAATGATTATATACCACTATTTATTATAAAATACATTTGTGAGGATAAAAAATGTCTGATAATTTAAATTATACTCATGGTTTATATCATGTTGGTAAATATCAATCCTACACTTACCAGTACATACTTTCTAGACTGTTGTTGGTATGTCGCAGCGAATCTTACACTGGATTATTGGGAGTAATATAATGGGATTTAATGATGGATTTTTCTTACCTTGTTCCGCCGTTGGTGGCGGTGGTTTAACCTTAACAAGTGCAGACTCAGCTGGTATAGCAAATGATGCATCAGTTAATATATCAGCACTTGGCGTAACCTCTGTTTCGTTTTTGATTCCAGCAGGCACTCCGATAGCAGACGGATCAACAAACACTAGCACAACCGACTCAACGCCCGACATGACAGGTGATACTACTCCGAGTGGTGATATATTGCAATCGTCAAGAAATGCCGCTTCTGTTGCTGGCGCACCATTTAACGATCAATTTGTCGGTGAGCTCGGATGGGCTTCAAATGGCGGCGTGCCTCAGTGGATAGGCTATGATTTCTCTGCAAATGGTGGAGTTGGATCAATATGTATTAACAAATTTGCAATAAATACGAGATTTAGCGCACCGTCAACTTATTTAGGGCCAAAGAATTTTGAATTGCACGCCTCAAATAGTTCTAATTTTTCCTCATTTGTTACGTTGGGAACTTGGACTAATATAGTTTGGGATCAAGAAGGCAAAAAGTATTTTACTGTTAATAATGGCACTTCTTATACCTGCTATAGGCTATACATCACGCTAAACAGTTCTGGAACAAATAGCCAAGTCTCACAATTAGAATTTATTGAGGCTGAGAGTACTGCTTCTGATGAATACGTAATTCAATCTCCTGACCCGGCTACAACCTATTCCAAAGTGACTCCTGCTGGTGCAGGAACAAAAACAATCGTCATAACAAATAAGTCTGGTGCGACAAAGTCTCTTAGAATACAATACGTCGAATAGTTTATTTAAAACAATCATCTTTACTTGACAAGTATATCGAATAGTGTTAAGTTAATAATAACAAGAGCCGAACATTCTTTTGCGTGTTTGGCTTTTATGTCATTAAAGGAGATGATAGGTGAACAATATAATAGAAGAAGCAGAGAAAGAAGGATATGAGTTCATATTCTTAGAACCAGAAGAAGATTTCGATAGTGCTATAAAAGAGTTTCTATCGACTGAGGGTAGATTAGTATACAATGTTTCCGAACTTCTTGACTGTCTTTCTCGGGCTCACAAGTGGAACTCGTTAGAATCTATTGAATGGTTCGATTACAACATTCTACCTTTAGCACAGATGAGAGGAGGTCCAGTATTCTATGATGTATGGGATAAAGAATATATCGGACTGAACAACGATTAAACTTATTAATTAAAAACGGAGAAATAATGAAAAACACATTAAAGAGAATTTGCCATATCAGCGATACTCACATACGTAATCTCAAATTTCATGAAGAGTACAGACATGTATTCAAGGAAATTTATGACTCATTAAAGCAGGAAAGCCCAGATTACATCGTACACACGGGAGATTTAGCTCATACAAAGACACAGTTATCACCTGAGTATTTTGAGGTTGCATCAAACTTCTTAAAGAGTTTGGCGGATATCGCTCCGACTATTCTAATTCTTGGGAACCATGATGGTAACCTAAAGAACTCAAACCGTCAGGATGCGATTACGCCGATCATTGAAGCTCTGAGCCATCCAAACATCAAGCTACTCAAGGAGTCGCAGGAATACACACCAGAGGAAGGCTTGACGTTCAATGTGTTGTCTGTGTTCGATAGGGATAACTGGAAGAAACCCACCAATCCTGAATCAATTAATATTGCACTATATCACGGAGCAATCGTGGGCAGTCTCGTTGCTACTGGTTTCTCTTTGGACCACGGTGAAGATGATATATCGATCTTCAGAGACTTTGATTACGCAATGCTTGGAGATATCCATAGAACACAGCACCTAGATGAGGCAAAGAGAATTTGGTATTCAGGCAGCACTGTTCAACAGAATCATGGAGAATATCGATTGAAAGGCTACTTGATGTGGAACATTCAAAGTAAAGACAAACACAGCGTGACTAAGCGATTATTTCAATCTCCTAGACCTTTCATCACAGTCAACGTAACGGAAGACGGCAAGCTACCAAACGTAGATGTTCCTCGTAACGCTAGACTTCGATTGATTTGCGAACAGAACATTCCAAGAGCAAGGCTAATCAGGCTCCAAGACTACGCCCAGGCTAAGTGGTCTCCATTATCTGTTTCGGTGGTCAATAAGTCATTGAAGTCTTCACCTGAGAATAGTCTCACTCGACCGGGAAGCATCAGAGATAAGGCTGTGTTCGAGAAGCACATGGAAGCTTTCTTAGAATCAAAGAAGGCCAGCAAAGAAGTCAGCGAAAGAGCTATGGAAATTGCAAGATCATATCATCAAGTTCATCTTGGGTTGGATACTTCTCGGAATGTTACTTGGAAATTGAAGAGTATGACTTGGGATTATCTTTTCAATTACGGAAAGGGAAACTCAATTGACTTTACAAAGCTCAATGGTCTTGTTGGTATTTTCGGAAAGAACTATTCTGGTAAGTCATCTATTATTGACTCTGCTCTCTTTGGATTATTTAATACGACATCCAAGGGCGAACGAAAGAATGTTCATGTGATCAATCAGAATCAAGAGTCGGCCAAATGCAACATCGAGTTTGAGATTGGAGATGATACTTATACAATAGCTCGGAACATTGAGCGTACCAAGGCGTCAGCTAAGACCGACTTAGACTTCTCTTTGATGTCTCTTGGTATCACACCAGAGTCTAAGAACGGAACTACTCGTAATGAGACAGACGCTAAGATTCAGAGTACAATCGGAACCTATGCTGATTTCACTATGACCTCACTATCAACTCAACACAACTCTATGGGTTTCATAAATGAAGGCTCAACAAAGAGAAAGTCAATCTTAGCAAAGTTCTTGGACCTAGAGATATTCGAAGAGATGAATAAGTCCGTTAAGAAAGAGTCGGCAGAGATGAGAGGTAGAATCAAACACTTGAACTCAATTGAGTGGGAGAAGAAGCTTAAAAGATCTGAATCAGAAATGGTAGAGATTGAATCAGAGATTGTATCGAAACAAGCTGAAACGGTAAAGCACAATGCTAGACTAGATGTACTCAAGGAAGAGCGGGATATTATCAACTCTCAAGTGATGGCTGCCTCCAAGAGAGACATTGATATAGACGATCTCAGAAGATGCCGCTTAAAGACCCAAGGTTGCCTCAAAAAAGCATTACAAGATAAAAGTGATATGGATAGGTCAATAATAGAGAAGGACATTCTCTTTGCATCTCTTTCGGACAAAGAGGAGACTTGTAAGTCATTGTCTTTAAATGCTGAGTTGAAACTGAAAGAACTTGAAAAGGTTAAGAAGGAACTTCTAGCAGCCAAGGAATCTCTACGTAGATTGAAAAACATCGAGTCGCATTTGCAGAAAGACATTGATACACTACACGACCACAAATACGATCCTGAGTGTAGCTTCTGCTCTGATAATAAGTTTGTGAAATCTGCCGAGGCAGCTAAGGTTGAAATTGTCTCAGTAAGATCAGAAATTGAGATCACTAGTTCGAGGTATGCTGAGATTCAGGCATCAATCCTTGAGTTTGGTGAAGGGTATTTGTTGAAAGAAGTTAAAGAGTACGATTCACTCTGCGATTCTAAGAATAGATTGAAACGAGACCTCCAAACCCTATCTGCTAAGTCAGAAAGTCTTGGGAGTAAAATTCTATTGTACCAACATAGGATTCCAAAGTTCGATGAAGATATATCATACTATGAAGAAAACCTTGACGCTTATGAGAATATCTCTTCTTTGAATAGAGACTTGTTTGCAATCAACAAAACTATATTATTAAAAGAGAAGGCTTGTGATAAATGCAACAAGGCTCTCTTGGAACTAATGTCGGAGAAAGGCTCAACTCGTAGAACGATATCAGACTCTAGGGAGGGTATTTTGAAAGTGAAAGAAGCTGAATGTGACTACATTGCATACGACCTCTTTGCTCAAGCGACCCACACAAACGGAATCTCTTATGGTATCATTAAATCTATGCTCTCTATTATCAACTCGGAGATATCTTCTATACTATCTTCAATCGTTGATTTCGAGATTATGATCGCTGATGATGGTGATAGCTTGGAGATCTACTTGAAGCACCCTAAGTTTGATCCTAGGCCCCTATCTATGGGTTCTGGAGCAGAGAAGACTCTCGCTTCAATGGCTATTCGTTTGGCCTTGATCTCAGTATCATCTTTACCTAAGTCAGACTTCTTCATTCTAGATGAGCCTGCAACCGCATTGGATGCAGATCATATGGATGGGTTCGTTAGATTATTGCAGATGGTGAAGTCTCATTTTAAGACTGTTCTTCTTATTACTCACTTGGAAAATCTTAAGGACGTTGTTGATACCTCAATAGATATAGGAAAGATCGATGGGTATGCTAAAATCTCAATTTGATTATTTTAAACTACTTATAGGTAACACTTTATAAGTAGGAGAAATGATATGAAAAAAGAAGATTTAGGCACTAAGTTAGACGAAGATGCTTTAAAAGCATTAAAAGATAGTCTATATTTAGAACGAAAAGACAAGGGCATGCTTGATGCTCTACAAGAGAAAATTATTTCTAGAAAGCTTTTCGTTCTTCTTTTAGCTACTATGCTATTAAATTACTCTGGTTTGGAATCGGATACTTGGGGCATGCTTGCGATGACCTACATCGGCGGCCAAGCTGCTGTTGACTTTGCTAAGGTTTGGCGAAGATAATGTTATCTTTTTTTAAGAGATATTGGAAATTGCTCCTTGGTGGCCTTACCACCTTGGGGCTTTTTGTAATTGGAGGACGACTTAAAAGTAGATCTATAAAAAAGAAGGTGGATGCAATGTCCGAGAATGAGATAGCTGTAAGAGACCTAGCCTCATCTAAGCTAGAGAGAGATATCCTATTGTCCGGAGAAGAGTTTTCAGTAACTCTAGCGAAACTATATAAAGAGAGCGGCGACACCAAGGAAGGCATCCTTCAAGGTATGGCGGTAAGAGAAGGTGAACTAAAAGAACAAGATGAAAATATTGATATCGTCTTATCTGATCTTGGTATCGAAAAGTTTGAAGGTGGGGAATGATACTGTTATTAATCTCGTTTGCGTTTGCTGAACCAGAATACCAGAACCTTAAGCAGGGAGAGGAGGCGGGCTTTGAAGGAAGACTTCTTAACGCTGATGCATTAGCTAAGATGATAGCTACCTACGAGTCCAAGGTTGAGATAGCAAAAGCTGACGCCACCTTGGAGTGTGAAGTATTAACAGCAAAAGCCCAATATGACTTTAACGTTATGAAAGCTAAGCACGACTCATTGGAGTTTAAGCACGAATCACTGATGGGCATCAAAGATGAACATATCAAATTATTAGAGTTAAGTAGCAAACCTGAGAGATCCATGTGGGCTTTCTTTGGAGGTTTTGTAGTGGGTACTGCTGCATCACTGACTACTTACTATACTGTTAAAAACATATAAATCGTAATCACGGGAGATTAAGTGAGTAAGGACCCAAACTATGCTGTAAAGCTAGAGAAGGCAATAGCCGATAGGTACGGACAAGAAACAATACAAAACCCAAAGGCTTCTTGGACCGAGCAGAACGAGAAAGATTACATCGAGGAACTAAAAAAAGACTACAGGCATGCCCAGAAGGATCAGCCCAAAGAAGAGGTCGAAGGAGTTTTAATTTCCAAAGAACTACTTAGTAAAGAAACTGAGCGATCCTGCCCTGTTTGTAGTACTTACTCTTTCAAATCCGTTGATGACCTGTACATGACGAAGTTTGAATGTTGTTTTGATTGCTACATCAAATTTGTCGAAGGACGACTGGAACGTTGGAATACTGGTTGGAGACCGAAACTATGAGTAAAGAAACATTAGAAATCATTCAAGGACTTTCCCAAGCCGCAGCAAATGCGTGGGATGGATCACATTTGGAAAACTACTCTTTGGATAGTCAAGTTCGAAATGTAGGACTCAATAGAGAGAACGGAGTTCCATTATTGGACAGTCGAGTAATCGATGGTTTCAAAATCAAGTTCTACGGAGACTCAATGATCATCAACTATCAATCTGACGTTATGATGCGAGACCTTAAAGATGGTGGATTTGAAAACGAAATCTCCCAAACCGTAAACGCAGTAAAGAAGTTTCTTCAAAAAGAATATAAGCTTATCACAGGCAAGACTATCTCATTGAAAGTTAAGGGAGACATCAAGATTAATGTTCAAACATTGTCTAGGGTTCGAACTTTTGTGCAAGCATACCAACACTATACAGTTGGGGGCCTTTCAATGGACCAGATTGGAGAACCATCAAAACCTTCTGAACGTGATGTAACTAAGAAGTGGTTGGATCAGGTCTCAAACAAAAGACCATCTAATGATACACGTAAGAAGAATGATAATCAGAAAAAGTAGAGTTAAATATGAAGCTCACAAAAAAAGAGATAATAGGTGAATTAGTAAAGTGCGGGAAGAATCCTCAATACTTTATTGATAACTATTGTATTATCTCTCACCCTCTCAAGGGACAGATTCCATTTAAGACTTTTGATTACCAAAAGGACTTGCTTGTAGACTTTAACGACTTCCGCTTCAACATCATCAACAAGGGACGACAGCTAGGTATTTCAACAATCTCTGCTGCATACATTGCTTGGTTTATGTTATTCCATAGAGAAAAGAACGTTCTCGTTATTGCTACAAAGTTATCTACAGCAACAAACCTTGTTAAGAAAGTGAAGATGATATTTAAGAATCTTCCTTCATTCATTCTTATCTCAAAGATTATAATAGACAACAGGCAATCATTTGAGCTTTCAAATGGCTCAATGGTTAAAGCGGCATCCACATCAGGCGATGCAGGTCGCTCAGAGGCCCTATCTCTTCTTGTTATAGATGAGGCTGCCCACGTTGAAGGTTTGGACGATCTATGGACAGGTTTGTATCCTACCCTATCTACTGGTGGTAGATGTATTGCACTGTCGACTCCAAATGGTGTTGGTAATTGGTTTCATAAAACATATTCTGAAGCCGAGATGGGCACAAATGCTTTTAAAGCTACTGAACTCATGTGGGACGTTCACCCGGAAAGAGATCAAGCTTGGTTCGATAAAGAGACAGCTAACATGTCTAAACGGGATATAGCTCAAGAATTAGAGTGCTCATTCAACTCTTCCGGAGAGACGGTCATAAACCCTGAGGATATGCAAAGAATAGGAAAGAACATATCCGATCCGAAGTATAAAACAGGATATGATAGGAACTTCTGGATATGGGAGAATTATATCGAGGGAGTACCTTATATACTATCTGCCGACGTTGCAAGGGGTGATGGAGCCGACTTTAGTTGCTTCCACATAATCAGGATAGATACTATGACTCAGGTAGCTGAGTATCAAGGTAAGCCTGATCTAGATATGTATTCTAGGATACTATTTGATGCTGGTATGGAATATGGATGTTGCTTACTTGTCGTTGAGAACATTGGTGTTGGTATTGCGGTAACTGAAAAGTTGAGAGATTTGGATTATAAAAAGATTTATTATTCAGCCAAGGGTACTCACAATTACGTAGAGAGTTATCTCGCAGAAGGCGACACATCCGTTGTAGCAGGCTTCACGACATCAACAAAGACTCGTCCACTAATTATAGCCAAAATGGAAGAGTACGTTAGAAACAAACTAATTACAGTGAACTCCACTAGAGTCTTTCAGGAAATGAAAACCTTTGTATGGTTTAATGGTAAGCCCCAAGCTATGCGTTCTTATAATGATGACCTTGTCCTATCTCTTGCGATAGCTTGTTGGGTTAGAGATACAGCTCTATCCGAAAACGAGAAGGACTTAGCATATAAGAAAGCCATGTTGGGGGGTATTTTTAAAAGTACCACATCGTTGAACACCACTATAAAGGGCCAGAAGAACTATAACGAAACGATACAAGAAAAACGTTTTGAGGAGACTGAAAAAGCAAAAGAATTTCTGTGGATCTACAAAGGATAGAAGATGGCTCGTAATGATAGAAACCCGAATAACAACCAAAATAAGTTATTCCAAACACTCACAAGGATCTTCTCTGGTCCGATCACTCAGAGAAGGACACAGACCGGAAGACAGTTAAGGCGAAGACATCTAGACAACTATGCTAAGAGGGTCACCTCAGCATCAGGGCAGCAGTTCAAGAAGACTGAATACAATCCAATGAATATCATGGCTCTTAATATGATTTCAAATAGGAATCGTTCTGAGCGTTATGTAGACTTTGATCAAATGGAATTTTGTCTTCATGGCGATACCAAGATTGCAGTCCCCGGAGGTTATAAAACTCTTAGAGAATTATCTGAAGAGTTTGGTCTAGATAGGGAATTTATTGTTTATTCATATGACCACTCCAAAGGAGAGCTTGTACCAGCAATGGGAAAGCAGGCCAGAAAGACAACAACTGACCATGCTTGGAGGGTTACTTTTGAGAATGGCCAAGAGTTAATCGGAACAGCGAACCATCGCTTGATGTCTAGAGATGGTTCTTATAAAAGAATCGACCAACTACTTGAAGGCGATTCAATGATGCCTTTCTATAGAAAAGATTTAGTTGGCTCTAAGGATGAAACTGGAAAAGGTTATCGATGGATTTATACTATGCACGAAGATGAAGGTCGTCGAGCTGGTTGGATTGCAGAGCACATCCTTATTGCTGAATGGGCATCAGGGCGAAGGCTTACAACAAACGAAGTAGTTCATCACATAAACTTCGACAAGAATGATAATACGCCAGAGAATCTAATTATGATGGATAGAGGCGATCATTTGAGTTATCACCAAAAGATTTTAAACGAACAAAGAAAAGACAACCCTGAGATGTGGAATGCAATCCACAAAAGACACTCAGAGTTTATGAAAGCAAACAATCCCGCAGCCCGTAAAGACATTACCTTTGAAAAAATACTTTCCTTGTGTGATCAATATGGGTTCAACCAAAAGAATATTTGCTCTATGCTTGATACTGATCCGTTGGTAATCAAGAGCCGATTGAACTCTAAGGGGTTCGCTAGTTTCACTAACTTTGCTAAGGCATATGATAGCGAATGGTCTAATCTGGGCCAAGATAATCGTGGAGATAAAAATCCTAGATTTGATAATACATTAGATTTCCAAATGATTTGCGATGCTTTCGAGAAAGGAATGAGCTCGAACAGACTAGCCGAAAAGCTTGACTCGACATACATGAAAATCAGCAACAGAATCAAGAAAGAAGGTTATAAAAACTATACAGACTTCTCGGAGAACTACAACAATCACAAGGTAGCTAAGATAGAATACTACGGACACATTGACCTATATGACCTCACAGTAGATGGTTACAAGAACTTTGCTACCGATACAGTAATTTCCCATAACACTCCAGAGATAGCTTCATCGTTAGATATTTATGCCGATGAGATGACTACACACTCCCTATTGACTCCAATACTTCATGTTAAGTGCCCCAATGATGAGATCAAGTATATCTTACACGAATTATACTATAGCATAATGAATATTGAACACAACCTATTTGGTTGGGCTAGAACGATGTGTAAGTATGGAGACATGTTCTTATATTTAGATATCGATGAAGAGAAAGGTTTGCAGACTTGTCTTGGACTTCCACCTCAAGAGATTGAAAGACTAGAAGGTGAAGATAAAACGAATCCCAATTACGTACAGTTTCAATGGAATAGTGCCGGATTGACCTTAGAGAACTGGCAAATGGCTCACTTCAGAATCTTAGGGAACGACCAACATGCTCCTTATGGGACGAGTGTCCTAGAACCATCTAGGCGTATCTGGAGACAATTGACTCTTTTGGAAGATGCTATGATGGCCTACCGAATCACACGATCTCCCGAGCGTAAAGTGTTCAAGATCGATGTTGGTGGTATTGCTCCACAAGACGTCGAAGGGTACATGCAGAAGGTGATGACTCAGATGAAGAGACACCAAGTTGTCGATCCATCAACGGGTCGAGTTGATCTTAGATACAATCCATTATCAGTTGAAGAAGACTATTACCTTCCTGTACGTGGAGGGCAGTCATCAACTGAGATCGTACCTCTTCCGGGTGGACAATTTACAGCACAGATTGAAGATGTAAAGTATCTACGAGACAAGCTGTTCTCGGCTTTGAAAGTACCACAATCATATCTCTCGATGGGAGAAGGTGGAACGGAAGATAAGACAACCTTAGCTCAAAAAGATATCAGGTTCGCAAGAACCATTCAAAGACTACAGAGAGTTATCCTCGCTGAGCTTGAGAAGATTGGTATCGTACATCTTTATACTCTAGGCTTTAGAGGCGATGATCTATTGGGATTCAAGTTGGCCTTAAACAACCCATCAAAGATAGCAGAACTACAAGAACTAGAACATTGGAAGACTAAGTTTGATATCGCATCAGCAGCAACAGAGTCCCTACTATCTCGTCGCTGGGTATCTGAAAATCTTCTTGGTTTAACACAAGATGAGTATCTACGTATGCAAAGAGAAATCTACACAGACAAGAAGTTCCTTGCATCTATCGAAGCTGCAGGGCAAGCCCCAGAAGAAGGAGGTCTTGGTGGCGGCGGTGGCGGCTTGGGTGATCTTGGAGGTATGGATGACTCTCTTGGCGATATTGGTGGAGATGACGAGGTAGAAACAGGCGAGCAACCAGAGGGCGACTTATTAGCCGAACCTCCCGCTAAGAGAAGCGATAACGCAAAACCTAGAGGTCCGTACAAGAAGCACAAACTTACTTACAATAAAGGTGGTCTCAAGAAGCAAATGCTTAATACAGCTAGCGGAGAGATTGGAACATCGAGAAAGACTTTTCCTGGAAAAGTTGGTTATGGTGGTTTAGACTCTCTTGCAAAAGGGGTCACTGAGTCATCTTCTAAAGAAGAAGTTACACTATTTAAAGCACAAGCAGGAATCAAAGCCCTGTTGGAATCTATGAGTAAG
>Ga0206131_10000741_pt1 | contig 43946 bp, 46 predicted proteins | sample Helgoland_Spring_FD_148636 | JGI IMG/M metagenome (GOLD analysis project Ga0206131, IMG submission 148636) | Pelagic subsurface seawater microbial communities from Kabeltonne, Helgoland, North Sea - Helgoland_Spring_Bloom_20160517_1 | ecosystem: Environmental > Aquatic > Marine > Epipelagic ... | reverse complement strand
ACCTGGATGCCCCGTGAGGATTCGAACCTCAATTAACGGAGTCAGAGTCCGTAGTCTTACCTTTAGACGACGGGGCAACAGGCAGGCGCGTCTAGGCGGGGGCGGGGGGGTGTGTCAACGGGGGATGATGCGTCGGCTGGCCGATGACTTGTCGCAGACCCCCGGTTGCGCTAGGTTTGCGGCAAGCACCGAGCGGGCATGATCCCGCGACGGAAGAACAGATAGAAAGTTATGACGGCGATGGGGGAATTTTCCGCCCGACCGCCGCACCGGCAGGCCCCGCCTGCTCGTCCGGCGCCGACGCGGCCCCCACGGGGGCGGTGGTCTGACGCGCAGGCATTCGCCGCGCTCGATCTCGGCACGAACAACTGCCGCCTGCTGATCGCCCGGCCACAAGGCAATGGCTTTGCGGTGATCGACGCCTTTTCGCGGATCGTCCGGCTCGGCGAAGGGCTGGCGACGACCGGCGCCCTGTCCGATGCCGCGATCGAACGGACGCTGGCGGCGTTGCGCGTCTGTTCGGACAAGCTGAAGCGTCGCAACGTCACGCTGGCGCGATCGGTGGCGACCGAGGCCTGTCGCCGCGCGACCAATGGCGAGGCGTTCATCGCCCGCGCGCTCGCCGAAACCGGCATCCATCTCGACATCATCAGCGCGGAGGAGGAAGCGCGGCTGGCGGTGCTGGGCTGCCATTCGCTGATCGAACCGGGCAATGATCCCGCGCTGGTGTTCGATATCGGCGGGGGATCGACCGAATTGGTGCTGATCGATACGTCGGGCCCCGCCCCCCGGGTGCTCGATTGGCATTCGACCCCCTGGGGCGTCGTTTCGCTGACGGAATTTGCCGGATCGGGCGCGAATCGGGATGCGCTGGCGGGCACCTATTCGCGGATGCGCGATACCGTCGCGACCAGCATGGCGGCCTTTGCCGCGCGGTTGCCGCAATCGGTGCGACGGCCGCGCCTGTTGGGCACCAGCGGCACGGTGACGACGCTGGGCAGCGTCCATTTGAAGCTGAGCAGCTATGACCGCGCGCTGGTCGACGGGCTGATCGTGCCCACGCGCGCGATGCGGCAGATCAGTTTCGACCTGTCGCACATGACGCTGGCCGAACGATCGACCTTGCCGTGCATCGGCAGCGAGCGCGCCGATCTGGTCGTTGCAGGCTGTGCGATCCTGGAAACGATCATGGATCTGTGGCCCGCAGAACGGCTGGGCATAGCCGATCGCGGGATCCGCGAAGGCATCTTGAAACGACTGATGGGGAGCCCCCGGCCATGAGTATCCGGCACGCGGCATCCGGCATGAGCGACGACCGATGAGCCGGGGTGGATCGGGCGGCAAGACGCGCGTGCTGACCGCGCGCAAGCGAACCGCGCAATCGACCCGCTGGCTCGAACGCCAGCTCAACGACCCCTACGTCAAACGCGCGCGCGCGGAGGGCTATCGCAGCCGCGCGGCGTATAAGCTGACCGAGCTCGACGAACGCTTCGGCTTCCTCAAGGGATCGCGGCGGGTGATCGACCTGGGGCTGGCCCCGGGCGGGTGGAGCCAGGTCGTCCGGCGTCAGGTGCCCAAGGCCGCGGTGGCGGGGATCGACCTGTTGCCGGTCGATCCGATCGACGGGGTCGCGATCCTGGAAATGGATTTCATGGACGATGCCGCCCCCGACCGACTGATCGAGGCGCTGGGCGGCACCCCCGACCTCGTCCTGTCCGACATGGCCGCCAATACGGTCGGCCATCCGCAGACCGATGCGTTGCGGACGATGGGGCTGGTCGAGACCGCGCTGGCGTTCGCGATCGACGTGCTGTCACCCGGCGGCGCGTTCGTCGCGAAGGTCTTCGCGGGCGGGGCGGACGCCGATCTGGTCGCGGAGATGAAGCGTAATTTCACGACCGTGAAACACGCCAAGCCCCCCGCCAGCCGCAAGGGATCGGTCGAATGGTTCGTCGTCGCGCAAGGCTTCAAGGGACGGCGCACGCCGGACGATTCGGCGGAGTAGGCCGACGCGTCACGCAAAAAAGGGGCCGCGGCATCGACTGCCACGGCCCCTTTTTTTTAACGATCACCGAACCGACGGCTCAGCCGTCGTAGTCGGCGCCCAGATTCTGGTTACGCGGCGGCGCGGCGGCGGTGAGGCGCAGTGCCTCTGCCGATGCGGCCAGCGAACCGATGTCATCCGCCTCATCGTCATCGTCGATCTGGACCTTTTGCAGGCTGGACACGACCGATTCCTCGAGGTGCTTGGGCTTGACCGTCTGTTCGGCGATCTCGCGCAGCGCGACGACCGGGTTCTTGTCCCGATCGCGATCGATGGTCAGTTCGGCACCGCCCGAAATCTGGCGCGCCCGCGCCGCGGCGAACAATACCAGATCGAACCGGTTCGAAACCTTGTCGACGCAATCTTCGACGGTGACGCGCGCCATAGACGCTTTCCTTCGCAAATACCGATGAATTGAAGCCCGGCATACTAGGCACCGACCGCGCCCGCGTCAAGGAAAACCCCTTGAAGCAGCCCCCTGCCCCGTCCATCAGCCCCCGATGGACCAGCCGCCGCCCCAGCCCAGCTTTACCGTGGACGGCAATCGGCTGACGTTGCTGGACACCGGGCCACGCCGTCTCGACGCGCTGATGGCGCTGATCGACGGTGCGACTCACAGCCTGCGCATCCTCTATTATATCTTCGCCGACGATGCGGCCGGGCGGCGGGTCACCGATGGCCTGATCGCGGCATCGGCGCGCGGCGTCGCGGTATCGCTGATCGTCGACGGCTTCGGCAGCGACGACACCGGCGCCGCGTTTTTCGACAGGCTCCGCGCGGCGGGGGTCGAGACATGTCGGTTTTCCGCACGATTCGGGCGGCGTTACCTGTTGCGCAATCATCAGAAGCTGGCGCTGGCGGACGCGGGGGAGGCGCACGCCCGGATCATCATCGGCGGGTTCAACGTCGAGGATGATTATTTCGGCACCCCCGCGCAACAGGCGTGGCGCGACCTGGGGCTGCTGGTCGAAGGGCCCGCCGCCACCCGGATGGCAGGCTATTACGACGCCCTTCAGCAATGGGTGCAGCAGGGGCGCGGCAAGTTGCGGCATCTGAACCGGGCGCTGGCCATGTTCAGCGAAGGCGAGGGCGCGATGCGCTGGCTGATCGGTGGCCCGACCCGGCGTCTGTCGCCCTGGGCGCGCACGCTGCGCCAGGATATGCGCGGCGGTCGACGGATCGACCTGATCGCCGCCTATTTCGCGCCGTCGCCGACGATGCTGCGGCGGCTCGACAAGGCGGGCAAGCGCGCCGCGACGGTTCGGATCGTTACCGCCGCGCTGTCGGACAATAATGCGACGATCGCCGCCGCCCGCTTCACCTATGCCGGGATGCTGCGCAAGGGGATCCAGATCTTCGAATATCTCCCGACGAAGCTTCACACAAAGCTGTACGTCGTCGACGATACGGTTCATATCGGATCGGCGAATTTCGACATGCGCAGCCTGTTCATCAACATGGAATTGATGCTGCGGATCAACGACCCCGCCTTCGCGGCGCATGCCCGCCGCTATGTCGATGGCGAAATCGCGCGGTCTCAGCCGATTACCGCGTCATCCTATCGCGCGCGGACCGGGGTGATCCAGCGGATCAAACAGTTCATTGCCTATCTGGTGATCGCGTTCGTCGATCCGGGCGTCTCACGCGGGCTGAATTTCGGAATCGACGACTGACGGACAGACCGTCGGTCGCACCGGATCAGCGTTTCCAAGCCCAGTATAATTGCGCGGGCGGCACGTTCCACCATTCCATATCATGGTCGATGTCGGTGAAATTGGGGGTGATGAAATCCTTCACCTTCGGGCTGAACTGATAGACCAGGAATGCGCCGTCGGTACGGATCACCCGGTGGGTCGCATCGCCGATCTCCTGGCCCACGCCGGGGGGCAGCGTCGAAAAGGGCAGCCCCGACAACACGTAATCGGCCTGATCATGGCCGTGATCCTTCACGATCCGTTCGACGTCCGCCGCCGACCCATGGACCGCGACGAACCGCGAATCGGTGATCGTGTGATCCAGATAAGCGATGAAATCGGGGTTGGTGTCGATCGCGATCAACAGCGCATCGGGAGCCATGCGTTCGAGAATCGGGCGGCAGAACGTACCGACGCCCGGCCCATATTCGACGAACACCTTGCACGTCGACCAGTCGACCGGGGCCAGCATTTTACGAATCAGTTTGTCCGACGACGGGATGATCGACCCGACCATGACCGGATGTTTCAGGAACCCTTGGAAGAACATGCCCCAGGGGGAAGGCACGCCCGCGGGTCGCATTCTGGAACGCCGCGCGGCGGTGGTCGGGCTTGGCATCGGCTTCCTTGTCGATCGATTTCCCGCGCAATGGCGTGGATGTCCACCCCGTCGCACGAATAGCAAACGTGTTTCAAGGGCATGGGTTGCGTCGCCGCGACGAAGCGTTGCGCATCCTGCCCCGTGGCGCGCTCGCGATCCCCTCGCCGCTCCGCCATCACCACCCACGACGGCGGGAAAAAGGCGTCGCCGTCGCCGTCACGACTTGCCAGCCGTGTCACAATAGCTGATCCGATCAGCATGGACACTGCCCGCCCCGGCCAGATCGCCGTGATCTTCGCCTCGCACCGTACGCTGAACGACGACAGCGGTTATGCCGCCGCGGCGGTAGAGATGGAGGCGCTGGCGATGCAGCAACCGGGGTATCGCGGGATCGACAGCGCGCGCGGCGGCGATCGATTCGGCATCACCGTCAGCTATTGGGCCGATGACGCCGCCGCGATCGCGTGGCGCGACCATCCTCGCCACACCGCGATCCGCGCGATCGGGCGCGGGCGCTGGTATGATCGTTATTCGGTCACGATCGCACGGATCGAGCGTCACTATGACTGGGCGGCATCGGCGGAGATCATGGCATGACCATCGCGAAGTCCGCCACCGTCGACCGTCGGTTCGCGCTGATGTTCCTGGTGATGCTGACGATCGCCGCGGGGAACACCGCGTTGCAATCGGTCCTGCCCGCACTGGGCCGGTCGCTGGGCGTCGCCGATCGCGCGGTGGCGGCGGCGTTTTCGGTATCGGCGCTGCTGTGGGTGATCGCCGCACCCTTTTGGGCGAACCGATCCGATCGGCACGGACGACGCACGATGATCCTGCTCGGCGTCGGCGGCTTTGCGGTATCGCTGTCGGTCTGCGGGATCTTTCTGCTTGCCGGGATCAACGGCTGGATTTCGGGCACCGCCGCCTTTCTCGCTTTCATCGGGGGGCGGTTGATCTACGGCACCTTCGGGTCCGCCGCCCCGCCGGCGGTACAGGCGCTGGTCGCAGGCGAAACCACGCGCGAGGAACGGACGAAGGCGCTGACCTTGCTCGCCAGCGCGTTCGGGCTCGGCACGATCCTGGGGCCTGCGGTCGCGCCATATCTGTTTCTCGGCCATGTCGGGGCGGTCGAGATCGGGCTGGCCGGTCCCGCCTTCATCTTCGCCGCCTTCGGGGTCGCCGTGTGGATCACCGTGCGCGCGATGCTGCCCGACGATCGCACCTCGCCGCACATCGGCCATGGCGTCAGCAGCGCCTATCCCTCGATCGGCGGCGCCCCGAGCGGCGCGAGCGTCGCCGCCGCCACCCAGTCGCACAGCGACAAGGTCGGCTATCTCGACCCACGCATCCGCGGCTGGATGATCGCCGGGCTGGTGATGGGCCATGCCCAGGCGATGACGAGCCAGGCGATCGGCTTTCTCGTCATCGACCGGCTCCACGTCGCCCCCGTCGCCGCGCTGGAGCCGACCGGCATCGTCCTGATGATGGGTGCCGGCGCATCCTTGCTGGCGCAATGGGGAATCATCCCGCTGCTCAACCTGACCCCGCGCCAGCTGGTGATCACCGGGCTGGTGTTCGCCGCCGCGGGCACCGCGCTGACCGGGCTGTCGACGTCGCTCTACGGGATCGCCACCGCCTATGCGCTCGCCAGCCTGGGCTTCGGCTTCACCCGTCCGGGCTTCACAGCGGGATCGAGCCTGGCGGTGGGCGCCGAATCGCAGGGGTCGGTCGCGGGCAAGGTGACCAGCATCAATGGCGCCAGTTTCGTGCTCGGCCCCAGCATCGGCGTGGCGTTGTACGAAGCGCAGCATTCGCTGCCCTATCTGATCGCGGGCGGGGCGTGCCTCGCGATGATCGCCTATGCCTGGGTCGCGCTGCACGAGGGCAAGACCGAGGGCTGATTTGGGGCTTGCAGTTGACGTAACGTCAACCGCTACACGGGTCGCATGACCGATATCCATGACATCGCCGAAGTCGCGGCGCGAACCGGGATGACCGCGCGCGCGCTGCGTTTCTAAGAAGCGCGGGGGCTGATCCGGCCATTGCGCACCGCGAACGGACGGCGTGTCTATGGCAGCGGCGATCTCGCACGGCTGACTGCGATCGCGGCGTTGAAGCGCGCCGGGTTCAGCCTTGCCGCGATCGCCAGGCTGCTTGCGGGGCGCGAGATCGATCTCGGGCGCCTCGTCGCGGCGCAGCTCGACGCGCTCCAATCCCAATCCGACCGCATCGCCGACGCGCGCGCGATGCTGGTCGCGGTTCAGTCCCGCATCAATCGTGGTGAGCAGATCGACGTCGCGACCCTGTGCTCACTGATCAGGCAAGGAGAAACGATGATGGACACGAAAAACTGGAAAATGGTCAGCGATCGCTATCTGACCGATGACGCGCGCGCCGATTTCGCCGCGGCGCTGCCAACCATACACGCCGATTTCGACCAGGCAGCCTATGCCGCGCAATGGTCGGACATCGGCGCCCGGATCGAGGCGGCCTTGCCGATCGATCCGGCGTCGGCGCAGGCAAGCGCCTTCTACGACGAATGGCAGGCGCTGCTGGCGCCGTTCGCCGCGGTCGCCACCCCCGCGATGATCGGGTCGGTCACCCGCCTGTATGACGATATCGACCGTTGGAAAGGCGATCAGCAGCCGCCGTTTTCGTCGGGGGTGTGGGACTTCATCAAGGCCGTCGGCGAGGTCCGCCGTCGCCGCTGAACGCAAACCGGGTCCGCCGACGCACCGTCGACGGACCCGATCCGGCCGCCCGAAAGGGCACCAGCGGCTATGCCACCCGCCCTCGCGCGGTAGCGGGCGACAATTCCTGTTCAGATCAGATCAAATCAGATCAGGGCATCATCACCGTATCGATGACATGGATCATGCCGTTCGACTGGCGCACGTTGGCGATGGTGATCTTGCCGGTGTGACCCTTGGCGTCCTTGATGCCCCAGCCGGTGCCCGACTTCATGAACATCAGCGGTTCACCCTGGACCGTCGTGTAGGTGGCGACGCCCTTGTGCGCCTTCGCCTTGGCGGCGATCTGCGCGGCGGTGATCGTGCCGGGCACGACGTGATAGGTCAGGATCTTGGTCAGCGTTGCCTTGTTCTCGGGCTTGACCAGCGTGTCGACGGTGCCCGCGGGCAGCTTCGCGAACGCCGCGTTCGTCGGCGCGAATACGGTGAACGGGCCGGGGCCGGACAGCGTATCGACGAGGCCTGCGGCCTTCACCGCCGCGACCAGCGTCGTGTGGTCCTTCGAATTAACTGCATTTTCGACGATGTTCTTGGTCGGATACATGGCGGCACCACCGACCATGGGATTGGTCTGGGCATAGACGACGGCGCTGCCGCCCGCGGCCAGAGCGGCGGCGGCCAGCGTCGTGGTAACAAGCTTCTTCACGGCTTCTCTCCTTGTTGGATGCAGGAGATACGGCGCGAACCGCGTTTCGATGCAGTCAGGTCTCGTCGGTGCGCAATTTTACCTTGTTGGGCAGTTTTTTCCCCTTGGTCCGGCGGGAGGGGAGCTGGACCGGGTTCTTCTTCTTCCATTCGGCATAGGTCATCGGCCCGTCTGGGGTCTCGACGATCGTGTCATCCAGGCTCATCGCCTCCTCCTCACCGCGTCGGGACGGGGGCGTCGCCCGAATAATCGTAGAAGCCACGCCCCGTCTTGCGCCCGAACCAACCGGCCTCGACATATTTGACCAGCAGCGGCGCGGGGCGGAACTTGGGGTCGCCCGTCCCCTCGAACAGGACGCGCGTGATCTCGAGGCAGGTGTCGAGCCCGATGAAGTCGGCCAGCGTCAACGGGCCCATCGGATGGTTCAGCCCCAGCTGGCACGCCAGATCGATGTCGCGGATCGTCGCGACACCTTCGCCCAGCGCGAACACCGCCTCGTTGATCATCGGCATCAGCACGCGGTTGACGATGAAGCCCGGGGCATCGTTCGCGCGCACCACCTGTTTGCCGAGTGCGGCGGCATAGGTTTCGATGATCCCGACCGTCTCGTCCGACGTCGCGAGACCGCGGATCACCTCGATCAGGCCCATGACGGGGACGGGATTGAAGAAATGCACGCCGATGAAACGCGCGGCATCGGGCGCTGCCTGGGCGAGGCGGGTGATCGGGATCGACGAGGTGTTCGATGCCAGCACCGCGGTCGGGCGCATCACCGCACCGACATCCTTGAAGATCGCGCGCTTGATCTCCTCGCGCTCGGTCGCCGCCTCGATGACGAGCTGGCACGCGCTCATCCCCGAGACACCCGCGACGGGTTCGATCCGCGCCAGGATCGTGTCGCGGGTGGCGGCGTCGATCTTTTCCTTCTCGACCGCGCGCGCGAGCTGTTTGGCGATCCCCGCCTTGCCCGCCTCGGCCCGGTCCTGCGACACATCGGTCAGCAGCACGCGATAGCCCGCCGCAGCAGAAACCTGCGCAATGCCCGCGCCCATCTGTCCCGCTCCGATAACCCCGATCGTCTGCATCCCGGTCTCCGCTTTGTCGTTCATCATCGGGCGCGCTCTATCGGCTTTGGCGCGTCAGGGCTATATGACGGCAATGCGTGCTTATCCCCTGATCTTCCTGGCGGCGCTGTCCTGTTCGCCCGCGACGCCCGATACGACCACCAATGCCACGGCCACCGAGGTCGCGGGCACGACAAGGGACCCCGCGCCCGCGACCGATCCCCCGGCGGACGGTGCGCAGGACGATCACCTGCGCCCCGTCCTCGGGGAGCTCAAGACCTTCGGCGACTGGACGATCGGCTGCGACAACGGTCTGGCGTGCCAGGCCAATGCGCTGGTCCCCGAGGCGTCGAACCGCGATGGCTATCTGTTACTGCTGATCGATCGCGGTGGCGATCCGGGGTCGGCGGCCCGGCTGATCGTCCCGCTGGGCGACCAGCCGCCCGCCGACCCGATGCTGCGCGTCGACGGCAAGCCCTTCGCGCGGCTGACGCCCGGTCCTGATCGGACGATCGCCACGATCCCGCTCGACCGCGCCCGCGCGGCAACCCTGGCGAACGGGCGCACCGTCACCCTGGCGAGCGCATCCAATCCGTCGATCGACAGCGCCTCGCTGACCGGGCTGGCCGCGGCCTTGCTCTATATGGACGATCGTCAGCATCGGGTCGGCACGACCAGCGCGCTCGTCCGCCCCGGTGCGGGCACCACCACGCCACCGCCCGCGCTACCCATCATCGCCACCCCCGTGCCAGCAACCGCGCCGCCGCGGACACTGACCGTCTCGGCAGCGACGAAGCTGATCGGCCCTGACAACGCCTTTTGCGATTATGCGATCGGCCCGGTCGAGCCGGAGGCGCACCGGCTGGACGCCACGCACAGCTTGGCGCTGGTGTCGCACCCGTGCGGCAATGGCGCGTACAACCTGTTCAGCAGCGCCTTCATCGTCGACGAGCAGGGCCGCGCCACGCCCGCCCGCTTCGATGCCCCGCCGGGGATCGCGGAAGAGGATAATGGCGACATCATCAACGGCGACTGGGATGCCAAGGCGCACCGCCTGACGACCTATGGCAAGGGCCGCGGGATCGGCGATTGCGGCACGACCCAGTCGTTCGCCTGGGACGGCACCGGCTTTCGCCTGGCCGACCAGTCCGCCATGGGCGAATGCCGTGGGTCGATCGACTATATTCCGGTCTGGCGAGCGCGTACGGTTCCGCGCTGACCCAGCCGCGGTCGTCGGCCTATCGCTTGTCCGCTCGACCGCGAAGAATCAGGCGCGCTATGGTCGCCGTTCCGATCGTGATCATGCGGCGGTGAGGCGCGATCTACAGGCCCCGACAATCGGGACGCATCACGGCGCGGGCCGATCCGGTTGTGCCTCAGCCAGATAGAGCGAAAACCGGTCGTCGACATCGCTCCACATCTCGATCGGCGTCCACCCGCCCGCGCGCAGCAGGATGCGGGCATCGCGCGTCCCGTATTTATGGCTGTTTTCGGTATGGATCGTCTCGCCCGCTGTCATCGCGAAGGCGCGCCCGTCGACGGTGAAGGTGACATCGCGGGTCGCCTCCAGATGCATCTCGACCCGCGCGCGGTCGTCGTTCCAGATCGCGCGGTGGCGAAACGCATCGGTCGGGATCGCCCCGTCGAGTTCGCGATTGATGCGGTCGAGCAGGTTCATGTTGAACGCAGCGGTAACCCCGGCGGCGTCGTCATAGGCGCTCACCAACGTCGCCTCGTCCTTGATCCGGTCCATCCCGATCAACAGCATCGCCCCTTCGCCCAGCGTTTCGCGCATCGACCGGAGCAGATCGACCGCCTGGCGCGGGATCATGTTGCCGATCGTCGATCCGGGGAAAAAGCCGAGCTTCTTCGCCTCGGCGATCGTCCGCGGCATCGTCAGCGGCTTCATGAAATCGGCCTCGAAGGGCAGCACCAGCAGATCGGGGAATTGCAGCGACAGCGTCCGCGACGAATCGCGCAGGAAATCGCCCGAAATGTCGATCGGGACATAGGCCGACGGCGCGACGGCATCGAGCAGGATCGGTGTCTTGACCGACGATCCCGATCCGAATTCGACGACCGCGCGCCCTTCCCCCGCGATCGCGGCGACCTGAGGGCAGGCATCGATCAGGATCGCGCGTTCGGTGCGCGTCGGATAATATTCGGGCAGATCGGTGATGTCTTCGAACAATTCCGACCCGCGCCGATCGTAGAACCAGCGCGCGGGAATCGCGCGGGGGCGGCGTTCCAGCCCGCTCAGCACGTCGGCGCGGAATTGCGGGTCGGCCAGCCGATGCTCGCCATCCTCGATTTCCTGTTTCAGCATGTCAGATATCCTTGGCAAGCCGAACGCCGGTGAACTGCCAGCGTTGGTGCGGGTAGAAGAAATTGCGATAGCTCGCGCGAACATGCCCCGGCGGGGTGGCACAGCTGCCGCCGCGCAGGATGAACTGCCCGCTCATGAATTTGCCGTTATATTCCCCGACCGCACCTTCGGCGGCGGCGAACCCCGGGTAAGGGCGATAGGCGCTGCCGGTCCATTCCCAGACATCGCCGAAGAATGCAGGCGCCCCGTCTGCCGCCGGGCGCGGCTCGACCGGCCCTGCGCGGTCCATATAATTTCCGGCTGAAGGGTCGTACGCCGAGGCGACCGTTTCCCATTCGGCCTCGGTCGGTAACCGCGCACCCGCCCAGCTGGCATAAGCATCCGCTTCGAAGAAGCTGACATGCGTCACCGGCGCGGCGGGATCGATCGCCCGCCGCCCGTCCAGCCCGAACCGGGTCCAGTGGCCGTCCTGCCGTTCCCAATAGAGCGGCGCCTCGATTCCCGCCGCTTTCACCCATGCCCAGCCGTCCGCCAGCCAGTGGCGCGCATCGCGATAGCCGCCATCGTCGATGAAGGCGGCCCATTCGCCGTTGGTCACGGTACGATCGGCCAGCGCATAGGGGTGGAGCAACGCCCGATGCCGCGGCGCTTCGCAATCGAACGCGAAGCCGTCGCCGTCATGACCGATTTCCGTGATGCCGCCGCGATGCTCGATCCATCCCATCGGCCCGGGCATCGCGACCGGCACCTTGCGCGGTGCAGGCCACAGCGCGGGTTCCAAGGGATTTTCCGCGAACAGGTGCAGGATGTCGGTGACGAGCAATTCCTGATGCTGCTCCTCATGATGACAGCCCAGTTCGACCAGCGTGCGCGCGGCCGGTGCCAGCGATGGCAGCGCCGCGACCAACGCCGCGTCGACGTGCGCGCGATAGGCCCGCACCTCGTCCAGCGTCGGGCGGGTCACCATGCCCCGGCGATCACGCGCATGGCGCTTGCCCTCGGCTTCGTAATAGCTGTTGAACAGGAATGGCCAGCGGTCGTCGTGCAGCCGATAACCTTCGACGGAATCGCGCAGGATGAAGGTTTCGAAGAACCATGTGGTGTGCGCCAGATGCCATTTGGCGGGGCTGGCATCGGGCATCGACTGAACGGTCGCATCGGCGTCGCTCAGCGGTGCGGCGAGCGCCAGACTAAGGTCGCGGACGGCGGTGAACCGGTCGAGCAACCCGCTGTCGTCCCGATCGACGCAGGTGACCTGCTGCGTATCCTCTCCTGCCACCGTCGCGTCCCTCTTTCCATCACGGGCGACGCGCGTTGAGATTGGTCAACGTGTCGCGCCCGGCACCCATAAAACGTCGCCCGCCCCGCTTTTGTTCACGTAACGCGCGGCAACGAACAGATAATCCGACAAACGGTTGAGATAGGTCAGTGCCGCGGGATTGGCAGCATTGGCCATCGACACCGCGGTACGTTCCGCCCGACGCACCGTCGCGCGGGCCACGTGAAGCGCCCCCGCCGCGGCACTGCCTCCGGGCAGGATGAAGCTGGCCAACGGCGCCAGCTCCTCGTTCATCGCATCGATTTCCTGTTCCAGCCGATCGACCTGTGCCGCGACGATCCGCAACGTCATCGGCGAGGGCGTGAAATCCTCACCCGGCGTCGCCAGATCCGCGCCGCAATCGAACAGGTCACTCTGGATCCGCATCAACGCCGCGGCCATATCGCCATCGGACCCGCTATTGCCCAGGGCAGCCACCGCGACACCGATCGCGCTGTTCGCCTCATCGACGTCGCCGATCGCGGCCATCCGCGCATCCGTCTTCGACACGCGCGACCCGTCGACCAAACCGGTCGTCCCGGTGTCGCCCGAGCGCGTGTATATCTTCGTCAGCTTGACCATCGGTCCGCTCCTCTGGCTGCGCGCCGGTCATCCGGCACGGCGCAGCATCAATTGCGACCGGCGAGCACCATGATGGCGACGACGATCGTGATCGCCAGCGCCTGGAAGAACACGCGCATCTGCATCATCTTGTTCGATTTCAGCGACGCCGCGCTCGGCCCCTCCCCATTGCGGACCGCTTCGCTGCCCTCCTGCAGAAATGCGATGATGCCGCGGACCAGCGCGACGAGGGTCGCGACCATCGCGGCGACCAGCAGGATCGAGAGGAAAATCGTCATGCGACGAATGTAATCATCCCGTCCCGTTACGCAATGGCTGCGCGCAGCCGTTCGGCCAGAGCCAGCCCGTTCTCGCCCGCCTCGCGCCGCGCTGCGAGCGTCGGGGCGCCGGTGCGCTTGGCCAGCCGCTTGCCCGCGGCATCGTGGATCAGCGGGTGATGATGATAGCGCGGTGTCGACAGCGCCAGCAGCGCCTGCAACAGCCGATGGATATGCGTCGCCTCGAACAGGTCGACCCCGCGGACGATATCGGTGACGCCCTGCGCCGCATCGTCGACCGTGACCGCCAGATGATAGGAGGCAGGCGCATCCTTGCGCGCGACGATCACATCGCCCTGCGTCGCCGGGTCGGCGACGACCGTGCCCGCCACCGCATCATGCCACGTCAGCCCCGCCCCCGCGCGCGCCGTCGCGGCGACGATGTCGAGCCGCCAGCCGTGCGGTTCACCCATCCGCGCCGCGCGCTCGTGGCGGGGCAGCGATCGGCACGTTCCCGGATAGGTCGCGCCCGGCGCCCCATGCGGGGCGGACAGGCTCGCCGCGATATCGGCGCGGGTACAGAAACAGGGATAGACCAGCCCCATCGCGCGCAACCGGTCGAGCGCCGCAGTATAGAGCGCCAGCCGCGCCGACTGATAGACCGGCCCCTCCCACGTCAGCCCCAGCCAGGCGAGGTCGTCCAGGATCGTCGCGACGTGCTCGGGACGGCTGCGCGTTGCGTCGATATCCTCGATCCGCAGCAGGAACCGCCCGCCCCCGCGGCGCGCCAGATCATGCGCGCGGATCGCGGAGACCGCATGCCCTTCGTGCAACTGCCCGGTCGGGCTGGGCGCGAAGCGCGTGACGAGGCCCCCTTGACCATGCTTCGTCGGCTGTGCTGTCATGCTGATGTCATCCCGATCGGTGATAGGCCGAACCGGAAACCGTATGGGGAAGGGCCGTGTTTCATCCCGATCTGATCCGTCATCCCGACGCGTGTCCCACGCTCGTGCTGAACGCCGACTATACGCCGTTGTCCTATTATCCGCTCAGCCTGTGGCCGTGGCAGACCGCGATCAAGGCGCTGTTCCTCGATCGCGTCGATGTCGTCGCCCATTATGAGCGAGAGGTGCGCAGCGCCAATCTGGCGATGAAGCTGCCCTCGGTCATCGCGCTCAAACACTATGTCCGCCCCTCCGCCTTTCCCGCCTTCACGCGGTTCAACCTGTTCCTGCGGGACCGGTTCGCCTGCCAATATTGCGGCCATCCGCGCGATCTGACGTTCGACCATGTCGTGCCCCGCGCACAAGGGGGGCGCACGACGTGGGAGAATGTCGTCACCGCCTGTGCGCCGTGCAACCTGAAAAAGGGCGGGCGCACCCCAGCGCAGGCCGCGATGCCGCTCCACATCGATCCGATCCGCCCGACCAACTGGCATCTGCAGGAACATGGCAAAAGCTTTCCGCCCAACTATCTGCACGACACCTGGCACGACTGGCTCTACTGGGACATCGAGCTTGAGGCGTGATGGAGTAACTATGCGGGCGGTGCCAATCGGGGTCGGGGTCATCGGCATGATGACGATCGCGGCGATGTTGACGGGATGCGGCAAGTCCGCCGAGGAGAAACGCGCGTCGGCGGATGCCAATGCAGTCGGGTTCACCCCGCCCGCGGTCATGTCGCGGATCGATTTCGGTACGTCGACGGAGCGGCGCTTCCGCCAGCTGGATCGCAACGCCGACGACCGGATCACCCCCGACGAACTGCCCCGCCGCAACACCCGGCTGAGCCTGCTCGACCGCAACAAGGATGGCGTCATCACGTCGACCGAATTCAGCGAAGGGATGCTGAAACGGTTCGACGCGATGGACCTCAACCACGACGGCACCGTCACGTCGGAGGAGCATCAGGCGTGGCGCAAGGCGAATCGCGCGGACGCCGCGGCCGACGCCAGCAGCGATGCGGTCGGTGCCGCGCTCAACAACACGGCGAGCGACCCAGCGCGCTGACCGACCACGCCCCGGTGTGACGCTCACCGGGGCGTGCCCCCATCATCCCGGGCATGACTTCGCCGCAAGCGGTTGACCGAACTGCTATTGCAGCGCAGCATAGCCCGTATGGCCGCCCTCCCCCGGATCGAAAACAACGCGGATGTCCGCTTCCTTGGCGCTAAACTGGGGGAGGTCATCCGTGCCTATGGCGGTGATGCGCTGTTCGACGCGACCGAAACCATTCGCAAGGCGTCGGTCGATCGCGCGCGCGATCATGCCAATGGGCAGGATGGGCTGGGCAACCGCGCCGCGCTCGATTTGGGGCTGGGCAAGCTCGATCTCGACGAGACGCTCGATTTCGTCCGCGGGTTCATGTTGTTTTCGATGCTCGCCAATTTGGCGGAGGATCGGCAGGGGATCGCCGCCGAACCCGACGCCGATTTCGCCTCCGCCGTCGCGACGCTGGAACGCGAAGGACTGACGAAGGACGCGATCGCCGATCTGCTGTCGCATGCGCTGATCGCGCCCGTGCTGACCGCGCACCCCACCGAGGTGCGGCGCAAGAGCATGATCGACCACAAGACCCGGATCGCGCAGCTGATGGAGCTGAAGGATCAGGGGCGGGAGGAAACCGCCGACGGCGACCGGGTCGACGACGCGATCCTGCGCCAGATCGCGTTGCTGTGGCAGACCCGCGTCCTGCGCCGCGAGAAACTCTACGTCACCGACGAGGTCGAGACCGCGCTATCCTATCTGCGCGAGGTGTTCCTGCCGACGCTGCCCGCGCTCTATCAGCGTTGGGATCGCGCGTTCGGCGATCGCGTCCCCTCCTTCGTCCGCCCCGGCAGCTGGATCGGCGGCGACCGCGACGGCAATCCCTTCGTCACCGCCGATTCGCTGCGCACCGCGCTCGCGCGGGCCAGCGAGGCGGTGCTGGGCCATTATCTCGACCAGCTTCACGCGCTGGGCGCGGAACTGTCGATTTCCAGCGACCACGCCGCGATCGGGGCCGATGTCGTCGCGCTGGCGGAGGCGAGCGGCGACCTGGCCCCCAGCCGCGCCGACGAACCCTATCGCCGCGCGCTGTCGGGCATCTACGCCCGCGTCGCGGCCACCCATTTGCGTATTGTCGGCAAGGCGGCCCCGCGTCCGGGCCATTTGATGGGGGATGCTTATCGCGTCCCCGGCGATTTCCGCGACGATCTGGTCGCGCTGGCCCATGCGCTGTCCGTCGATAGTCCGTTGCGCAGCGGCGGCGCGCTCGGTCGGCTGATCCGCTCGGTCGAAACCTTCGGCTTCCATCTCGCCACGCTCGACATGCGCCAGAACAGCGCGGTCCACGAACGCGTCGTCGCGGAACTGCTCCGTGTCGCGGGCGTCGAGCGCGACTATCTGGCGCTCGACGAATCGGCGCGGGTGGCGCTGCTGCGGCGCGAACTCGCCTCCCCGCGCCCGCTCGCCAGCCGCTTCACCGACTATACGGACGAGACGAGCGGCGAACTGGCGATCCTCGTCGCCGCGGCGGAGGCGCATGCGACCTACGGCCCGCAATGTATCACCAACTACATCGTCTCGATGGCGCAATCGGTCAGCGACCTGCTCGAAATCAACCTGATGATGAAGGAGGTCGGGCTCTATCGGCCCGGCGCCACCCCCGATGATGCCCCCCGCGCGGCGATCATGGCGGTGCCGCTGTTCGAGACGATCGGCGATCTGGAGGCCGCGCCCGCGGTCATGACCGACTGGTTTGCACTGCCCGAAACCGCGGCGGTCGCGACGGCGCGGGGGCATCAGGAAGTGATGATCGGCTATTCCGATTCGAACAAGGATGGCGGTTACCTCACCTCGACCTGGAGCCTGTTTCAGGCGTCGACCGCGCTCAGGCCCGTGTTCGAGGCGGCGGGTGTCGGGATGCAGCTGTTCCACGGGCGCGGCGGGGCGGTCGGGCGCGGTGGCGGCAGCGCCTTCTCCGCGATCCGCGCACAGCCGCATGGCACCGTACAGGGCCGCATCCGCATTACCGAACAGGGCGAGGTCATCGCCGCCAAATATGGCAGCCGCGATACCGCGATGACCAACCTGGAAGCGATGGCGTCCGCCACCCTGCTCGCCAGCCTCGAACCGCAGCGGCTGTCGAACGCCGACAACGCCGATTTCCAGGCGGCGATGGCGCAGATGAGCGACACCGCCTTCCACGCCTATCGCGACCTGGTCTACGGCACCGACGGCTTCCGCACCTTCTTCCGCCAGATGACCCCGCTCGCCGAGATCGCGGGGCTGAAGATCGGCAGTCGTCCCGCCAGTCGCAAGAAGTCCGACGCGATCGAGGATCTGCGCGCGATCCCCTGGGTGTTCAGTTGGGCGCAGGCGCGCACGATGTTGCCCGGCTGGTATGGCGTCGGTCAGGCGATCGCGGCCTATGACGACAAGGCGCGACTGGTCGACATGGCGGCGGGGTGGCCGTTCTTCGCCGCGGCGCTCGCCAACATGGAGATGGTGCTCGCCAAATCGGACATCGCGATCGCCGAACGCTATGCGCAGCTGGTCGAGGACCCGGCGCTTCGCGACCCGATCTTCACGCGCATCCGCGATGCATGGCATCAGACCCGCGACGGCCTGCTCGAGGTGACGGGCCAGTCGCGCCTGCTTGAGAAGCACCCCGCGCTCGACGCGTCAATCCGCCTGCGGCTACCCTATATCGAACCGCTCAACCTGCTCCAGATCGAACTGATGAAGCGCCACCGCGCGGGCGAAAGCGATCCCCGGATCGGTGAGGGCATCCTGTTGTCGATCAACGCCATCGCGACGGCATTGCGCAATTCGGGGTAACACGGGTCTGGCTCCTTCCCGCTCCACGGGAGGAGCATCGATCACCCGTCGCTTGCCCTTTCGATGTCGGCACCGACCGCCTGGAGCTTTTCCTCCAGCCGTTCATAGCCGCGGTCGAGGTGATAGACGCGCGCGACCTTGGTCTCACCCTCGGCGATCAGCCCGGCGAGGATCAGGCTCATCGAGGCGCGCAGATCGGTCGCCATGACGGGCGCGCCGACCAGCCGGTCGACCCCCTTCACGATCGCGGTGCGCCCGCTGACCTGGATGTCCGCGCCCATCCGCGCGAGTTCGGGGACGTGCATGTAGCGGTTTTCGAAGATCGTTTCGGTCAGCACGCTCGCGCCGTCGGCCTTGCACAGCATCGCCATGAACTGCGCCTGCATGTCGGTCGCGAAGCCCGGGAACGGGGCGGTCGACAGCGTCAGCGGGCGCAGCGGTGCGTCGGCGGTGACCTTCACCCCGCCCTTATATTCCTTGACCGTAACGCCAGCCTCGACCAGCGCGTCGAGCGTCGCGCGCATGTCGGCGGCGTCGGCGCCGACGAGGTCGAGGCTGCCGCCCGTGATCGCGGCGGCACAGGCATAGCTGCCCGCCTCGATCCGGTCGGGCATCACCGCATAGGTCGCGCCGTGGAGCCGGTCGCGGCCCTCGATCGTCAGCGTCTCGGTCCCGATCCCGTCGATCGATGCACCCATCGCGACGAGGCAGCGGCACAGGTCGACGATCTCCGGTTCGCGCGCCGCGTTCTCGATGACGCTGGTGCCCTTTGCCAGCACCGCGGCCATGACGACATTCTCGGTCGCGCCGACCGACACGATCGGGAAGCGATAGCGCCCGCCCGACAGCCGCCCGCCTGGGGCGATCGCCTTCACATAGCCCGCCGCCATTTCAAGCTCGGCGCCGATCGCCTCCAACGCCTTCAAGTGCAGGTCAATCGGGCGGTTGCCGATCGCGCAGCCGCCGGGCAGCGATACCGTCGCCTCGCCCGCGCGCGCCAGCACCGGGCCGAGCACCAGGATCGACGCGCGCATCTTGCGGACGATGTCATAGGGCGCCTCGGTCGAGGTCAGCCGTCCGGTGCGGATCGTCATCACCCGTCCGAAATCCTCTGGCCGTGTGCCCTCGATCGCGGTCGATGCGCCCAGCTGGTTGAGCAGATGCCCGAAGCCGTCGACATCGGCGAGCCGCGGCAGGTTGCGCAGCGTCAGCGGTTCGTCGGTCAGCAGGGCGCAGGGCATCAGCGTCAGCGCGGCGTTCTTGGCACCCGAAATCGGCAGGCGTCCGGCGAGGCGGCGTCCGCCGCGGATCAAGATATGGTCCATCCCCCCGCGTCTATCGAAGCGCGCCCGCGGTGCAAAGGGGCGGGCGATAATTGACGATGCGGTTGCCGATCGGCCCGCACCACCGCCGATCACCCGGCTCGGTTTCCGGTCAGGCCTTTTCGAGCGTGCATTGCAGCGGATGCTGATGCTGGCGCGCGAAATCGAGCACCTGCCCGACCTTGGTCTCGGCGACTTCGTAGCTGAAGATGCCGCAGACGCCGACGCCCTTCTGGTGGACGTGCAGCATGACGCGGGTGGCAGCCTCCATATCCATCCGGAAAAACCGCTGGAGGCAGAGCACGACGAATTCCATCGGGGTGTAATCGTCGTTGAGCATCAGCACCCGATACGGCGTCGGCTGCTTCGTGCGGGATCGCGTCTTGGTCGCGAGGCCGGCACCGGTGCCCTCATCGGAACCGTCGTCGGGGCGCTCGGCCATCATGGTGGGTTGGGTCATCATCGCTTGCGCTGAAATATGGCATGCGGGGGTGACGGGGCAAGGGCCAAGCGCGCAAAAAGGGCGGCCCCATCGCTGCGGCCGCCCCTGTCGTCCCGTTATCGGGATGATCGATCGACCCGCTTATGCGGCGATCTTCACCTTTTCGGCGGCGATCGCGACGCGGTTCGAAATCGGCTGGGCGACTTCACCGGCGAGCTTCAGCATCGCTTCGGTCGACTTCGACGTGTGCGCGACCATCGAATCGAAGGCCGAGCGGACGAAGTCGCTCTGCAGCTTCATCAGTTCGGTCGGCGACTTCACCGACGCCATCGACTTGAGCGCCGCCGACGCTTCCTCGAACGTGACCTTGGCATAGGCGACGGCGTCCTGGCCCATCGTTTCCATACCCTTGGCCGCGATCTTCGACGATTCGACGATGGCTTCCATGTTGCCCTTCGAGAATTCGCCCATGTCGCCCATCATCTGCTGGCCCTTGGCGACCGCGGTCTTGGTACGCTCGCCGGCATCGGCCATCATCGTCTTCGCCTTGTCGGTGGTGGTCTTCATCGTGTCCATGGTCATGTCCTTCTTGGCTGGGGCCGCCGGGGCGGCGGGTGTGTTCACAGGGGTGGTAACAACAGGTGCGCTCGCCACGGGCTTGGCCGCGACGGGCTTGGGAGCGGCAGGCTTCGCCTTCGGCTTGGTCGCGGCAGGCTTGGGCTTATCCGCGCTGACCGCCGTGACAGGGGGCGCAACAGGAGCCGCCTTGGCCGGTTCGACCTTGGCGGTCGCCGCCGTCGCTGGCTTGGGCGCCTCTGCCTTGGCCACATCGACCTTGGCCGCGTCAGCCTTGGGCGCTTCCGCCTTGGGCGCATCGACCTTCGCCGCCTGCCCGACCTGTGGCTTGGCGGTCACGACGGGTGCAGCGACCGGGCTCGCCTTGGTCGTGTCCACTGGCTTCGTACTCGCCATCGCTCTGCTCCTGGTTGATGCTGCGATGCACAATAAGCGTTTGCCGACCCTTTTGCAAGCGAAAATGGTGCAGCGCACCATCGACGCCGAACATGATAAGCCCTTAAACTAGCCCCGTTATTTCGCCCGCACATAATCGCCGGGCGCATCGCCCAGCGGTTTGAGCTTGCCCTTGCCCGGCACCCGCGCGCGCTTCGCCGCGACGGTCCTGTCGTCGCGATCGTGCAACCAGGCGAGCCAGTCCGGCCACCAGCTCCCCTTCGTCTCGGTCGCCCCCGCGACGAAATCGGCCAGCGTGTCCGCGGCGTCGGGGTTGGTCCAATATTGATATTTCTGCTGCGCGGGCGGATTGACCACGCCTGCGATATGCCCCGACCCCGCCAGCACGAATTTCAGCGGCCCCTGGAACAGCTGGGTCATCCGCCAGACGCTGTCGGCGGGCGCGATATGATCCTCTCGCCCCGCCTGGATATAGGCGGGCGTGCGCACCGTCGTCAGATCGATCGGGGTGCCGTCGACCGTCATCGCGCCGGGCTGGACGAGCAGATTGTCGCGATACAGGTCGGTCAGATACGACAAATGCCATTTGGCGGGCAGGTTGGTGGTGTCGCCGTTCCAGTGGAGCAGGTCGAACGGCGCATAATCCTTCCCCATCAGGTAATTGTTGGTGACGTAATTCCAGATCAGGTCGCGCCCGCGCAACAGGTTGAACGTCATCGCCATGTAGCGCCCGTCGAGGAACCCGTCGGGGGAGAGCGAAGAGACGAGTTTCAACTGGTCGTCGTCGACGAAGTGGAGCAATTCGCCCGCATCGGCGAAATCGACCTGCGCGGTGAAGAAGGTGGCGCTCGTCACCGTGTCCGCCGCCCCGCGCGCGGTGAGCAGCGCCAGCGTCGCGGCAAGCGTCGTCCCCGCAACGCAATAGCCGATCGTGTGGACCGCGGGCACGTCGAGCAGGTCGCGCACCGTGTCGATCGCATCGACCTGCGCGGCGACGTAATCGTCCCACACGATGTCCTTCATCGAGGCATCGGCGGATTTCCACGACACCATGAACACCGAGATGCCCTGGTCGACGCACCAGCGGATGAAGCTTTTCTCGGGCGTCAGGTCGAGGATGTAGAAGCGGTTGATCCACGGCGGAAAGATCACGAGCGGGGTCGCCAACACCTTGTCGGTCGTCGGCGCATAGTGGATCAGTTCGTACAGCGGGGTGCGGTGGACGACCTTGCCCGGTGTCATCGCCAGGTTGCGCCCGACCTCGAACGCATCGGGGTCGACATGGGTCAGCTGCCCCTTCTTCATATCGGCCATCATGTTCTTGAGCCCATCGAGCAGATTCTGCCCCCTGGTCTCGATCGTCTTGTCGATCACCTCGGGATTGGTCATCGCGAAATTCGACGGGCTCATCGCATCGACGAAGCCGCGCGCGGCGAAGCGCATCTGTTCCTTCTGCTTGTCGGGCACCCCATCGAGGCCGTCGACGCTGGCGAGCAGATGGTCGGCGATCAGGAAATAGCTGCGCCGCACCCAGTCGAAATAGGGCTGGTCGCGCCAGGCATCGGCCTTGAACCGCTTGTCGCGGGCGCGTTCGGGCGGTTCGTCGGCGACGGGCGGCGCGGCGGCGGGGTCGAGCATCCGCTGCCACAGCGTCAGGCTGTCCGACCAGAAATCGCGGACGCGCCCGATCGTCGCGGCATCGTTGACGCCCGGCACCACGGGCCAGGGCGGGGTGTCGCCCGCGCCCGCTTCCGCGCCCGTTCCCGGCGCGAACGCCAGCCCCTGTTCCATCATCATCTGCTGCGCGCGACCCATGACCCAGGTCCAGTGCTGGAGATCGGCAAGATCGGGGGGGCTGTGATCGGCGGCCATCATTCTCTCCATCTAGCGGCGTCTTGTTGCGCGATGTTGACGATCTTTACACGGAATCACCTATTTCCTTAGCCCCTTCGATCGCCGGCGCCTGCGGGTCGGCGGGGCTGCGGACCCAGCCGGGGGGAATCCAGTGTTCGCCATCGCGGGTCCAGCCGTCGGCGAGCAGCCGCGGTTCGCGCGCGCGCGCCATCGCGACGAGACGCGTGTCGAGCACGGCATCGACCTGTGCCGCGGTCGGGCGCGCCTGGTCGCGGGCACGGCGTTCGGCGCGGACCTCCGCCTCGATCCGCTTGCGCTCCGCCTTGGCGAGGCGTTTGCGGGTGAAGCCGGGGTTGGGGCCGTATTTCCGGGGCTTGGCGCCCTGGAGCAGCAACCGCAGGATCGCGTCCGACCGCCTGACGCGGGTCGCAACGATCTCGCCATGGTAGATGACGGGTTCCTCGATCCCGACGACGCCGCGTTCCTAGGCGTGGAGTTCGATATCGGTCCCCGCCATCGTCAGCGCGACCTCGCACTGCCGCGCGAAGACCGGATCGCGCGCCTGATGATTATAGACGGTCTGGTGCGACACCCCCGCGACCCGCGCCGCATCGCGCAGACACCCGCTCTTGCCGAGCGCGTCGAGGAAGCGGCGACGCCGGGGGCCGTCGAACGCATCGTGCCGGACTTTGCGGGCGGGTAGGGCGGGATCGGTCACACATGCCTCCTGCGGTTATTGTCGCGGGATTTGTGTAACCATATCGGTTCGTTGTAGGACAGGGGAATGGCTATGCCAAGGCTGGATGCACATCGATCAAGGCAGTGTTCGACGCTTTCCAAGAGACGGCATCTTGCCTTATTCTGCCCGAATGACCGATTTCAGTGATTACATCGTTTTTGCCGACGAAAGTGGCGACCATGGACTGGTCTCGATCGATCCGCAGTTTCCTGTCTTCTCACTCGTGTTCTGCGTGTTCGAGAAAACTGCCTATGCACTAGAGATCGAACCAAGATTCCGGCAGTTGAAGTTCAAATATTTCGGTCACGATGCCGCGATTCTACATGAACGGGAAATTCGGAAGCAGGCACCGCCCTTCGCATTCTTACGGCAGGACCCGGTGCTGCGCGAGGCGTTCATGGCCGACATTAACGCGATCATGACCGACGTGCCCTTTCATGCCTACTGCGCTGTCATCGACAAGGTGAAGCACAAGGCACGATACGCCGACCCATGGAATCCCTATGAAATCGCAATGCAGTTTTGCATGGAAAAGCTCAGTAACCGGCTGGTCGTTGACGGCCAGCGGGGGCGCCTGACGCATGTATTATTCGAAGCGAGAGGCCGAGAGGAAGATCGTCAGCTGGAACTTGAATTTCGTCGCGTGGCCGCGAACAATCGGCAGTGGGGTTGGCGATCAGTCGATTTCACACGAACGCCGTTGGAACCGTTGTTCATCCCCAAGTCGGCGAACCTAGCAGGGCACCAGCTCAGCGACCTTATTGCCCGTCCCTTAGCGTTGCGGGCGATCAGACCTGACCAGCCAAACCGCGCATTTGACATCGTCGCAAATCGTATTTGGAATTTAAAGGTCTTTCCCTGAAATCGATAAACGAAAGGGCCCCGGTAACCCGAAGCCCTGACGTCGACCGGGAAAGCCCAATCCTTGGACGGGATTTAGTCACAGGCACCGATAAAAGCAAGTTTTCACCGCGACGGCGCGATGTGTTTCGATCGTATCCCCACGCGCGCAACCCCGCTTCCGCTCCGCGGCGGCACCGCCTATGCTGGGGGGGAAAGGCTCCGAACCCATGTCCGATGATTTCTACCGCATCAAGCGCCTGCCCCCCTATGTCATCGCCGAGGTCAACGGGATGCGAGCGGCGGCGCGTGCGGGTGGGGAGGATATCATCGACCTCGGGATGGGCAATCCCGACCTGCCGCCGCCCGACCATGTCATCGAGAAGCTGATCGAGGTCGCGCGCAAGCCCGATGCGCATGGCTATTCGCAGTCGAAGGGGATCCCGGGGCTGCGCCGCGCGCAGGCGAATTATTACGGGCGGCGGTTCGGCGTCGACCTCGATCCCGAGACCGAGGTCGTGGTGACGATGGGGTCGAAGGAGGGGCTGGCGAGCCTGGCCACCGCGATCACCGCGCCGGGCGATGTCGTGCTGGCGCCGAACCCCAGCTATCCGATCCACACCTTCGGCTTCATCATCGCGGGCGCGACGATCCGGGCGGTGCCGACGACCCCCGACGAGGCGTATTTCGATAGCCTGGAGCGCGCGATGGCGTTCACCGTGCCGCGCCCGAGCGTGCTGGTGGTCAACTATCCCTCCAATCCGACCGCCGAAACCGTCGACCTGGCGTTCTACGAGCGGCTGGTCGCATGGGCGCGCGACAATCAGGTGTGGATCGTCAGCGACCTGGCTTATTCGGAACTCTATTTCGACGGCAAGCCGACCGTGTCGATCCTGCAGGTGAAGGATGCGAAGGACATCGCGATCGAATTCACCTCGCTGTCGAAAACCTATTCGATGGCGGGGTGGCGGATGGGGTTCGCGGTCGGCAATCCCAAGCTGATCGCGGCGATGACGCGGGTGAAGAGCTATCTCGATTACGGCGCGTTCACCCCGATCCAGGCCGCCGCCTGTGCCGCGCTGAACGGGCCGCAGGATATCGTCGAGAAGAACCGGCAATTATATCACAAGCGCCGCGACGTGCTGGTCGAAAGCTTTGCGCGCGCCGGGTGGGATATTCCCGCGCCACCCGCATCGATGTTCGCCTGGGCGCCGTTGCCGCCTGCGCTCGCGCATTTAGGCAGCCTTGAGTTCAGCAAACAATTGCTGACTCACGCTCATGTCGCGGTGGCCCCAGGGGTGGGCTATGGCGAGAACGGCGAGGGCTCTGTGAGAATCGCGATGGTCGAAAACGAACAGCGCCTGCGCCAGGCCGCGCGCAACGTGCGCCGGTACCTGCAATCGATGGGCGTCAACGTGCCCGCGCAGGCCAGCCGCTGACCCGCCGCGTCGCCGTGGCCGCGCGGGTGCGCGCGGGTGTGAAGCGGCCTGCGCATGACCGATCCGCGGTCGGGACCGGCGCATGGATCTGATCAACCCGCTCTATTCGGTCGCGGGGCTGCTCGTCGGTATGCTCGTCGGGCTGACGGGCGTGGGCGGCGGATCGCTGATGACGCCGTTGCTGGTGCTGGCGTTCGGGTTCCACCCCGCGACCGCGGTCGGCACCGACCTGCTCTATGCCTCGGCGACCAAGACGGTGGGGACGACCGTCCACGGCTGGCGCGGAACGGTCGACTGGCGGGTCGTGCGGCGGCTGGCGATGGGGAGCATCCCGACGACGATCGTGACGCTGATCCTGCTGGGGCGCGTCGGCGAACATTCGGCGAAGAGCGGCACCGCGATTTCGGTGACGCTGGGCATCATGCTGATCCTGACCGCGGTGGCGACGGTGTGGCGGCAGCGGTTGCTGGCGTGGCTGACCCTGCGGTTCGGGACGCTCGACGGGCGCGGGCTGACGATCGCGACGGTGCTGCTGGGCGCGGTGCTGGGGATGCTCGTGTCGCTGACGTCGGTCGGGGCGGGCGCGCTGGGGATGACCGCGCTGCTGATCCTGTATCCGGGGCTGCCGATCGGGCGGCTGGTGGGATCGGACATCGCGCATGCGGTGCCGCTGACGTTCATCGCCGGGGTCGGCCACTGGCTGTTGGGATCGGTCGACGTGGCGCTGTTGTTGTCGCTGCTGGCGGGGTCGATCCCGGGCGTGATCGTCGGCAGCCTGATCTCGTCGCGGATCAACGAACGCGCGCTGGCGCTGATCCTGGCGGCGGTGCTGCTGATCGTGGGCGTGAAGATGCTGCTCTGAGGTTATTCGGCGGCGTCGCGGCGGTCGTCTGCGGCGGCGTCGGTGACGACATCCTGCGGCAGGGCCCAGATCAGGTCGCCCTTGACCAGCACCCGCCCGTCATGCGCCTGCACCGTCAGTTCGCCGATCGGGCGCCGGTCGCGGACATCGACCAGGATCGGAAAGGCGGGCACCCCCGTTTCCCACCGTTCGCCCCATTGGCGCAGCGCGATCATCGTCGGCAGCAGCGCCGCACCCTTGTCGGTCAGCGTATATTGGATCTTGCGCCGATCCGCGGGCATCGGTTCGCGTTGCAGGATGCCGTGCCCGACCAGCCGCGCCAGCCGGTTGGCCAGGATGTTGCGCGCGATGCCGAGTTCGGACTGGAATTCCTCGAAATGATGCAGGCCGTTGAATGCGGCGCGCAACAGCAGGAACGACCAGCGTTCGCCCATCGATTCGAGAGCGGCCGGCAAGCTGCATTCGCGCAGCGGTTCGCGCAATTTGTCCATCGTCGGATCCTCTTGGGCGCCACCCTATCGCAAAACACCGCCGTGCGGCGAAAGAATTAGCCGATTTAGGTTGCATTATGCAATCTATGAGGTAGGTGGCGAATCGAAACCTACTTAGCCGCTCAGGAGTTTGCCCGTGAAAGCCACCCTATTCGTCGGCGCGATGCTGGCCGCCGCCCTGTCCGCGACCGCCGCCACCGCGCAGGCCCCGACGGGCTATTATGTCGCGACCCCGACCGCCGCGCCCGACAAGCCCAATTTCGTCACCCGCACCACCGTGTGGCGCGCACAGGCAGGCGCCTATGTCGCGCCCCAGGCCCCCGAACGCGCCGAAATCCTGTGCCAGCTGGTCGCGGCGAAGGCCGGGACGCTGACCGGCTTTTCGGTCAAGGGACGCCTGTTCGACACCGACCAGCTCGCCGCGTGCAACGCGAAAGCCGCCAAGTAATCCGGCGATTCGCGCGCCGCGGCAACTAACTGTTGCAAAGCCGCGGCGCGCGGCCCCATGTGATCGGCGTGCTGCGGCAATATGAGCTCGTCGATCGGGTCCTCGACTACGATCCCGATGCCGACGAGGCGCTGCTCAACCGCGCCTATGTGTTTTCGATGCAGGCGCACGGATCGCAGAAGCGCGCCAGCGGCGACCCGTATTTCAGCCACCCGATCGAGGTGGCCGGGATCCTGACCGACCTGCGGCTCGATGCCGAAACGATCGCGACCGCGATCCTCCACGACACGATCGAGGATACGGTCGCGACGCCCGAGGAGATCACGCGATTGTTCGGCGAGAACGTCGCGCGGCTGGTCGATGGCGTCACCAAATTGTCGAAGATCGAGGCGCAGACCGAAAGCGAGCGCGCCGCCGAGAATCTGCGCAAGTTCCTGATGGCGATGTCCGACGACATCCGCGTCCTGCTGGTGAAGCTGGCCGACCGGCTCCACAACATGCGCACGCTCCATCATATCGCGAAACCGGAAAAGCGGCGCCGGATCGCGAAGGAGACGATGGATATCTACGCCCCGCTCGCCGAGCGGATCGGGATGTACGAATTCATGAAGGAGATGCAGACGCTCGCCTTCGAACAGCTCGAACCCGACGCGTTCGAATCGATCAGTCGGCGGCTCGAACAATTGAACCGCGGCGGCGGCGACAAGATCGCGAAGATCGCGAGCGGCCTCACGCTGTTGCTGGGACGCGCCGGCGTCGATGCGGAGGTCGGCGGGCGCGAGAAACACCCCTATTCGATCTGGCGCAAGATGGCCGAACGCCACATCAATTTCGAACAATTGTCCGACGTGATGGCGTTTCGCGCGATCGTGCCGACGGTGCAGGATTGTTACCGGACGCTGGGGATCATCCACCGCCGCTGGCCGATGGTGCCGGGGCGGTTCAAGGATTATATATCGACCCCCAAGCGCAACGGATACCGGTCGCTCCACACCAGCGTCATCCACGCCGACAATGCGCGGATCGAAATCCAGATCCGGACCGCGGACATGCATGCCGAGGCGGAATTCGGGCTCGCGGCGCATTGGGCGTATAAGGAAAACAAGGTGCGCGCGGATACCCAGCACAGCTGGATCGCCGACCTCGTCGAAATCCTCGACACCGCGGGCAGCCCCGAAGAGCTGCTCGAACACACGCGGATGGCGATGTACCAGGACCGGATCTTCGCCTTCACCCCCAAGGGCGAGCTGATCCAGTTGCCCAAGGGCGCGACCCCGATCGATTTCGCCTATGCGGTCCACACCGACCTGGGCGAACAGGCGGTGGGCGCGAAGGTGAACGGGCGCGTCGTGCCGCTGTCGACGGTGATCGACAATGGCGACCAGGTCCAGATCCTGCGGTCGAAGGGGCAGAAGCCGCAAGCCGCCTGGCTGAATTTCGCGACGACGGGCAAGGCGCTGGCGGCGATCCGGCGGCATCTGCGCAACAAGGAACGCGACGAGCTGATCGAGCTGGGGCGCAAGCTGTACGACGATATCATCGGTCGGCTGCCCGCGGTGATCGGCAGCGATGCGATGCCCGCCGCGCTCCAGCGACTGGGATTACCCGACGAGGCGGCGCTGATGATGGCGATCGCGCGGCGGACGCTGTCCGATGCGACGGTGATGGAGGCGCTGATGCCGGGGTCGGCGGGCAGCGACGCGGCGACGATCGCGCCGCAGACCAACGCGATCTCGATCCGCGGGCTGACCCCCGGGGTCGCGTTCGACCTCGCCGATTGCTGTCATCCGGTGCCGGGCGACCGGATCGTCGGGCTGCGGCGGCCCGATGCGGGGATCGAGGTGCATGCGATCGATTGCCGGGTGCTGGGCGAACTGGCCGAACGCGGCGACGACGAAACCGACTGGGTCGATGTCGATTGGGGCGACAAGGCCGACGGCGCGGTCGCGCGGATCGCGGTGCAGGTGAAGAACGAACCCGGATCGCTGGGCGTCGTGTCGAGCATCATCGGCGCGCACAAGATCAACATCATCGCGCTGCGGCTCGACACCCGCGACAGCCGGTTCCACACCAACGTCATCGACCTGGAAGTCCATGACATCCACCAGCTGATGCGCCTGATCGCCGCGCTGCGCGCCGCCGACGCGGTCAATTCGACCGAGCGGGTGTAGGGCGCCGCGAATCGCGTCGCGCGGGGCGCCCTGAGCGGCGCAATCACCTCGCCGCGGATCGCCCCCTTCCCTGCGCCTACCCCGTGACGCCCGGCGCCGGGGTCGCTAAGGCGGGTGTCATGCAACGTCCCGCGCTATCGGTCGTCATCCCCTGTTACAACGAGGCCGCGTGTCTCGACCTGCTGCATGCGCGCGTCGCCGCGGCGGCGCGGGTCGCGGTGGGGGAGGATCATGAGATCGTCCTGATCAACGACGGCAGCCGCGACGACAGCTGGCCGGTGATGCAGCGGATCGCCGCCGCCGACCCGCGCGTCGTCGCGATCAACCTGTCGCGCAACCATGGCCACCAGCTGGCGCTGACCGCGGGGCTGGACCTGTGTTCGGGGGCGCAGATCCTGATCATCGACGCCGATCTGCAGGACCCGCCCGAACTGCTCGCCGACATGCGCGCGACGATGGCGGCGCAGCAGGCCGACGTCGTCTATGCCGTCCGCCGCAAGCGCGAGGGCGAGACGATCTTCAAAAAGGCGACCGCGTCGGTCTTCTATCGCGTGCTCGACCGGGTGACCGATACGCCGATCCCGCTCGACACGGGCGATTTCCGGCTGATGAGCCGCCGCGCGCTCGATGCGTTCCTGGCGCTGCCCGAACAGGCGCGGTTCATCCGCGGGATGGTGGCATGGGTCGGGTTCCGTCAGGTCCCCTTCCCCTATGACCGCGCCGAGCGTCATGCGGGGGAGACGAATTACCCGTTGGCCAAGATGATGCGGCTGGCGTTCGATGCGGTGACCGGCTTTTCGACCGCACCGCTGCGCTTCGCCAGCCATGCGTCGGTGTTGCTGGCGGGGCTGTCGCTGTTGCTGCTCGTCTATATCGCCTGGGGATTTTTCGAAGGATCGCCGGTGCAGGGCTGGACGTCGACGATGCTGGTCGTCGTCGTGCTGAGCGCGGTGCAGATGTTCGTGCTGGGCATGATCGGCGAATATCTGGGGCGGCTGTATATCGAATCGAAACGCCGCCCGCTGTATCTGGTCGCCGATATCGCCGGGCCGGTGCAGGGGCATGCGACATTGGGGTTCAACGCGGCCGAAGGGGAAGCCGCGATGCCGCCTGCGGTTCGTGGTGAGCCTGTTGGAGCCCGTGATCCGGGCGCAGCGATCTAGGCGCGTCCTTCGACAGGCTCAGGACGAACGGGACTTGGGGGCGGCCCCAGGTGCTTCGACGGGCTCAGCACGAACGGAAAGCGGGCGTGGGCCCAGGTGCTTCGACAGGCTCAGCACGAACGGGACTTGGGGGGGCGCGGCGGTCAGGCCGGTCGCGCGAGCGTCACGATCGAGACGCCGGGCGTCATCGGCACCCGTCCGACCAGATGGCGTTCGAGACCGAAGATCTTTTCGAACAATGTGTTGAGCGGTTTGGCGGGGGGCGAATCGTCGCTGTCGTCGCGCCCGGTCACCCGCCCCGCGATCCGCGCCGCCGCGGCGAGCGGGAAGAGCAGCGAGTTGAAATAGCCGAGCTTCGCCGGCGTCAGCCCCGCCGCGACGATCGCCGCGCGCAGCGTCGCCTTCGAATAGCGGCGGTGGTGGTGGTTGACGACGTCATGCGCGCTCCACAGCCACTGGTGCGCCGGGACCGCGATCAGGATCTTGCCGCCGGGTTTGAGCAACGTCTTCATCGCGGCGAGCGCGGCGATGTCATCCTCGATATGTTCGACGACATCGAGCACCGCGACCAGGTCATAGGCGCCGCGCTCGATCCCCGGCAGCGCGGGCAGCGGCGCATCGCCGACCGGGCGGCCCAGCCGTTCGCTCGCGATGTCGCGCGCGGCGGGGTCGATCTCGATCGCCTCGACCGTCCCGAACTGCGCGAGCATCGGCAGGTTGTGCCCGGTGCCGCAGCCGATCTCCAGGATGCGCGCATCCCGGGGCATCGCGCCGTAGCGGGTCAGGTAATCGCTCAGGATCTCGCGCCGGGCGCGATACCACCAATGCGTCGAATCATGCGCCGCCATGCGATCGTAGACGATCCTATCCATCGGATTTCACCATGATTACTTGAACACCAATTGCCGGTTGAGCGCGAAGGTCGCGAAGGGGGTGACGAGGAAGCACGGGATCAGCGATGCCCAGGCGGGGCCGTGGAGCAACGGCCCGGTGATGATCCAGGTGAAGGCGAGGTTGAGCACCATCCCCAGCGCCTGGACGATCAGGAACTTCAGCTGGCGGCTGCGCGGGTTGTCGCGGCTGCCATGCCCCTTGAAGCTCCAGTTGCTGTGGAGGACGAACCCGACCGCCGCCGCGGTGAAGAAGGCGGGGACGACCGCGATCACCGCCAGGCGTTCGCCGGTGACGTACCAGGCGAGCGGCAGGAACACCGCCGAATAGACCGCGCTCGACACCGCGCCCGCGACGCCGAACCGCACCAGCTGCCCCAGCAGGCCGCTGTCGCGCATCGCATCGATCCGTTGTGCCAGCACGCTCACGCTTTCCTCATGGTCGCAGACGCATTAGGGGCGGACGCGCGGGAGTTAAACCGGATTGTTCCGGGCTGTGGGACGGATAGCATTGTGAACCAACGTTTGCGCAGCCAGCTGGAGGTCGAGCTCGACCGCCATTGGATCCGCCTGACCCTGCTCCTGTGGGTCGGGGTCACGATCTTCTACGTCGCGAGCGACTGGAACTACATCCGCTGGCTGTCGCTGGGCGATACCGACGACAATATGCGGCTGATGCAGGTGCGCGCGCTGCTCGACGGGCAGGGCTGGTTCGACCTCAGGAATTACCGGCTCAATCCGCCCGCGGGGTTCGACATCCACTGGAGCCGGATCGTCGACCTGCCGATCGCGGGGCTGATCCTGTTCTTTCGCCTGTTCACGACCAACGCCTGGGCGGAGCGGCTGGCGTGCGGGATCGCGCCGCTGATCCCGCTGTCGATCACGATGATCGGGATCGGCGCGACCGTGCGGCGGCTGGTCCATCCGCTCGCCTGGCCGCTGGCGGTCATCTTCCTGCTCGGCACGTCGGTGACGATGCTGATGTACCTGCCCGAGAGGATCGACCATCACGGCTGGCAGCTGGCGATGCTGAGCCTGACGGTGGCGGGATTGTGCGATCCGCGCGCGATACGCGGCGGGCTGATCGTCGGGCTGTCGAGCGCGGTGTCGATCTCGATCGGGCTCGAAATGCTGCCCTATGCCGCGTTCGCGGGCGCGATCCAGACGCTGCGCTGGATCTGGGACCGCGACGAGGCGACGCGGCTGGGCGTCTATGCGGTCGCGCTGGCGGGGGGGACCGCGGCGGGGTTCGCGGGGTTCGCCTCCTATGCCAATTACGCGATGCGGTGCGATGCGCTGACGCCCGTCTATCTGTCGGTGATGGTTGCGGCGGGCGTGCTGCTGTTCGCGCTGGCCTGGGCGAGCCCCGCCAACCGGTGGGTCAGGCTGGCGCTGGCGCTGGTCGCGGGCGGGGTCATCGTCGCGGGGTTCGCGCATTTCTTTCCGCAATGCCTGGGACGCCCCGAACAGGTGTCGCCCGAATTGCAGCGCAACTGGCTGGACAATGTCCGCGAGGCGAAGCCGATCTACAAACATCCCTTCCGCCTGGCGTTCCCGATGGCGGCGCTGCCGATCGTCGGGGCGGTGGGGGTCGGGATCGGGACGTGGCGCGCGCGGCACAGCCCGGCGCTGCTCGGCTGGGCGTGCGTCGCGCTGTTCGTGATCTTCGCCAGCCTGATGCTGTTGTGGCAGGTCCGCGTCGCCCCCGCGGCGCAGCTGATGGCGATCCCCGGATCGGTCGCGCTGGCATGGCTGATCCTGCCGTGGCTGGTCAATCACACGTCGATGCCGGTGCGGGTGCTGGGGACGGTCGGCGGGTTCCTGATCGTGTCGGGGCTGTTCGCCGGGCTGATCATCAAATATCTGCCCGTCGACCGGCCCGACGCCTATATCCGGCGGGTCAATCTGGCGACGAGCAGCTGCATCCGCACGACGGTGCTGACGAAGCTGAATTATTATCCGGCGCAGACGGTCTTCACCTTCGTCGACCTCGGCCCGCGGCTGGTGACGCTGACGCATCACGACGCGATCGCGGGACCCTATCACCGCAACGGCGCGGCGATCCTGGACGTCCAGCACGCCTTTGGCGGCAGCGCGGATCGCGCGCATGCGATCATGAAACGGCATGGCGCGACGTTGCTGCTGGTCTGCCCCAATGCCGCCGAATCGACCAATTACCGCGCGCGCAATCCCGATGGTTTCTACGGCCAGCTGGCGCATAACCAGGTGCCGTCGTGGCTGGTCCCGCTGCCGCTGCCCAAGGGATCGCCGCTGCGGTTGTTCCGGATCGACTGACCCGGCGCGCGGGTCGGGGCGTTATTTCAGGACGACGTTCAGCCCGTCGATCACGAACTGTACCGCCAGCGCGGCGAGCAGGACCCCGAGCAGGCGGGTGATGACCGCCTCTATCTTGGCGCCGAGCACCCGCATCAGCGGCCCGGCGGCGAGCAGCGCAACGAGCGTCAGCAGCAGGATCGTGCCCATCGCGGCGAGCACGGTCAGCATCCGGTCGATCCCGTGATTGCGCGCCATCAGCAGCATGACCGAGGCGATCGACCCCGGCCCCGCGATCATCGGCATCGCCATCGGGAACACCGACACGTCGTCGACATCGGGATCGTCGGCGACCTTTTGCGCGCGATCCTCACGCCGCTGGGTGCGTTTTTCGAACACCATTTCGAGCGCGATCAGGAACAGCATGATCCCGCCCGCGATCCGGAAACTGCCCAGACTGATCCCCAGCCCCTTGAGCAGATGTTCGCCGAACAGCGCGAACACCAGCAGGATCGCGGTCGAGATCGCGACCGCGCGGATCGCCATGCTGCGTTTCTGCGCCCCGCTCGCGCCCGCCGACAGCCCCGCATAGATCGGCGCGCAGCCGGGCGGATCGATCACCACGAAGAAGGTGATGAGCGAGGACACGAAGAGTTCGATCAGGCTGCTCATCGCGTCAGATCCGCTGTTCGTCGACCCCTGCCCGGCGGCAGGCGGCAACGAGCGTGTTGCGCATCAGACAGGCGATCGTCATCGGGCCGACCCCGCCGGGGACGGGGGTGATCGCGCCCGCATGACCGACCGCGCCCGCGAAATCGACATCGCCGACCAGCCCCGCGTCGGTGCGGTTGATCCCGACGTCGATCACGGTCGCCCCGGGTTTGATCCAGTCGCCCTTGATGAACTGCGCGATCCCGACCGCGGCGACGACGATGTCCGCCTGGCGTATCCGTGCGGGCAGGTCGCGCGTCCGGCTGTGCGCGATCGTGACGGTGCAGCTGTGCTGGAGCAGCAACTGCGCCATCGGCTTGCCGACGATATTCGACCGCCCGACGACGATCGCATCGAGCCCCGCCAGATCGGGATATACCTGCTTCAGCAGCATCAGGCTGCCCAGCGGGGTGCAGGGCACCAGCCCGGGCAGGCCGGTCGCCAGCCGCCCGGCGTTGATCGGATGGAAACCGTCGACATCCTTGTTCGGGTCGATCGCCGCGATCACCAGGTCGGTATCGATCCCGCGCGGCAGCGGCAATTGGACCAGGATACCGTCGACCGCCTCATCGGCGTTAAGCGTTTCGATCAGGTCGAGCAGCGCGCCCTGCGTCGTGTCGGCGGGCAGCCGGTGTTCGTGGCCGATCATCCCGGTCGCCGCGGTCGCCTTCCCCTTCGACCGAACGTAGACCGCGCTCGCCGGATCGTCGCCGACCAGCACGACGGCCAGTCCCGGCGGACGGCCCGTCGCCGCGACGAAGGTCTCGACCGCCCTCGCGACCCGGATCCGCAATTCGGCCGCAGCGGCCTTCCCATCGATGATCGTGGCGCTCATGGCGCTGGCGCATAGAGAGTGGCGGCGGTTTTCGCCAGCGTTGTGACGTCACCGGTGATGCGCACGCGCTTCAGCCGCGCGGTCGCACCCCCGACCAGCGCCACGTCGCGCCTGGCCACCCCGAAGGTCGCCGCGACCAGCGCCAGCAGCGCGATATTCGCCCGGCCATCGACCGGGGCCGCGGCCAGCCGTGCGGCGAAATGGTCGGGCGTACCCGCCCCCAGCGTATCGCGACCGCCGCGCGGGGTCACCCGGATCGCGAGCGTCAGCCCGTCGTCGGTGGCGATCCAGGCCGACACATCAGATCGCGGCGCCGCCGACGATGCTGATCGCCGCGTTGCGCAGGATGATATCGAGGATCGCGATCGCGATCAGCGCGACCATCGGGGAGAAATCGATTCCCCCCGTGTTGGGCAGGATGCGCCGGATCGGGCGATAGATCGGGTCGGTCATCTTTTCGAGGCCGTACCACAGCGACCGGACGAAGCCGTTCGTCATGTTGACGACGTTGAACGAGATCAGCAGCGACAGGATGAACTGGACGAAGATGATCCACCAGGCGAGGTCGAGCAGGACCTGGAGGATCTGGATGATGGTCAGCGCGAGCACGAAAGGCCTTCCGGTAACGGGTTGCCCCGCGTCCTTAGCCGAGCCGCGCCGCGCTCGCCACCCTTCCCCACGGCCCCGTCGGCCCCATCGGCCCGCGCCTTGGCCCGAACCCTAGCCCGAACCCTAGCGATGCACGAGCGTACCCGCCCCCTGCGAGGTGAAGATTTCGAGCAGCATCGCGTGCGGGACCCGCCCGTCGAGGATCACCGCCGCCTCGACCCCCGCCGCCACCGCCGCGATGCAGGTGTCGACCTTGGGGATCATGCCCCCCGAGATCGTCCCGTCCGCCTTCAGCGCGTCGATCCCCGCCGCGTCCAGATCGGTCATCAACGTCCCGTCCTTCGCCAGCACGCCCGCGACATCGGTCAGCAGGAAGAACCGCTTGGCATCGAGCGCGCCCGCGATCGCGCCTGCCATCGTATCGGCGTTGATGTTGTAGGTCGCGCCATCCGCGCCGAGCGCGACGGGCGCGACGACGGGGATGAAGCCATCGCGCGCGAGATTGCGCAGGATCGCCGGATCGACCGCGACGGGTTCGCCGACGAAGCCCAGATCGACGTGGCGTTCGATCCCCGAATTGAGGTCTGGTTCGGTGCGCGTGACCTTTTCGGCGATCACCAGATTGGCGTCCTTCCCCGAAATCCCGACCGCGCGCCCGCCGAGGCTCGCGATCCAGCCGACGATTTCCTTGTTGATCTTGCCCGCCAGCACCATTTCGGCGACCTCCGCCGTCGCGGCATCGGTGACGCGCAGCCCGCCGACGAAGGTCGATTCGACCCCCAGCCGTTTCAGCATCGCGCCGATCTGCGGCCCGCCGCCATGGACGACGACCGGGTTGATCCCGATCGCCTTCAACAGCACGACATCCTCGGCGAAATCGCGCGCCGCTTCGGGATCACCCATCGCATGGCCGCCATATTTGATGACGAACGTCTGCCCGGCATAGCGCTGCAGATAAGGAAGCGCCTCGGTCAGCGTTTCCGCCTTGGCGATCAGGGCTGCGTCGGGGGTGTAATCGGTCATGCGCGCGCGTTTACGCCGCGGCGGCGGACCCGTCCAGTTTCCGCCCGAGCGCGACGAAGACATAGATGAGCGGGGGCACGAGCAGCGCCGACAGCACGACCTTCGCCAGCATCTGCCCGAGCAGCAATTCGCCGATCGGGAACACGCCCGCGAACGCGATCGTCACGAACAGCAGCGTGTCGACGATCTGGCTGAGCACGCTCGCCAGCCCTGCGCGGAACCAGAGCAGCGCCGCGCCCTCCCGCCCCTTGAGCCACGAAAAGATCGTGACGTTGAGCGTCTGCGAGATGCCATAGGCGACGATACCGCCGAACCAGATGCGCGGGGTGCCGCCCATCATCAACGCGAAGGCGTCGCGGCGCGCGGGCTCCATCTGCGGGCTGGCGGGGACCGACAGGACGACGACCGACAGCAGGATCGAGGCGATCAGGGGCACGAAGCCGATCCGCACCAGGCTGGTCGCGGTGCGCTGGCCGTGCAGCTCGGCGACCGCGCTCGACGTGACGACGAGCAGGAGGAAGGCGAAAATCCCCGCCTCGACCGCGAGCGGACCCAACGCCACCTGTTTGTTGCCGAGGACGCCCGCGATGCAGACCATGCCGCCGTAGAAGATCGAAAAGGCGAAAAGCGAACGCGGGATCGCGGGTCTGGGGTCGGTCATCGATCGGGACGCTAGCGGGATTTCCCGATGCGTCAAATGACTAGCGATCCGGGATGGCGCATGTCATGTCGGTCGGCGCGCAGCCGGGGGGCCGCGTGAGACACGTCCACGCGGAAAGCTTGCATGAATCGTATCCTGATCGGCATCGTCGGTATCATCGTCATCCTGGGGCTGGCGTTCCTGCTGTCGACGAACCGGCGCGGCATCCGCCTGCGCGTCGTCGGCGCGGCGTTCGCGTTGCAGGTCGCGATCGCGGTGCTGGTATTGTACGTGCCCGCGGGCAAGACGGTGCTCGGCTATATGTCGGGCGGAGTCGCCAACCTGCTGGGCTATGCCAAGGCGGGGGTCGATTTCCTGTTCGGGCCGCTCGCCTCCCCCGCGATCGGCGGCAACAGCTTCGCGATCTCCGCGCTGCCGGTGATCATCTTCTTCGCCAGCCTCGTCTCGATCCTCTATTATCTCGGCGTGATGCAGTTCGTCGTGCGCTGGCTGGGCGGCGCGATCGAATGGGTGATCGGCGTGTCGAAGGTCGAATCGCTGTGCGCGGCGGCGAACGTCTTCGTCGGGCAGAGCGAATCGCCGCTCGTCATCCGCCCCTATCTCGCGGCGCTGACCCCGGCGCAGCTGTTCACGGTGATGACCAGCGGGATGGCGGGGGTCGCGGGCACGATCCTGGCGGCCTATGCCTCGATGGGAATCCGGATCGACTATCTGCTCGCGGCGAGCTTCATGGCGGCGCCGGGCGGTATCCTGATGGCGAAGATCATCATGCCCGATCGCCGCCCGGTCGACGAACTCGACGCGATCACCCTGCCCGATCACCGGGTCAGCGGCGAAGGCCCCGCCGCGCTGCTGCCCGAGGGGGGCGTCGCGGGCGAACCGATGCCCGATGCGACGCATGACGAGGAAAAACCCGCGAACCTGATCATGGCCGCCGCGCAGGGCGCGCAGACCGGGGTCAAGCTGGCCGTCGCGGTCGGCGCGATGGTGCTCGCCTTCGTCGCGCTGGTCGCGCTCGCCAACGGGTTGCTGACGGGGATCGGCCATTGGGTCGGGATCGACGACCTGACCTTCCAGGGGTTGCTCGGCCATGTCTTCCAGCCGGTGATGTTCCTGCTCAACGTGCCGTGGAACGAGGCGGGGATCGCGGGCGGGTTGTTCGGCGAGAAGATCGTGCTCAACGAATTCGTCGCCTATATCGACCTGGGCAAACAGGCGGGCGCGCTGTCGCCGCGGACGGTCGCGGTCGTCACCTTCGCGCTGTGCGGGTTCGCCAATTTCAGCTCGATCGCGATCCAGATGGCGGTGACGGGCAGCCTGGCGCCCAACCAGCGCCCGATGATCGCGAAACTGGGGCTGCGCGCGCTGGCGGCGGGAAGCCTGGCCAATCTGATGAGCGCGGCGCTGGCGGGGTTGCTGATCTACTGAGCTGGGTGGCGGGGATGCCGCTGGGTCATGCGTCCTGAGCTCCCCGGCGGAGGCCGGGGTGCAGCGTGGCGTGATGGTGGTGACTGGGCGCAGCGTGGACCCGCTGGTGTTTCCCACCTGGGCCCCGGCCTTCGCCGGGGTGGGGATCGGGTGGTGGTTGCGTGTTGATTTCCTGACCCCACCCCGGGCAGCGCCGGGGTGGGGATGTAGTCAGTCGCCCCCCTTCGGGCCGCGCGGGGTGAGTTGGCCGGGGGTGATGAAGCCCAGGGGCTGGATCGCGGTGGCGTCCTGTTTGAGCCGCGCGGCCATTTGTTCGTATTCGCGTTCCACCTCGGGCGTCACGCTGGCGCGCGATTCGGTCAGCGCTTCCTCGAAATCCGCCATCGTCACATGCGGTGCGGCGATCGACCGGCGCAACGCGACGAGACCGGCGCGCCGGGTCACGTCCTCGAGGTCCGCGCCGGTGAACCGGTCGGTGCGCTGCGCCAGCACGTCGAGATCGACGTCGTCGCCGAGCGGCATCTTCTGCGTCTGGATCGACAGGATCCGCCGCCGTCCCTCGGCGCTCGGCACCCCGACATAGACGAGTTCGTCGAACCGGCCCGGGCGCAACAGCGCGGGGTCGATCAGATTGGGGCGGTTGGTCGCGCCGATGACGACGACCGACTGGAGCTCCTCGAGCCCGTCCATTTCGGCCAGGATCGTGTTGACGACGCGTTCGGTCACCTGCGGTTCGCCCGCGCCCGACCCGCGCGCGGGGACGAGGCTGTCGAGTTCGTCGATGAAGATGACGCACGGCGCGACCTGACGCGCGCGGCTGAACAATTTGGCGATCTGCTGTTCGCTCTCGCCATACCATTTCGACAGAAGGTCGGACGATTTGGTCGCGATGAAATTCGCCTCCGCCTCTCGCGCGACCGCCTTCGCCAGCAGGGTCTTGCCGGTGCCGGGGGGGCCGTAGAGCAGGAAGCCCTTGGCCGGACGGATGCCCAGCCGCAGAAACGCGTCGGGATTCTTGAGGGGGAGTTCGACGCCCTCCTTCAACCGTTCCTGCGCCTTGTCGAGCCCGCCGACATCGCTCCAGCGGACCTGCGGCGCCTGGACCATCACCTCGCGCATCGCCGATGGCTGGACGCGCTTCAACGCCTCGAGGAAATCCTCGCGCGTCACCGACAGATCGTCGAGCACCTCGGGCGGGACCGTCCGCTCCTCGAGGTTGAGGCGCGGCATGATCCGGCGCACCGCCTCGATCGCGGCTTCGCGCGCGAGCGCGGCGATGTCCGCGCCGACGAAGCCATAGGTGGTGCGCGCGAGTTCATCGAGGTCGACGCGATCGCCCAGCGGCATGCCGCGGGTGTGGATGCCGAGGATTTCGCGCCGCCCGCGTTCGTCGGGAACGCCGACGACGATCTCGCGGTCGAACCGGCCGGGTCGGCGCAGCGCCTCGTCGAGCGCCTCGGGCCGGTTGGTCGCGGCGATCACGATCAGATTCGCGCGCGCCTCCAGCCCGTCCATCAGCGTCAGCAATTGCGCGACGACGCGCTTTTCCGCCTCGCCCTGGACGTTGCCGCGCTTGGGCGCGATCGAATCGATTTCGTCGATGAAGACGATCGACGGCGACGATTTCGCCGCCTCCTCGAAAATCTCGCGGAGCCGCCCTTCCGATTCGCCATAGGCCGACCCCATGATCTCGGGGCCGTTGATCAGGAAGAATTGCGCGTCGCTTTCGTTCGCGACCGCGCGCGCGAGCCGCGTCTTGCCGGTGCCCGGGGGGCCGTAGAGCAGCAATCCCTTGGGCGGATCGACCCCCAGCCGCTGGAACAATTCGGGATAGCGCAGCGGCAGTTCGACCATCTCGCGCAGCTGGTCGATCGTCGAGGCCATGCCGCCGATATCGTCATAGGTGACGTCGGCGCGGCGCGCGGCGGCGGGTTCTTCATATTCGCTGCGCAGTTCGATCTCGGTATTCTCGTCGATATGGACGACGCCCTTGGGGCTCGCCGCGATCACCGCGAGACGGATTTCCTGCAACGCATAGGCGGGCGCGTTCATGAACTGCTGGACGCCCGGGGGCATGTCGGCGACGCGCTGATGCCCCGCGGTCGCGACGATATCGCCCTGGCAGAAGGGGCGCCCGAAAAAGGTGCGCTTCAACGCATTGCTCGACCCCTGCAACCGCAGATTCTGCTGCGCGGGCGCGAAGACGACCCGCGTCGCGGGTTTCGAATCGACCTTGCGCACCTCGACGAAATCGCCCGATCCGACGCCCGCATTGGCGCGCTGGAGCCCGTCGATCCGCAGGATTTCGAGCCCCTCGTCCTCGGCATAGGGGCCAACCGCGCGCGCGGGCGTCGATTGCTTGCCGACGATTTCGATCGTGTCGCCTTCGCCGATCCCCAGCGCGGCCATCAACGTGCGCGGCATATGCGCCAGCCCGCGGCCCGAATCCTCGGGGCGGCTGTTCGCCACCTGGATCTTGCGCGTCATGGGGTCGGTGTCGGCCATTCCTCGTCCTTCATCGGTCGTGAGCGATGCAAGATAGGAAGAATCCGGGCGGTTGCGACCCATGGCCGATTCGCGCCAGGCAAAAAAAGGGCCGGTTCCGAAGAACCGACCCTATGAAAGTTTTTAGGAGAGGATGCCTGAAAGGCCCGCTCTTTTTGCGGCGCAGCAGGCTATGTTGCAAGTGCGAAATAATCTGATACGATTGCGATTATTGCATTCGTGGGAGCGTTACCATGCGCAGACTGCCGCCACTCGGCGCGATCGAAGCGTTCGTCCAGGTTGCCCGGCTCGGCTCGATCAAGGCCGCCGCCGAGGATCTGGCGCTGTCCGCCCCGGCGCTGAGCCGCCGGGTGCAAAGCCTCGAACGGTTCATCGGCAAGCCGCTGTTCGCGCGGCGGCATCAGGCGATGACGCTGAACGCCGATGGCGACCGGTTGCTCGCGCAACTGGCGCCCGCGCTCGATTCGCTCAGCGATGCGGTCGAATCGCTGACCAGCGGGACGGAGGTGCTGCGATTGCGGCTCGGCGTCCTGCCGCTGTTCGCATCGCAACGATTGTTCCCGCGGCTGGGCGAATTGCGCGCGGCGCATCCCGAACTGCATCTCGACATCGATACCGCCGCACACGGGATCGCGCGGCTGGGCGACGGGCTGGACGCGGTCATCGCGCTGGCGCGCGACATCGATCCGGGGCTGTACGCCAAGCGGCTCGACACCAACCAGGTCTATGTGATCGGCGCACGATCGCTGATCGAGGGCCCCGATCCGGTCACGCGCCCCGAACAATTGCGCCAGCTGACCGCGCTGATCCATCGCGACATGCCCGATACCTTCACCGCGTGGCGCCACGCCGCGGGGCTGCCCGAGCTGGAGCCGCTGGCGGTCGATCATTTCGATTCGGGGCAATTGATGCTGGAGGCGGCGGCGCAGGGGCTGGGCATCGCCTTCATGCTCGACAGCCATTTCCAGGATGCGAACGACCCCCGGCTGGTGCGATTGTTCGATATCGAGGTGGAGAGCCCGCACAGCTACTGGTTCGTCTGCCGCCCGCGCGCGTTGCAGCAGAAACCGGTCAGGATGTTCCACGACTGGCTGATCGGCGCGATCGCCACGCCGGGCTGATCGCGCGCACCGGTCGACCTTTATCTGGGTCGACCGGTGCGGCGGGGCACGCTCAGGCAGCGCGCATCGTGACGATCTTGCCCGGTTCGCGCGGGGGTTCGCCCTTGGGCAGCGCGTCGATCAGGTCCATGCCGTCGGTCACCTGGCCCCAGACGGTATATTGCCCGTCGAGGAAGCGGGCATCGTCGAACACGATGAAGAATTGCGAATTGGCGGTATCGGGCTGATTGGTCCGCGCCATCGAACAGACGCCGCGCACATGCGGCTCCTTCGAGAATTCGGCCTTCAGATTGGGCTTGTCCGACCCCGACATGCCGGTGCCGGTCGGATCGCCGCCCTGCGCCATGAAGCCGGGGATGACGCGGTGGAAGACGACGCCGTCGTAGAAGCCGTCGTTCGCGAGTTCGACGATCCGCGCGACATGCGCAGGCGCCAGGTCGGGGCGCAGCTTGATCGTGACGTCGCCGTCGGCGAGCGTCATCGTCAGCGTTTCGGGGGTATCGGCCATGAGTAATTCCTTTCTGCTTGCCGCGCAGATAGGGAGCGCGTCGCGCGCTGGCAAATCGGGCCGGTGCGGAGTAGGCAACGCAGGCGCAGCATCATGGGAGGCAGCGAGTGAGCGACATCGAGCTTCCCGACGCGGATATCGACGCCGAAGTCGAAAACCAGCTGGACGAGGACGACCGGCTGCGCCCCGAATTCGTCCGCGCCGTCCAGGACGCGGTCGAGGCGGGTGACGACGAGGGCGCGCGCGCGCTGGTCGAGCCGCTCCACCCCGCCGACATCGCCGACCTGTTCGAGCTGACCCCGCAGGAGGATCGCGCCGCGCTGGCCCGCGCGGTCAGCGACCTGCTCGACGGCGAAGTGTTCGCCGAGATGAACGATTACGTCCGCGAGGATCTGATCGACGCGCTCGAACCGCATCAGGTCGCCGATCTCGCCAGCGAACTCGATACCGACGATGCCGTCGCGATCATCGAGGACATGGACGCGGACGACCAGCGCGAGGTGCTGCGCGCGATGGAGCCCGACGATCGCGCCGCGATC
>Ga0206131_10000735_pt1 | contig 44025 bp, 36 predicted proteins | sample Helgoland_Spring_FD_148636 | JGI IMG/M metagenome (GOLD analysis project Ga0206131, IMG submission 148636) | Pelagic subsurface seawater microbial communities from Kabeltonne, Helgoland, North Sea - Helgoland_Spring_Bloom_20160517_1 | ecosystem: Environmental > Aquatic > Marine > Epipelagic ... | reverse complement strand
TGACGCTTTTTGATACTATGTTGCTGCGACCTAGATTTGCTTGCCCTGGCAAGCCGCACATTTGCATACATTTGCCGTTGTTCGACCGTCGGAATTTGAAGAAGATGGGAGCAGGCTGGGCATATGACACCATTACCACTGTGATTGATTGGTATACGAAATACAAAACGACACACTGGGCATATCAATCCCTCCCAGTTTTGTTTTGTTTTATCAACCCCCGACATGCCAAAACAATGTTCTATTCGCCATAGAAACTCAAGTCGGCAGTTATGCTAAATGGAGGTTTCATCCCCTACCCTCAGACAACTAATCTTCGTAGATTTCAATGCGCCGCGGACGATCTAAAACGATCCCAGCATCCCTGTCTTCGCTGTCGAGTTGATCGAAGTTTATCATCATGCTGTTTTGAGATGCTATCTGAGCCTGTCTGGGAGCAAAATCTGGCTGTTCGGTTCCATAAGGATCACCACCTAACAAGAGTGGCTGCTTGGGTTGAACAGGGATTGCCGAAGACTTGCTACCCCGCTTTGTGTCTGCATCAAAGTCTTGGTTTGCAGTGATGGCAGGATCGACCACACCGTGTACGTCACAGTAACCTGTGGGCTGTGATCTTGCCGTAAAAAGCTCATCAACAGCGGTAGATTCATATGTTTCTGCACCAGTTAAAGCATTTCGTTGGTATTTCTGACAATAGCGTGTCGCTCTTAACCCTGACACATCACACACCTTGAGGCCAGATATTGAGTTAGGCTGAAGCATTTCACGACCGGTGAAATCAGACAAAGCAGCGTTCATGGTCTTCACCCAAACAGGAAGTAGTGTATCCCTACTGAATGCACCCAAATAGATAGCCTTGCGCGAACCGTGCACAAAACCCATCCATAAACCACATGTGACACGGCTATTGTAACCCACAAACCAATTATCAGCGAAATCATAGGTAGTCCCGGTTTTACCCGCGAGTGACAGATCATCAGCTAATTCTGAAATTCCGGATGCTCCCGTACCATTGATCAAGGCACTGCGAAGTAGACTGTTCATGATATAGGCTGTTTCTCGCCTGATCACACGCTTCTCACCTCCTTCATTAGCGTTGATTGTTTTATACCTGACAACCCCTTTGGGCCCAACTACACGATCAATAAAATAAGGATCTCTTGGCGCGTAGCCAGCTCGCGCAATCGTTGCGTATGCATTTACCATTTTAGGCAGTGAAACATCGTCAGTGCCTACAAGCATACGAGTAAGTAACTTTGATTCAGGCAGAGAAAGCCCAAACCTACGAGCTGTCTCGGCGACACGATCAAGGCCAAGATCCTTACCCAAGCGCACGCTTGCTGCGATTTTTGACACCTCCAATGCACGGCGCATGCTGACATCGCCCTCATACTTGGGTTGTAATGTTTCCATCCCCCACTCGCCCAGAATCCCCTCTTGCCCATCTACCATAACCGCACGATTATCCATCGGCCGATCAATGAGTTTTGTAGCTGGTGACATATCACTTTCCAACGCGGCAGTGTATATGAAGGGAAAAAAGGCCGTGCCTGAGGGCTTACTACCAGATTCTACAAAATCATACTGGCTATGCTTGAAATCCCTGCCTCCAACGTATGCCAAAACAGAGCCGCTCTCATTATCGATCATATACCCTGCACCCTGCAGGTAATTTGGTTTTCCATCGCGCTTACGATAGGACTCATAGAGTGGCTGTTGGTAGAGCTCATGAGCTTCAGCTATGGAGAGCTGCCTGAGAAGGTTTTTTTCCATCGCCTGCTGCACGTCTAGGTCAATGGTTGTGTAAATCTTGAAGCCCCCTTCGGTTAGTGCATCCTCACCAAGACGAGATCGCACCGCATTAGCAATCCTCTCATATAGATGCGAAGTTCCTCTGCGTATCGGCTTCGGTCTGACAACGACAGGCGTATCTTGATAGATCTTGCCCTCCTTTGATGAGAGAAAGCCCTCGTCCATCATCCTCTGTAATACTTGATCACGTGCCTTTTTGTTTTCCTTCAGGTTGTTGAGAGGTGAAATTCGTGTGGGATTCTTAATGCATCCGACGAGAGATGCGCACTCCATCGCGGAGAGATCACGTGGTTCCTTGCCAAAATACCCCAAAGAAGCCGACCGAATACCGTAGAAACCACTTCCAAAAGGAATACGATTCAAATAGAACTCGAGAATCTGGTCCTTGCTGTATTTTTCTTCAATACGTAACGCCAAAAAAGCCTCTACGGCCTTACGTTCTAAACCACCCTCACCCCGCTTATCTGCTTCTTGCTTAAGGTGGAATGCGTTGCGAGCCAACTGCTGCGTCAAGGTGCTTGCACCTTGAGTCTGCCGACCAGCTTTGATGTTGAGGTAAAGTGCACGAATCACCCCAATACGATCTATTCCATCATGCTTGAAAAATCTCTGATCTTCTCCCGCCACTAATGCATTGATCATCACTTGCGGCACCTGCTTGATACTTATCTTATCGCGATTTTCCACGAAAATACGCCCTAGCTCACGGCCCTTGCGATCAAGAATGAGACTTTTGACCTCAACATCATCAATCTCTTCAAGATTGTAAATCTTTGCCCTCTCTCGAAATTTATCTGTCTGTTGCAAAAAAACAAAATATCCAGCAACACCCAAGATCAAACCAAGTAGGCAGAGATATAGTAGCCATTTTAGCTTGAAGAAACGCTTTTTACGGCGCTTGTTTCCCTTGCCCGTGGGAGATTTTCCGTTACTGATACGCTTTTCAACCATTACTAGAACATGTTTGATGGCGCGGTAACTCTTTTAAGTCACCCTCCAACAAGTCCTCATACACATACCCTCATAAGAACCCCATGGCAACCCCCGCTTTCGCAAACAGTAGTAATCCGCTGAAGGCACGAATATGCGAGCTCATCCAAAAAAACGGACCAATATCATTTCGTGACTATATGGAGCTCGCGCTTTTTGACCCGGATTACGGCTACTACACCAATGAGTCTCAAACCGTCGGTAAGGAGGGCGACTTTATTACAAGTGTTAGCATTGGTCGTTGTTTTGGGCTGATTCTCGCCCGTCGATTGATCAAATTTTGGGAGGATTCGAAAATGCCCGCATCCTTTGCTATCATCGAACCCGGCGCACATAACGGCTCATTATGTGCTGACATCCTCGGTGAAATCAAAGCTCAGTCACCAGCATGTTTCAATGCGGTGCATTATCACCTGGTCGAAACAAGTAACCGTATGCATCACGAGCAACGTTCCAAATTATCTTCCGAGTATGACAGAAAGTTCTCCTCGCACGCATCACTCGTCGACATCAAAACAGAACACGGCGCCATTATCTCAAACGAATTAATCGACGCTTTTCCAGTCGATCTCATAAAATTCAAAGACCAAACGTGGTGGCAGATGTATGTTACCGAGAGTGATGGTAAGCTGACATTCATCGATCAAAAAATACAAGACCACGCACTTGCCGATTTTTGCTCAACACTCGGAAATGCCTTTCCTGATGAATACCTAACTGAATTCAATCCTGGTGTAGCTAGCTTTGCGCAGCAAGCGGCAGCTTCAATCCGCACGGGGCTCATCATTACCATTGATTACGGCTACCAAGCAGAAGAGTATTACCATCCAAATCGCAGCTGCGGCTCACTACAAACGTATTATAAGCACCAGAAGTCCGACAACCCTCTAGAACACCCTGGCAAGCTCGACATCACCTGCCACATTAACTTTTCTCAACTCGCCGAGGAATTATTGGTGGCTGGCTTTGCTGAACCAATAGTATCAACTCAAGCAAGCTATTTGACATTATACGCAAGAGAATGGCTCATCGACATTGAGACCCGATTTGATGAGCTTGAGCAAGCACCGGCTTTACTGCGCCAATTTCAAACGCTGACCCATCCAGCAATGCTAGGCACCAAGTTCACCGTATTAGAGATGATCAAGTAATCCGAAATTAATGATCAACCTGTTGCTATGACGATAAATACTTTCGCTATGCTTTGACAATTGCAGGCTCTGTGATTACACGCGCGGCATGGCGAAAAAACGTATTCTCGTATCAGACCCTATTTCAGACAAGGGTGTAGAACTTTTGAGCAATCATCCAGATCTGGAGGTGGATGTTAACACAGGTCTTAGCCCAGAAGATCTTATCAAAATCATTCCCGACTATCACGGCTTGATTATACGTTCACAAACGAAAGTCACAGCTGACGTGCTTGCTGCAGCTTCAGAGCTTAAGGCTGTTGGCCGTGCGGGAGTAGGAGTTGATAATGTGGACCGCGACGCCGCCACCAACCACGGTGTCATCGTCATGAACACCCCAACGGGCAACACCATTTCTACTGCAGAGCTTGCTTTCACTTTAATGCTATCTGCCGCGCGTAATATCGGCCCTGCACACGCCGAAGTACTTCAAGGCAACTTCAAAGCTGCTCGTAAAGCCTACGCAGGTATCGAACTCAATGACAAGCGTCTTGCTATTATCGGCATGGGACGAATTGGTGCAGAGTTTGCTAAACGAGCTCAAGCATTTGGTATGCAAGTTGTTGCATATGATCCCTTCCTAACTCAGTCTAGAGCTGACCAATTGAAAGTAGAGTTGGCCGTGAGCCCAGATGAGGCGCTTAAAGGAGCTGATGTCGTCACGCTCCACGTGCCGCTAACTGATCAAACCAAACACATTATTAACGCTGACCGATTGTCATTGATGAACAAAGGTGCTCTTGTCATTAACTGCGCACGAGGAGGTCTCATTGATGAGCCCGCATTAAAAGCTGCCATAGATAATGGCCACATCGCTGGCTGCGGACTTGATGTCTTCGAAGATGAGCCACCGGCTTCCGACCATATTCTCTTTGGACAAGAAAAACATATTGCCTTCACACCACACCTGGGCGCTTCCACCAATGAAGCTCAAGAAAATGTGGGGATACAAGTGGCGGAGCAATTGAGAGATTTCCTCACCACCGGTGAAATTCGCAACGCAATTAACATGCCATCTCTCGATGCTGGGGCACTTCAAGAGATTGGACACTATCTAGATCTTGCCAATTCACTTGGCAAATTTCTTGCCAAGCTAGGACCAGCGAACCCAGATTCCTTGAGGGTATCTTACCACGGCGAAATCGCTGAAAAAGACACCGCGCTCATTTCCCGCACAGCACTTACTGGATACCTCGAAGCGGCTCGATCCGAGGGCCAGGTCAACATTGTCAACTCGCCAGCTGTCGCCCACGACATGGGATTGGAGCTGATCGATTCGGTCATTAATGCGAAAACTGAGTATAACGAGCTCGTTGTCGCAGAACTCACCAAAGACGGAGAAAAATTCCGCGTTTCAGGTACGATTATTGGCAAATCTCCACGCATTGTCGAAATTGACCGACTCTTTGTTGATACCAACATCAAAGGTCACTTCCTTATTGTTCGTAATGATGATCGCCCCGGCATTGTAGGGCTTGTAGGTAGCTCATTGGGCGAAGCCGGACTCAATATTGCCAACCTCTCCCTTGCCCGTAATAAGAAAGTGGGAGATGCTCTTAATATTATCGAATTGGACACCGCTCCTGGAGCCGAAATCATTCAATCACTGAGTGAAGCCCCCGGAATATTATCTGTGATCGCTGTAGAAATATAGAAAACCCACCTTTTTTCCCGCAAATAGACTTTACACGGCAACGAATCTGAGTATTTTGCGCCTCCTGACACGGGTTCAGGCCCACAACTCAACCAATTTCCATCATGAAAGTTCTCTCATCTCTCTTGTCCATGAAGAAGCGTCACGAAGACTGCCAAGTCGTGAAGCGCAAAGGCACCCTCTACGTCATCTGTAAGAGCAACCCCAAGTTCAAGGCCCGCCAAGGTGCTACCAAAGGAACTCGCCTCAGCAAGAAGGGCGTCAAATAATCGTCTCAACGAGACTGACAACAATTTCACCCTGCTCCGATTTTTCGGAGTAGGGTTTTTTTTGCATCCCTAAACACTTGTATCTTCTGCGACAGCCCTCAATCGAGTAACCATGGCAAAACATAACCACACCAAAACCATGAGGATGAGCCCGCCTAATGCGTAGGCCCACCATGGAATTGGAATACGAGACGTCATCGACAAGTGAATCGGCTTATTCCAACAATCAACTAGCTTGTGACTCCATACAAGAGTTCGGCCATCATCCAACACTTCGTGAGCATTGCTTGATACCGCCGGCTTCGGAAGATGGACCGTGTAGCGAAATGCTGACTCACCAAGTATTGATCCCCCACTAGCACCAAGATACTCATCCAATAAGGGTTTTAAATGTACCTCACGCTTGAGGCCAACCATGAGTCCATCCATATTGACCATGATTTGGCCAATGATCGCATGCAGAATTTCGTCTCCCTGACTTCGCTTTAATGCAGGATTATGCTTTGATAAAGCCCCCTCTAGGCTAGCCACATCCTCGGTAACAATCTCAATGAGAACGACTCGATCACCGTTGTGCTTTTCTATTTTATTGGTTATCAGCTTGAGGTTTGGGATAGCTCCCACCTCCACCTCAATGCTAGACCTTAGATCTTCCGCGTCCTCAGCTGACAACAGAATAGTGGGCACTCGATATATTGCCACCACTCGGGCACTACCATCTGCATTGAGAAATATTTCTTCTTCACCCTCAATACAGCTGCTTAGCAACAGCATAACAAGGCTGAGAAAAACGATAGAAACAAATTTCATGGGTGTCCCAAGCTGAACAAAACTGACGTATCTGCAAATACTAAAAAGTAGAGCCATCTCATCATAGCAGAATGCGACAGACTACAGAGTTTGGAGAAAATAGAGCTTTTTTACAAACGCTGCAACTCACAGCTGTGTGCTGAAAACCCTGCTCCGAAAGCACACATCCAAGCATGATCAACATCAGCATTTTCTTGCTCAAGAAATCGCTCCAATGCAACCAGCACACTAGGGCTGCTCAAATTACCATAATCACGCATTACACCACGCGCCAGATTCAGTTCTCCTACTTGCAGTCTCTGCTCTAATGCATCAATCACATCTCGCCCGCCACCATGTGTTATCCACGCCTGGGGCTCCTGCTTGCGCTTTTCGTAGAGTTTCTGCACCGTAGCACCCGCCAGCTCAGGCACACTGCGGTCTAGTTGATTCCTCAGTCTGCCCTTCGCGTTGGTAAACCTAATCTTTTCCCGTTCCTCAGGGATATGAAGACTCGAAAAATCACTCACTTTCCACTGACCTCCGCTGCCCACCCAAACGGCGGCCGCAGCCCCATCGCCAAACAAACAAGTAGATATTAAAACGCCAAAATCATTTTCAACATAGAAGGCGGCCGAGCACACCTCCACGGCAACCGTAATAACCACAGCATTCGGATTACGAGCTATCACCCCGTCAGCAGCACGCAGTAATGGCACCGCAGCACCGCACCCCAAGCCAGTCATATCCTGCAAAAAAACATCAGCACGCAAACCAAGCTTCTCTGCCATATGACTACTCACACCAGGACAAAGATAACCCGTACACGAGGAAACAAAAACGGCATCCACCTGATCCAAGCGATGGCCACTTTTCGCTATCGCGTTTTGTATCGCTTTGGCAGCCAAATCTGGGGCCTCCTTCTCATAGGCTTCATTGAGCTCCTGCGCTCCACGGCTCCAAGCTTGCTCGAGCGAATCCAGTGCAAAATGACGCTTTTGTATGCCGCTATCTCCATTGAGCACTTTTTCAATAACTACTCGAGAGCGCCCATTCAGTTCCTGCCAGAAATCAGCCGCCTGCATGGCATCGAAGCATTCACGCTGGCTGAAGCTATTTATCGGAAATGCAGATCCTGCGGCTACTAAATTCATTGTGATCGTAATTGCTTAAATAAAAAACCAAAGGGTAACAGCCCGCTCAGCGCAGACCACTTGAGTAAGCTACGACCAGCTCTATTAAAAAGCAAGGGATGCAAACCACCAGCTAATCTCATTCGCTTGCCAAAATAATCCTCACAACTTGAAGAATAACCAGAGCAAGTGTCAAGCCAGCCCAAGTCCCCTCGAGAGAATTTCTCTAACCATGGAGTAGCCAGCCATGATGACTCAATTGCCATACTCATTCCATTCCCTGTAAACGGGGGTATTAACAGACTAGCATCGCCCACACAAAAAGCGCCCTGGCTTTCCTGAGCCCCCAAAGAAAACCCCGCCGTTGCAGAAAACGAGCTCTCATCAATATCCCACTGACAAAACTTCTCATGCAGCTGGTCGAGGCCGTTTATTTTTAAATAGCTAGCCAGAATATTATCCTTCTCTACTTCCTTATTGATCCTGAACAAGCCACAACAATTCACACGACCATCCTCAATACCTGACAAACCAAGATATCCACGTTGGCCCACATGCATCTCGAGCCCATCGAGATTGACATTCTTCGCGTGCACCTTGAGCCCAATCCACTTACCTTTTCGTTTGCGTTTACCCGCCGCCCACACCCGGCCATCAGCGTCGCCACTTCCCACTCTCTTTGCAGTCACGAGTTCACCACCTGCCGATTGGAATGATTCAGCTAGATCAGCATCCATCCGGTAACGAGACAAACCAATAGCTTCTTCTGGAAGCTCATCTCGCAATACCAGCTCATTTCCCATCCACCATTTCAGATTACGGTGACGTCTGGCATCAACAAAAACATCAGTGATGCCCATATCATCTAATACGGCGTTGCTCACACCACATACAAACTCACCACAAACCTTGTGCCTCGGATAACTCCCCGATTCTATAATCCTTACCGCAACACCACGTCTTAGCAATGACAGCCCAAGACTCAAACCACTCAACCCCCCACCTATAATCTCGATCTTTCTCATTTCTTACCGGTGACTCTTATACCCCCAAATAGCCCTCTACTCTCTGACCATTTCCATTGGTCACCCAATGCACAACCAACTTCACCACTCCTAAATCCAGCACGAATACTCACAGCCATATCATGCCTAGTGACATGATTCACAAAGGGATACAGACAACGACTCATCAACATGCTGAGCGAACTTCGATAGGGCTCAGCAGCCACTACCGCACGAACCTCATTCATTTCACCTGCAAGTTGTCGTAATTTAGAGGCATCAAGGTGATGAAGAAATAAATTCGCCACAATCACGGTATCTTTACCATAGCCCTCGTAGAGCAGGGCATCACCCTGCCACCATGTAACTCGCTTATCCAAATCGCGCGGACGATCAATGAGATCAACACACGTCACATCCACATTAGGCAAGTGATTTTTGATCGCTATCGCGAGAGACCCGTCACCAGCCCCCAGCTCAATCACCCGCTGTAACCCCTCGATTTTATCTAATTCTGAAAGAATCCACGACTCACCTCTCATAAACCAATTCACCAGTCGTAAATCTCGACGGCTGCGCACAGCTCGAGGATCATCAGCATCGAGATCATCGAGTATTTCAGGGGCTACCAAACGCTTCACTATCCCCACTATCCATGAACAATGACGATAAGCAAGGAACCAAGCCCACCAAGAACGTCATCCAATCTTACTAATAACTACGCAACAGCAACAACACATTCCAGAAAACCTTGTGAAGAGCCGCAAAACACCTTGATGAACAAACTAACACTGGCGCATTCCCCTTGCCACTGAGTCACCTCTGTGGCAGGAATCCGTCGATGAAAAATCCATGGCACAACAGGATCTCCGAGCAGTTTTTTGCGAAACCGTTTGCTGAAATCGACTGGCACCAGAGCCTAGCCGTGGATGGCACCCTACTACTCGCTGCCATTCTTGCCTCCGTCATCTCCTACTGGGTCGCCCGCAATTTTGTCTTTGGCCTTATATCCCGAGTTGTTCAGAAAACCGACTCCACCTGGGATGATGAGCTCCTCAACAGCAAGCTGTTCAAGTGGCTTTCATTGTTACTACCCGCCGTGATCATTCTCACTGCCGCACCCCATGCCATCATGACTCAGCATGATGGCTTACCTATCTTTGAGTCATTCATTAAGATCTCAGCGAAGGTCTTCATTGTTATCTTATCATTCCTAGCAATCAGCTCACTGCTTAATATAGTCGAGCGTATCTATAGTAGGCTTGAGGTATCGCGAGAACTGCCGATAAAAAGCTTCTTTCAGGTTATCAAAATCATACTGGTATTAGCCGCCATCATACTCATTGTCTCTCTACTCATAGGCAAATCCCCCGTCCTAATTTTCTCCGGACTAGGGGCGATGACCGCCATCATCATGCTGATCTTCAAAGACAGCATCCTTGGCCTTGTCGCAGGTATCCAGTTATCGGCTAACCGCATGGTCGCCCGAGGAGATTGGATTGAAATGCCTAAATTTGGTGCCGATGGCGAGGTCCTTGAGGTCGCACTCACCACGGTAAAAATACGTAATTGGGACAAAACCATTACCACCATTCCCACCTACGCACTCATATCAGACAGCTTTAAAAACTGGCGCGGAATGTCGAACTCCGGCGTGCGCCGCATCAAACGCTCTGTCAGTGTCGATATGTCGAGCGTTGCGTTCTTAGACGATGAGTCACTGCCACGCTTGCGAAAGATCTCACTTCTTAAAAATTACCTCGCTGACAAAGAAGAAGAAATCAAAACATGGAATACTAAGCATGCCGATTCGGCCAACCCTATCAATGCTAGATCACTTACTAATATCGGCACTTTCCGAGCCTACATCAGAGAGTATCTCAAAAATCACCCGAAAATCGCCCAGGAGGAAACACTCCTTGTGCGTCAACTTCAGCCCACTGAGAACGGCATCCCCGTCGAGCTCTATATATTTACAACGGATAATCGCTGGGCAAATTACGAAGACATCCAATCCGACATCTTTGACCACCTACTTTCTGTCTTACCTGAATTTGGTCTGCGCGCTTTCCAATCTCCCTCAGACTACTCTTTCCAATCCATGACCAACGTTAAGTAAAACGATGAACTTATTCGACACCCTCACCCGCAGCAAACGAGAGCTCTCGCCCATCGACGGTAAAACCTTTCGTTTTTACTGCTGTGGCCCCACCGTTTATGGCCCCGCACACATTGGCAACTTCCGTACCTTTGTGATGCATGATGTGTTTCGCCGTGTGCTTGAGACCAGCGGCATGGCCACGCTTCATGTTCGCAATATCACCGACGTCGATGATAAGACCATCCGAGACTCACAGGCAGCAGGCAAATCCCTCAGGGAATTTACCACTTATTGGCTGGAGAAGTTTCATGCCGATTGCGTGGCCCTCAACTGCCTATCCCCTCACATCGAACCGAGCGCTCTCGACCACATCCCTCAGCAGATCGCCATGATCGAAAAACTGATCGAAAAGGGCAACGCCTATGCCTCAGATGATGGATCCGTTTACTTTAAGGTTTCTTCGTTCCCTGAATATGGCAAGCTCTCCCACCTCGACACCCGCGAACTCGATCTCGGCAAGACTCAGAACCAACGCGCTGATGCCGATGAATACGAAAAAGACTCCATCGCCGACTTCGTTCTCTGGAAATCACGTAAAGATGAAGATGGTGAAAACTACTGGGCGTCTCCGTGGGGAGAGGGTCGACCTGGCTGGCATCTCGAGTGCTCCGCCATGATCAAGGAGTATTTGGGTAATGACTTTGACCTCCACTCGGGTGGCGTTGATCTCGTCTTCCCTCATCATGAAAATGAAATAGCTCAATCACGCTGCAGCTGTGGCGGCGACTTTGCTGCCCACTGGTTCCATATTACACACCTGATGGTAGATGGCGGAAAGATGTCCAAGTCTCTCGGTAACCTCTACACTATCGATGACCTTGCCCAAAAAGGTTACACCGCCATGGAGGTTCGCTACGTTCTCATTTCCGGGCACTATCGCAAACAACTCAACTTCACGCTCGACTCCCTACATGCTGCCAAGGAAGCCTTACAAAAGCTGGCCAAAGGTCGCGCATTACTGGCATCCATCGGAGGCAACCAAGCTGACTGTTCTGTAGCTGTGGAGAGCTCTGTCTTTGCCCCCGCCTGGGAGTCACTCAATCAAGACCTCAATACCCCCGCAGCACTGGGTCATCTATTCTCAGGTCTCAAAGCCTCGCAGAACCTCAAGAGTAACGAGGCTGCCGCCAACCTCGCCGCCTTTGATGATATTCTCAGCGCACTCGGACTTGAACTACCAGTCCAAGAACAAGAGCAATCATCAGATGCTCCCGCTGAGATCCAAGAGCTTGCTGAGCAACGCTGGCAAGCGAAACAAAATAAAGACTGGGCTGCTTCAGACCAACTACGTGACCAACTCAGCTCCGCTGGTTGGACCATCAAAGACAACCCAGATGGTTACGAGCTAAGCCAGTTATAGTATAGTCATCGTCATCGCCATCATCATTCCTGCTTGAAAACAACGGCAGTCAATACGACAATCACTTCATGATCCGCCCGCGCCGCAATCGCAAATCTCCTGCTGTCCGTGCTCTCGTTCGCGAAACCACACTCACAGCATCGGATTTTATATACCCTCTTTTTGTTCACGATAAAGACGTGGACGAAGCAATCGAATCAATGCCAGGCTGCAGCAGATGGTCAATCGATGGCCTCGTCAATGAAGTAGGCGAAGCGCATGCCTTAGGTATATCAGCCGTCGTAATTTTCCCCGCTATCTCAGAAAATCTAAAAAGCCCAGATGCTGCTGAATGCCACAACGACAATGGACTTATTCCTCGTGCTATCAAGGCGATCAAAGCCGCTCACCCCAGCCTGTGCGTCATCACCGATGTGGCCCTCGATCCCTACAACAGTGATGGTCACGACGGCCTCGTCGCCAAGAACGACAAAGGAGAACTTGAAATCGTCAACGACCAGACCGTTGAGGTCCTATGCCAGCAAGCGCTGTGTCATGCTCGTGCAGGAGCTGATATTGTCTCGCCATCAGACATGATGGATGGCCGCGTCGAGGCAATCCGCACAACACTTGATTCAGAGGGTTATCAAGATGTCTCCATTCTTGCCTACACTGCTAAATATGCATCCGCTTTCTATGGCCCGTTTCGTGGCGCTCTGGAATCTAGCCCCAAAGCAGGTGACAAAAAGACCTACCAAATGGATCCTGCAAATGCTCACGAAGCAGTCAGAGAGACCCTACTAGATGAAGAAGAAGGTGCTGATATCGTCATGGTCAAACCCGCAGGGCCTTACCTTGATGTTATCTCACAAGTTCGCAGCACCACCACCTTACCCGTTGCAGCCTATCAAGTCAGTGGCGAATACCTAATGGTCAAAGCCGCTGCAAAAGATGGCTGGCTGGATGAAAATGCCGTCATGATGGAGTCCCTCATTGGCATAAAGCGCGCTGGCGCTGACATCATCATTACTTACTTTGCCAAACAAGCAGCTCGTAGTCTTTGAATGACATCAAGGTTGCAGGCTTCATTTGATCAGCCCCTTAAGAAGGTTGCCCGCCTTTTCCTTCAGTAGATCTTTCGCTGCTCCACGGGAAGCCTTCGATATATCTACAATCTTGCCATCAGGCCTTATTTTTGGATCTGCAAAGCTACCCGACGATTTAATTTTAATCAGCAAGCGGTCATCCCTGATAATTTTACTGCGGATGTCCTCGGTGACACTCGACCTCACTTGCTCAGGTAATAACTCAAGGCCTTTGAAAATGGTTGGTAGCATCAAAGCGCTTGCTTTTTTTGATGCCAGCATCTCACCTTGAACTTGATGCTGGTCTGTCTGCGTATTGAGCCAACCTCCACCAAGAATCGCAACCTCCCAATCCTCTACCCATATGGATAGCGCCTTTAGCAAATCAATACGGCCCAAATGATAATGCGCAGTAATTGATTTGCTACGCCCAAAGCTTGCCCGATCTGGCGCATTGCCGACCCCCAAACCGACCTTCTCTAGCACAGAGAGCTGCTCCCATGCTCGAGAAACGAATGGCATGCTAGTACTCAGCCATGATTGGTCAGACAAATTAAAAGCTCCATCAATTTCAGGCTCTACCTTGCCCGTGGTTAGATTAAATAAATGAACACTGGCTGCTCCATCCATATCTAAATCACCATAATGCTCACCCTTTCGAGAATATAACCGGATCAGACTACTAGCTACCAGCTTTGCTTCATTCGAGGATGATAGATCATTAGGATCTATTTGGATCGCACTCAAATCTATATCCAAGTCTTCACACACCAGCTGCATCCCCATTTGCTCGAGTGCCAAATCGATACGAGTATCACTGATCGATAAGCCACCAAGTGATGCAACAAAATCTCCTTGGTCATTAATATTAAAACCCCGGTCCAACTCATCTTCATTCTCATTCAGATTTTTTTCATCTTCACCTTTTTTGTCTGGAGATTCAAATAGCCTACCCAGAGAGGTTGAGCCGTTTTGGTAATAAGTGATTTTGATATCTGCCTCATGAACACCAATATGTGTTACATCAATGTGCTTTTGAAAAAGCCCCAACCATCCGATGCTCAGACTGAGCTCACTGATGCGAAGCTCAGCCTTGGATGGGTCATTCACTCCCTTGGGCATCAGCGAGACATCAGAAATCACGACCTTAGCTGGCAAAGCAAAAAGAGAGACGTCTACCGCTCCAATGACAATCTCGGCATTGATAGACTCTTCAATTTTTTGCTCTAAAAAATCTTTAGTAACAAACTTGTTGAGCAATAAACCAGCCACTATGGACAAACATGCGAGACCAAGCAACAGGACAGCAAGAACCTTTATGAAGCGTTTTTTAAGAATAGGCATTATTTTAAGAATAACTAAGCTAATCATATATCACCCTTGGACAACGGCAAGCCATCAAAACAATATTACAAGTTGATGATTGGTATGACCACCGTGCTCAACATATCCATTCACAATAGCCTAATTCCTATCTTGCCTCATTAGGCCTAATAACAATATGTTTCACCCATGATCTTGACACTGCTTAGCGCCTGCTGCCTCATCATTCTGGGCCTCGGAGGATTCATCGGATGGGATCGGATGGGAACAGAAGGCAACCAGGTAGAAATGCTAATGCCCGTCTTTTTTGGTGGAGCACACATTATTTGTATCGCATTCGGTCGGCAGCACTTCAGACATGGCTTATACGGCGGGCTAATCATCGCGCTGCTTGGTATCATTTCAGCACTCGTGCGTATTTATCAATACGAGAAATTCCAAAGCATCTCAGACCCTAAAACTCAGATCATAGTAGCTATGGCCATCATTTGCACCCTACAGTTTTCGATCTCTTGGCGGGAAGTTCAAAAAGACAGAGCTAAGGCACTCTCACCAACCGGTGATGCCTCATGATGCTCATTAGATGAATCAGAAAAAAGTTTCCCAACTTTCATCCATCTTTCCTTTTCGTTTGAAGCCAAACAAAGGCCTCCATCGCGGCGCTTTCGGAGGTTTAGCGGGAACCATTCCTGCCTCGTGCGGAAGTTTGTTGGCCTTGCGCGTATTGCATTTGAAGCAGGAAGTTACGATATTATCCCAGCGAGTGGTACCACCTTTGTCACGCGGTACAACATGATCTAAATTCAGGTCACTCTCGGCGAACTGCTGACAGCAATACTGACAGGTGTGATGATCACGTAAGAACACATTATGCCTGGTAAACTTCACCTCTTTAGTGGGCAGCTTGTCATAAAGCGCTAGCACAATCACCTTTGGGATCTTCATTGCAAATCGCACAGACCTGATTACCTCCTCCGTCATTCTCTCTGATGAGGACTCAAGCCATGACCCCAAATCATGCGTCTGATATTTCATATCCCCCTCCGCCTCGACAACATGGGCATGACCCAGCCAAAGCAACTTTACAGCACGACGTACTGAACAGGTATGGATAGGTTGCCACAGCTTATTAAGAACTAAGACATTCAAATTCAATGCTTCAACCATAATGATCGGGTGGATGGTCTAATTGATTATTCTTAACACGCCACTCACCGTTCATCAATCAGGAAATTCCAACTCGAAGCCATGCCTTCTAACCATGGGTTGCTGATCCAATCATAAGCTGGTCATGCAACACCTTATCAACATACTTATTCACAACTCATGCAAAGCAGCCCGAAACCGCACTGTGAATAACTTGAGAAATACTTCCTATTTTATAAAATAACAATAAAACCAATCTAAATATATTAATCTTGTTGAACCCAAACCGCAACAAACTCACGCGCTTGCTCAGGATCATTCATCACAACGAATGAATTGTTAATAACTTGGTTATAAAGTCTAGCGAGCTCATCTTGGCCGAGCTTATTCTTCCGCAGTACACGGAGCTCCCCACCCTTATTTGGCATGCGTTTTTTCGCGATTTCCAATGCGACACGCCCCATTGTCATCCTCACATTTAACTCCACCACATAGCGCATAGCTAATGAACCATCCGCTTGACGATGAATCATCGCGTCCACACCAACAGGACCCACATAGCCCTTGAGTAAGGCACTTAGCTTTTTCGGTATCTTGTCACCATAGATGTCATTGATTTGAGCATCTCGGAACATAAATGAGCTTAACTCCTTACTTAAGCAAGTGCCCCACTTTGGATAAACCTTCGTGCTTAGGTAACGTCCTTGAGCATCATTCTGCATCTCAGTCATTCCTATGAAATCAACACTCCCATCCACACGCCTTTCATAAAGGGCCGAAAAATCGAGCTCTCTGCTCAGCCAAGGCTCAACAACAACACCTCCATGACGATTCACTGCATTGTTTAACCATGGCCTATAATCATCTCCATCCACGATCTTTCGATGCCCGCGACCAGCACAAGCATAGGCTACTTTCACGAGAACCTCACCATACCTCAGCAGAGCCTCGATCTTATTCACAGCGGTGCCAATATCATTACAGAAAAAACTATCTACCTCGCCTGTCGCTGAGAGCATATCTCCGAGCCTGCAACCAGCTTCCTTGCTAAACCACCAGTGAGGGACATCACCCTGCCACTGCCAAGGAAGACTGGGCGACATATGATCAGCCAGACAACGAAGCTCAGCAGAAGCATCTGGCGACCACGCCCATGGACGCAATCCGCCTAGTTTACGCCCCCTCAGACAACCCGCTTGTATCACTTCAGGTAGATCAAAGCCTACGTTTTTGAGATATGCCAGATGAGCATTACTGGGCACTGTTCGCATCAATGAGATATCATCCTTACGGCTCCATGCTAAAGAGAGCATTTCAAGATCATGCTCCATTGCCGCCTCCATTTTATTGGGCTGATAGTTATGATTATTGACAGCAGCAGCAGTGTAGGACTCCGCATTAGGATTATACCAATGAACCACCGGCGTTCTCCCTCTGGATTGCTCACATACGGCCAGCCGCTCAATAAAATCCTGATTCAAGCCGGCCAATTCGCGACCCTTGCTATTATAGGGAGCCATTCCTTTAGCCTTCGCCGGAGCCAGTGGAAAACTGAGTGATTTTCGATACGCATCCCAATCGCTTTCTCCCTCCCTCTTCCACTTACGAAACCACTTCAAGCCATGGCCCACATGATTAATCTCATCGAGGTAAATCTTCTCCAAGACCGACGCTGTTCCCGTATCTCCTACTTGCCGAAACAAAGTGGCATAATGCTTGGAAAAATCTAAATTCGCCTGCTCAAAGGTCAAATTGAGTCTAGTCACAAAATCCATCGGCGTGTTCATTGGCGACACCAACTTCCAAAAGTAATCATTAAGGGGTAAATCACCGAAGGCGATTCCGCACTCTTTCATCCTACGCAAATACATCAAGGTATGCATCTGCTCCTCCCTCATCGACTCATAAACACCCCGCCGGTATTCAGCAGGCGCATCGGGGAACTTCAGTAAAACCAGAGCCATCAGCTCAGCAGCCAGCATCTCGTGATTCGCAAGAAAATGGAGCATCTTACCTCGCTCTCGGTCATCATCGAGCTTGTTTACTCCGGGAAAGTTTGAGCGCACCGCTTTGTCGGTAATTTTCAACTCATCAGGCCGCCCTGGCGTATCAGGCACACAAAAAGAACGACCCCGTTGATCGTCCACCACTCCCTCGCCCAGCTGTGGTGCAAGCATGAGCTTATCCTCTAGCGAATCCGCCATCAAGACTCGCTCGGCTACCTCCCGCATCTGCAACTCATGCACAGTCTCAGAGGTAGAATGAGCGTGCCAAGAAGCAAGTTAATTCCAGCCAAAGATAGGAACACAGCGCCTCCTCAAAGCGCATGATAACAGGATCAAAGATATATTACTCGCCAGCCCTGAACTCATAGGCTAGCAAATGGATATGCACAGTTCTGCAGATTTCGACCAAATCATATCCCGTAGAGGCTCAGGCTCAATCAAATGGGATAGATTCCCAAAGCTCGACCCTTACTGGGTTGCTGATATGGACTTCAAGTCCCCACCATGTGTCTTGGAAGCCCTCAAAGAGCGCATTGATCACGGTATCATGGGATATGCCCAAGCACATACAGGACTCATGGACGCCATTGGCCAATACATGCAAAACAGGCACCAAATCAAAGTAGAGGAAACAGAGATTGTTCACCTCGGAGGCTTAGTTCCCGCATTATCGATCACCGCTCGTGCATTCGGCTCCGCAGGAGATTCAGTGATGACCTGCACCCCCATCTACCCCCCTTTCCTGTCTATTCATCAAGATGCTGGCATGGACTTGATTTCCGTTCCTCACATTCTGGACGATGGTCGCTGGGTTTTTGATTGGCAAGCCATGGAAGACGCCGTCACGAGCAGCACCAAAATATTCCTTCTGAGTAACCCACAAAACCCACTCGGGCGCGTTTTTTCATCTGAGGAAATTCACAAGCTGGCTGATTTCTGCCAACGCCACGATATGATTTTAGTCTCAGATGAAATTCATTGTGACCTCATTCTTGACGAAGACAAAACACCCCATATGTGTGCCGCAAGTCTTCCGGATGAGTTGCAAAGTCGCATCATCACATTACTTTCACCCAGCAAAACATACAATATCGCTGGCCTTGGATATGCATTCGCCGTCATTAAGGATGACTCTCTACGTCGAAAGTTTTGCTCTGCCCGCGGCCATACACTTCCAGAAATTAATTGCCTAGCCTACTACGCCGCTGAGGCTGCCTATAACGACGGCGCTAGCTGGCGACAAGATCTGCTGGTATACTTACGCAGGAACCGCGATACATTGACGAGCTTTATTGCAGACCATATGCCCACGCTTGTTACTCCAGATATTGAGGCAACCTACTTAGCATGGATCGACTGCCGTAGCATGGACAAAGAAAACCCCGCCAAGTTTTTTGAACAAAAAGCAGCCCTCTATCTCTCCGATGGCAGCTTTTTCGGCAAGCCTGGACACGTTCGTTTTAACTTCGGATGTCCCCATAGTCGAGTCATTGAAGGCCTTGAGAAAATGGCCAAAGCCATCGATTAACTAAACTTACCAGCTCTTATCTACACGATATCATGAAGACACTATTTCCGCTCACTGCCATTGCTTGCCTTCTCCCGAGCAACGTTCCCGCCGATGCTAATCATGACATCCAACTCGGTATCGAAGCCGTGACAGGCTACCGCAGCGACTACATCTACCGCGGTTTTAAATTAGCAGAGGATACCATCGAGTTCCAAATAGAGACTGAGATCGCACTCAATAATCACACATCGCTCAACATCGGCTCATGGTACGCGACCGAAAGTGGTAAAGGTGACTATGATGAATCAGCTTTATTCTCCCACTTGAGATTCAAACAAACCGAGAAGCTCACCCTTGGCCTCAGCGCAACTTATCGTCACTTTGGCAACTCGAGCTCTTCGCTCAGCACTAACTTCGATGACGGCTTAGACATCGGCACCTTTGCTGACTGGCAGCTGAATAAGGATTTCGTTGCAGCCGCCGGTGCCTATTACGATTTTGGTGCTGAAGCTTGGTATGCTAACGCGGAGGCTCGATGGTCAAAAGTCATCTCAAACAAAACATTCCTATCTCTGAATACAGGAGTGAGTTATGTCGATGATTACTACGGGCGTGACGGCGTCAACGACGCCTATGGCCGCCTTTCTGTCACACATCATCTCTCTGACACCGTATCGATCACACCCTACCTTGGCGGCTCAATACTCATGGACAGCAGTGACACAGGTGATGATCAAGCTTATGCAGGCGTGTGGTTTGAAGTCAGGTTTTAAACAAACACCTTCAATGACACTGACTGACTCACATTGCCATCTTGGCTCTCATAAATTCCCCTCTGACGAGCTTGGAGAAGTCATCAAACGTGCTAAGGAACACCAGGTTGAACGCATGATTACTCTGGCAACGTGCCTAGATGACTGCCAGCAGAATTTAACGATCACAGAACAGTTCCCCGAAGTCTATGCCTGCATGGGTATCCACCCTTGTGATGTTCATGAAACAGACAACCAGTATATCCATCTACTCAAAAAATACGCGCAACATCCGCGCTGTGTTGCTATTGGTGAAACAGGTCTCGACTATTACCACCCCGCTCCTGAAGGTTGGTCAACAGAGCAATATCACGCCAGACAGAGAGAGTTCCTCATACAACACTTCACTCTTGCCGCCGAACTCGGCAAAAACATCGTCATACACACGCGAGACCGCAGCGGTGAATCATCGCTCCATGACGCCATCAACATCTATCGAGATTTTGCAGACCAAACACGCGCCGTCTTCCACTGCTTTCCTTTCAGCATAGAAGCTGCTCAGCCCATACTCGATTTAGGCGGCCTTATTTCTTTCACTGGCATTGCCACCTTCAAAAACGCCACAACCGTTCTTGATACAGCCAGCAACTGTCCCGCAGGCTCATTCATGCTAGAGACTGACTCTCCATACCTCGCACCGGTGCCACACAGAGGTCAACGCAACGAACCAGCTTTTACCTATTACACAGCAAAAATCATCGCACAAGCAAGAGGCGAAAGCCTAGAAAATTTGGCCCTTCATACCGAGGCATGTGTGGATAAGTTTTACGCCATCGAATCAGGCAAGTAGGTTTATTACAAACTAAGAAAGTTCATCACTTTTATCGCATGATTGAAAGTATCATCCACCTAAGTGCGTTTTCTTCATATACCCATTTTACAAAACGTCCTCACTTGCTTATGTAATAAGAGGTCACTTGCTGCACCCATCAAATTGAAACAAATCATCATCCAACCATGAAAATTACCGTATTATTATTAACCGTCGCATGCCTCACACCTACACTCTTCAACGCTTGTTCGACCGGATCAGGCTATAGCGAGTGGAAGAGTAATAACCCGGGACCCTCTGGAGGGGCCAACCCATACGGCGTACCGAGAGCAGGAGGAGAACCAGGCAGCTACCCACAAGCACCTCAATCTGTAACAAATTCAGCCTACCAGCCACTACCTCCTATTAACCAAGCTGCACCAGTAAGCCCACCTCAATCTACTGCGGCACTAACCAATGACTTAGCAGCCAGCAACCCGACACCGGTCGGTGCCACAACTACATACACTGTTGTTGCAGGTGACAGCTTGTGGGGAATCGCACGCAAGAACAACACCAGTGTTCAAGCAATTCAATCTGCAAACGCTCTATCCAACACGACGATTCAAGTAGGGCAACGGCTTACCATTCCTGCCAACTAAATATATTATACTTGTTATCAATACTGATTCAAACCAGCGGGCACTCTATCAATAGAGTGTCCGTTTTTTAGTGTTGGTATTTTCACCTACGCAATTCAAATTCGACAGATGAAATCTTTAATGCTCGGACTTGTATTATCGACCTCCGTGTTTGCTTTGGAAAATTCGGACCCCCGAAAAAATGATAACGCCGTAAAAGCTGATGCAAAAAATGCTAAAACACAAATCACAGAAAAACTTTTCACCTCTCTAGGGCAACTTGAATTTAATACCGCATATACAAATGCTCAACAAGCCGGCATCAACCCACAAGTTCTTCTCGAGGCAAAATTCCTCAACCTCGTTGATCTTGGCAACCATGCTGCCATTGCCGACTTGGTGCCTGAGCTGATCAAGCATCAAAGAAGTTTTGACCCCAACCACTCAGAAATCTTTGCAATCAAAGATGATTGGATAGCGATCGTCCATTATGCTCAAGCACTAGAAGCCCTGGAATCAAACGATAAACAGAGCTTCAAAAAACACATTACAGAAGCGTTTTGGCTAAGCCCTCGCCAAGCTCACGCATTTGGCCCACATATTGAAAAACTGAGACTAGAGGAAGCCATGCAATCCACACAACTACCTCTAGATAAGCTGATAAAGTCACAACAAACCTATACAACCAAGACCTTAGCCTCGTATACAAAAGATAGTAGCGGCATCGTTCTCTACTTTTGGAACCCGATGAGCCAAGAAATCCAAATGCAGCTCCCTGATTTCATAATCACTACCCAAGCATGTGATAAAAATAATATTTCTGTTCTCGCAATATTAACAGGCAAGTATCCAGACATCACAGCCGATGCTGAGACAATAAGAAAAGCCAGTGCTACTAATGCAAAATGCACATGGCTAATCGACACTAAAAAAAACTCACTCGCTAGCTTGTTATGGGTAAGAAATCTCCCGACAGCCATTATCGCATCACCAGATGGAGAAATTTTATTTAACGGTCATCCAACAGACGAAAAATTTTGGACTACATTAAAAAAACTATCACCAACATTCAAACGACCTAACAGAAATTAGAACAGCTGTCACCTTTCGGTTTAAATTAACATTTCACTCAAAGAAATAGTTTTGAAAAGTTTAATTCCCTCCTTGACCAAATGAACCTGTTAGAGCATTGTCTTTTATAAAGAAAGTTTGCGTTTTTATTTAATCAGCTTTTAAAAGTTGATTTAAACACTAACAAAAACATTCTAACAAAAATTATCCGTCTAACAAAATTGCCTACAAAAGCAGACCTTCGGATTCCACTACCCTAATAAACAGTATAATATAATACCAAACAACACTATGGCAGCCAAAAAAAAGACCGCTAAAAAGAAAGCCGCACCGCGCAAGGCCAAAAAGGCCGCTGCAAAGCGTGTAGCTAAGAAGCCCGCTAAGAAAGCAGCTAAGAAGCCAGCTAAGAAGCCAGCTAAGAAGCCAGCTAAAAAAGCAGCTAAGAAGCCAACTAAAAAAGCAGCTAAGAAGCCGGCCAAAAAGCCTGCTAAGAAAAAAGTAGCCAAGAAAAAGGCCGCTAAGAAGCCTGCTAAGAAAAAGGTAGCCAAGAAAAAGGCCGCTAAGAAGCCTGCTAAGAAAAAGGTAGCCAAGAAAAAGGTCGCTAAGAAGCCTGCTAAGAAAAAAGTAGCCAAGAAAAAGGCCGCTAAGAAGCCTGCTAAGAAAAAAGTAGCCAAGAAAAAGGCCGCCAAGAAGCCTGCTAAGAAAAAAGTAGCCAAGAAAAAGGCCGCTAAGAAGCCTGCTAAGAAAAAAGTAGCCAAGAAAAAGGCCGCTAAGAAGCCTGCTAAGAAAAAGGTGGCCAAAAAGCCAGCTAAGAAGGCAAAGAAGAAAGCTGCTAAGAAGCGCAAGTAATCTTTAATTAATCATCATATATCAACCCCGACTATTTCACGATAGTCGGGGTTTTTTGCGTCAATACTTTCACTACCTGGGCAAATACCGTCATAAGTATATTCCTTCATTCATCAAATAAGCCTAGAGCACCATTCTGAACACACCAACTGATCGGCCTGCGTTTGTTGCAGGAAGCGCATCATAGAGGACGTAGAGATGTAACGAGCCATCTCGCTCAAAATTGACCGCAAGATTGTAAATCATTTTACGCTGTGATCCATACCTTGCTGCTAGATGATAAAGCACACCATTTCTATTTCGCTTGTAAGCAATCAATTGACCTGGGCGGACATTAGCCAACTCCTGATCAAAAGCATGCAGAACATCCTTTTGTGAGAGATTTTTAATAGCAAACTGCTTGTCTCTTAAATGAGGTGAATCCATAGCAATAATAGTAACTTTTGGTTTTCGATGCCATGGCATGGTTTGGTTGCTGCCCAGAGATACCGGCGTCAGCAGCACAATTCGGCGTATACCATCTCCTGCTGGAGGTATGATCACATAGGGTTCATAATTATCTGCTCGTTTTCTATACAATAGAAAATTACGCCCTGCTGTGATGTCACGCATCACAGAGACATTATTAAATGCAATGCGGAAGGGTCGCCATTTCGACGATGCAGTTGAGCTGTGATCTTCCGCTTTATAGTATAATTGACTGGGTGGCACTTCACCTAGCTCAGGTAATAACATAAAAGCATCACCTCGACTTTTATCCTTACTGTATTTCCTTGCTGGCACTGGACCTAATGCAATCACCATGATCTGAGACTTTAAAATGGGCTCTTTTGGCTCACCTTCTTCAACTGCTTTCTCTTGGCACATGGCGGTAACGATCGTTAATGCCAATACCAACAAAACCGGCTGAGTAAAACTAGCATAACAAACTATGGCGTCGCATGCCCTGCGCCAGGTGCTTAACACCCCAAAAAAAAGCCCCATCAAGCGATCCAGGTCGGTCTTTAAATCTCTTCTGGCTGCAACCATTTGAACGTTTTTAATTTATACTTTCTTCCTAGCTTCACATTCACAGGTTTGAGCTTTCCCCTTTCATAATTTCCATTGGCTCGATTCACTAACATCAAAGCATCAAGTGGACCGTTACCACTTATTGGTGTTATACCTTGCGACCTGTCATCAACATAATATGGGGTGCGCTCAACTGTCGCTTCAAGCCAGGCTCGGGCTCGTATAACACCACCGACAGACGAATGCCCATATGCACGTATCGTAAATGTATCCCCCCTAGCCGCCATGAACGGTGCCAAAGAACAAAGAACATCTCCCTGAGTTAAAAATCCCGGTATCCCCCACGCCTTGCTTTTTGGTTGAACCGAATTCCATCGCGCCTGATCTTGATAACGATAACCCTTTCTAAACACCTCCATATTGTTATCGGGCGCATCTGAGAGCGGAGCTGTGTTGACTGATGTTGACAAATCGACTGCCCGCTGTTCAAAATTTTTATTCAGACCGCAGCTTTGTATAGCAGCATCAATCACTCCCATTCTGGATGTTTCGTTGTCATTCGATACTAATCGGCGATTCACAAAATCAGCGATAGAGACAAAGGGGCCTCTTTTTTTGACTTCATCAACGATATGAACTGCCAGCATTCTCAATTCATCAGCTGAAAGTTGGCGCCCCCCCGACCATCCACCAGCCTGATTCGGAGAAGCGGAAGCCGTATTAGCCAATCCTTTTGGCTGCCGATATCTGGCAAAACTGACCTCGTTTTTGTCCCCTACCCCTATTTTCAAAGGTCGCCCTATCCCGAGTGTGCCCGATAAAAAAGCTGTCCATGCTTCTACGGAAGTCGAATTTATATTAAACGCGGATCGATTTTTAATGAATTCAGCACTTCTCCAAAATACGTCACTCCACCCTTTATCAGTCAAGAGCAGCTCCTCAACCTGGTGCTGAGAAAGCTTGCTATCTTGATTATATTGATAGCGCCTATTCCATAGGTGCTCACCCTCTTCTTGATTCCAAATAAAGCGATCACCCGCTTGATCTAGGGGCATACTTGAGAAGAAATAATCGTCCCATAAATTGTGATTCACCTCGTAAGCAATATCATAGGCGAGCACTTCATTCGCAGATGTGAATTTTGCATCACCTACAATTCTAGTAGTAGCCTGATTACCTATTTGCAATAAGCCTTGTGAATCTGACAATATACAACGTGCCCCGTGACTAGACATTTTCCCGGCTGCCGTCCCGAGCAAATAGTCCCATCGTGTAGGCCTCTCATCACCAGCCATGATGCCTGTAGCCACCGTATAAGCCGTTGCCTCCGCTGGCGCATGCATATCTCTTAAAGAGTGCGCCACTAAATAACTAGGAGACCACGAATAGGGGCTAAGCATAGCATGGCGTAAGTTGGCCAATGAAATCACCCCATAATCTCTGGCGGGAAGATCAAATAAGATGACATTGGGGAAAAAAGAAAAATCAATCGCCAAACCAAATGGATTTTTGACAAAGCCATTTGCTGAAGGGGCCGGCATATCATGAATATCAAGTGGGCGTAAGGGAACAAATTGCAGCAACCAAGGACCCGTGCTGTTCATATACCACTTATTAGCACACTGACTCACCGGCGAGCGGCTAACCAGTTGCGCTCTCACATTCCAATTAGCGACTGAGCATACGTTATAAACCATGTGATCTTCTCCCCAACGCGTAATCGTTGATGTGCCATGACGATGGGGTGATCGATTAGCAACATCACCTTCACCCACCGCTTCATTCAACCACAACAACTTAGCTCCTACTTGATGAGTATGAGGAGCATTTTTGATGGGCGCCTCTTCAAAGGTCTGTAAATTACCAAAACTCAGATCCTTTTGATTAGCAGACCCCCAATAAAGACCATTTCTATGAAATGTTTTGGTAGACTTAGCGCCTCCTGCACCATTGTTAATCAGCTGAATCGTCGGATGCTTGAGGCTAGCGTACAGATCTTCGAGCAAAGCAGCTTCACCTAATTTAAGCATGAACGGGAAGTTCTCAACCTTACCATCCGACTGCAAATCCAGAGCTGGCTGGTAATCAAAAATGCGGCCGAAGTCTATTCTCCCAAGATGCGGTTTTATGTTTTTCCACTTCGGAGTCTGTACTTGGTAAGAAACCGATGAATCATGGTCATAAAAGAAGTGATGTGTTCCTTGGATAGAATACGGGCTTAATACGTTGTTTGATACCCTGTCTAATTGGTAACGCTGAATATTTATACCCGCAGTGGATAAACCCCCCGTTACCTTTGGTGAAAATACCTGACATTGTCCAGCTGACAGGGTTGTTGGTTCGAGCGTAAATGCTAAATATCGACGTGGAGGAAAAGGGTTGGTTCTTATTTTATAAACATCACCCCCAGCATAGCCGCTTCTCTCTACCCACTTGTTAAAGACTCCGATATTTTTCGTCTTCAAATCTTGCTCTACGTGCTCTTTCTCTGGAAAGAAATGCATACCATGCTTCACCCCGTAGTATGGATTAGGCATCACTACAGTGAGAGCTCTTGTTTTTAGCGTCTTGTTGTATGGATTCCACAAACAAACACGGGGAATAATGTGTGTACGAATACGGTGATTTTGATGCGAAAAATAATAGTGCCATCGGCACTCGGTCATCACAGGATGAATCTTAGGAGCATACTCGGCCCATGTTGCCGCGTCTGCACAAGCTCCGTCAGAAACTTCGTGTGGCCAATGCTCAGCAGAGCGCATCCGCACTGCCTGAGCATCAAAATCCGTCTCTGCATATTCCGAATCCGAATACATATGCTGAGCCCAGTCTCTTAGCGCGCCGAAAGATGGCCCTAGTACACCGTGCTCAACACCTGGAATGATGGGATAGGATGAAGAGAAAAAAAGAGGCCTCCCAGCATCCACGCAGGACAACTCCAACTGTTTATGTCCACTCTTAGCTAACAATAATGAGGTTAAATCACGACGCAATCCACTCGTCATCGTATTGGTAAAGATGCCCGGTGAATAGCTTGTGAAATGATGATAGTCATTCTTCAGCGCATCTCGGCAATCAGCATTAGCTCCCTGTGTCAGTGATGCACTGGCATGGCTAATCATTTTATGCCGATGGGGATAGGATTTTTGCTTAAAATGCGTATAGGGAGCAGTTCCATCGACTCGCATAATCAAAGCTGGATCAAATCCCGGTGCTGACTCAAATGCCACCTCTGTATTTTTTCCCTCGTGGTGAGGAACCACATTTGCTTTTTGGTTATTATCCGAAACATACCACGCATAGGCACCATCAAGGGCATCACCATCAATTTGAACGGTTTCAACCAATACCCTAGATTTCTCGAAATCCTCTAGATCCATTGCCGCCCCTAAAGTCCCACGACCCAGCAAGCTGACCACATGTTCATTGCTTTCCTTGAGAGGGGCTTTTGGATTGATACTCTCACCTCGCTTACTCACCAGCCACGTCGCCGCACCCTCCTGTTTCCAACGCCCTTCGGATAAACCAGGAATACAATGCCTAAGATCCTGATAAACACCTGGAATAGAATATGGATTATTTTCTAAATCTTCTGAGGCCTTGCCGATAAGAGGCCAATCTTTTGATTTGTGACGATAAGTAGTGTTCCATACCCCGAGCCAGTTTCGATTTGCTACAAAATCCTCTGAATCGACAGCCTCAAAGATCGCAGCCCGAGCTGTCACCCGCTGATCTGGACCGGTATATTTTTGCAATTCACCAATTGCTATCATTAGAGCCATTCGAGCATTCGCGCGAGCTGCTGCCTGATGTTCATCCTGGTGCAATGACCTCGTCTCAAGGCTCGATAAAGATATTGAACCTAATAAAACGACAACTAGTAGGACCATAAGCATTACAGAGGCCACAAGGGAAAAACCTTTTGCGCAATAAAACTTAACAGAAACAGTCAGACACATAAAACCCTTTGAAGTAGTAATCAGTAAATCTGTTAGCAAGATTACAAAAACCTAACAAACGTTAAAAAATACAAAATGTTAGACTGCTTAATCTAGGGGGGAGGCAGAGAACTACAAACCTTATTGATACATTACAGCATACTTAATTAAACAGCTCACAATCGCCATTTTTCATGATGGCATTCAGCTCATAATCTAGTAAAAGCAAGCCATGACCTATCTCGACGTAGCCAAACAAGCCGCCTGCCAAGCTGGGGCCTTTCTTAAGGAGCACTTTGGCAAACCCCTCGATGTGGATGAGGCTAAGCACCATGACATTAAGCTTGCCCTAGATCGTGAGAGCCAAGACCTCATTACTCGCGTCCTTCTGGGAGCTTTTCCTGACCATGCTATCTATGGAGAAGAAGGCCTCGCAGGCAATCAAGACAGCGACTACCATTGGATTGTTGACCCTATCGACGGCACCGTTAACTTCTTCTACGGTATCCCCCACTACTGTGTTTCGATCGCTCTCAGGCATCAAGGCGAGCTGATCCTTGGGGTTATTTATGATCCCAGCATGGACGATCTCTGGGAGGTCGAAAAAGGCAGCCCGGCATTACTCAATGGTGAGCCCATTTCTGTAAGCCCGCGCACCAAGCTCGAAGAATGCGCTCTTTTTGTTGGCTGCGGCAAAGATGAGGAAGCCCTCTCCACCGGACTTGAGCGCTTCCGAAGAGCCTCCCTGAGAGCACGTAAGATGCGCATGATGGGCTCGGCGGCACTTGGCATGGCCTATGTGGCCACCGGCAGGCTCGACGCTTATGTGGAGTCCCGTATTTCGCTCTGGGACATCGCAGCTGGTCAGCTCCTACTGGAGGCCGCCGGCGGTAAAACCGAACTGACTGAGATTCCTGGCAATGCCGATGCTTGGTCAATCGTCGCCACCAATGGCAAGATTCCTATTGAGGAAATTCTCTAGGACAGAGAGCTAACCTGCGTGAAATCCTCTTTACTCAGGCAGCAGGGATCTGCAGCCACCCAGTGTCCCTTTTCGATCTCTACCATCGAGAGATCCATACCAATGGTCTCCTCATAGCGCGGATGATTGATCCGGTGGCCAAAGGCACTGCCCTCGGGTGGATTAATCGGGGAAGGAACCTCGCCTTCCAAATGAACACGCGGACGCTCAATCATCGGATCAGGCTCGGGAATAGCCGAGATAAGAGCCTTGGTGTAGGCATGACGGGGGTTCTGGTATATAGCATCCGCATCAGCAAGCTCGACAATTTTGCCCAGATACATCACTGCCACCCGGTCTGAGATATGCTTCACCACCGCCAGATCATGGGCGATGAAGAGGTAGGCCATGTTGTATTCGCTCTGCAGGTCAAGTAGCAGGTTCAACACCTGGCTCTGGACAGAGACATCCAAAGCCGAGACCGGCTCATCAAGCACAATCATATCCGGATTCAGTGCCAGAGCGCGTGCAATGCCAATGCGTTGGCGCTGACCACCTGAGAACTCAAAGGAAAACCTCTGGGCAGCACTTTTGGGCATACCAACCCGCTCGAGCAGCTGCTCAACGGTGTCTCGCCGCGTTGCCTTGGTCCCGATTTTCTGAACCTCGAGCGGCTCGGCGATAATCTGCCCCACAGACATTCTTGAGTTGAGTGATTCTGCCGGATCCTGAAACACCATTTGCATGTTGCTGCGAAGAGGGCGCAATTTACTCTGGGAAAGATGGGTGATGTCCTTACCATCGAAAATTACCGAGCCTGCAGTCGGCCGTGTTAGCCTGACAATGCTTTTACCCAGCGTGGACTTACCGCAACCAGACTCACCAACCAGACCTAGGGTTTCACCATGGCCGATACTCAGGGAGACACCATCCACCGCCTTCACTGAGTTGATCTGACGAGACATCACCCCACCCCGCACCGGGAAGTGCATCTTCAGGTCTCTTAATTCTAGAATGGGATCAGGCATCTCGTGTAGTTGGGAAAAAATTACTTAGCTTCATTGTGCTCAACGCACTCAGGGCATGCTTCCACCCAATGGTTTTTCGATATCTCGATAAAGGGAGCACGGTTGAGCAGAGTGTCCCCACTGCGCCCCATACGCTGACAAAAGCGACAGCCCGGGACAAAATCCTTGATTGACGCGACTTGCCCCTCAATGGTCTTGAGCTTCGCTTTGCGCGGCGTGGCAAGGGTTGGGATAGCACTGAGTAGCCCCTTGGTATAGGCGTGCTGTGGGCTAGCATAGAGCTCATTCACAGGAGCATGCTCAACAATGCGCCCCGCATACATCACCACTACCTCGTCACAATGCCCCGCTATCACACCCAGATCGTGAGTGATGAGAATCGTCGACATGCCCATCTCTTCTTGTAGGTCCTCAATAAGTTCGAGAATCTGGGATTGCACGGTCACATCAAGGGCCGTGGTCGGCTCATCAGCAATGAGCAAGTCCGGCTTGCAAGCAAGCGCGATGGCGATCACCACCCGCTGGCGCATACCACCGGAGAGCTGGTGAGGATATTCCATCACTCGCTTCTCGGGTGCCGGGATACCTACCTTCTCAAGCAAGCTAACGGATTCCTGCAACGCCTCGCGTTTGTCCATACCTCGGTGCAGGATCAATGACTCGCTGATCTGCTTGCCAATTCTGTGGCAGGGGTTGAGTGCCATCATCGGCTCCTGGAAAATAACGCCAATCTCTCCACCCCTCACCTCATGCATGCGCTCACTGCTCGCCGAGCGCAGATCCTCTCCTTTGAAAATTACCTCGCCATCGAGAATGTGCCCCATGGGTTGAGGTAACAGCTGCACCACGGACATCGCGGTGACACTCTTGCCGCAGCCCGACTCACCGACGATCCCCACGGTTTTCCCCTTGGGCACATGAAATGAAATGCCATCAACAGCACGCACCCAGTCACCGTTCTCCAGGCGGAAAGCAGTGACCAGATTCTTGACCTCAAGCAGATTGTCTACCGTATCACTCATCACGCCCTCCTTTCTGTTGCTGTGGAATACCATCCTTGAAGACATCAATCACCTCGTAAACCTCACTAAACACATCACCAGAGCGCATCGCCTTCTCCGTCTCCTCTTTACGCTCTTGGTCAATCCACAACACATAGCTCTCAAAAGGCTCGCGCACTATCGGCACATTAAACGGCGTATCCTCGGTATCTGGCCAGCGCACCCAGCGCCAAGTTCCTAGCCTCACGTAATCCGTCGAGTAGCCCGGCGAGAAAAACCCCTCATCATGTATTAGCTGCTGTGCCGCCCAAGCGTTTTGCTTGATCTCCTCCAAGGTCTTGGCGTTTCTCACCGCCTTCGCATAGACATCCATTTGCTCGTTGGCATAGCTGTTGATATTATTGGTCTGCGGCTTGGGCTTGCCCTTCTCATCAAAGGCATTCTTGGAATAGAAGAATTGATAATAAGATGGGAAAGGTGGTCGTGATCCCCAGCCCCAGAAGGCCATATCATGCTCTTTTTTCATCACCGTCTTGTAAAACACCGTGTTCTCTTGTCCGTCGAGAACCAGATCAATACCCGCCTTTTTTGCCTCCTCCTTGAGCAGACTGCAGAGCTTGCTCGCTGTGGGTGAATTGCCAAAACTCAATACCACAGACAACTTTTCGCCCGATGGTTTTCTGAGAATACCATCACTACCTTCCTCGCTATAGCCAGCCTGATTAAAATACTCTCGTGCCCTGGTCACCGAGTAAGGGCGCGCCTTGATGGCAGGATTGGTGTATTCGCCAAAGCCCTGGCTAAATCCCTGCAGGCGGGAAAAATCTCCACGAAACATCACATCGATGACCATACGCCAGTTCAACGCATGCTGTAGGCCCAGCCTGACATTACGCTCATCAAGCTTGGGGCGTGAGACATTCATATAAATACCACGTGGCACGCGTGGATATTGAGTGTAGAACTTGTAGCGCTCGATGTAGCCATCAAACACCTGCGGGATTTCAGACTTCTCATACCAATAGTCAGGACGTGTTAGGAAAAACGCCTCCAACTGACCAGCGCGGAACAGCTCGAATGCCTTGTTCTCATCTCGGATCACCGTGTAGACGATGTGGTCCGGATTAAAGCGGTGACGATAATACTTCTTATCCTTAGCCCACCAGTCCTTGGCCCGGGTCAGTTTGATGGACACCCCCTTGTTGATGTCTCCCTCTTTGACGTAATAAGCTCCAGTATGACGTGGCACGCGCCACTGGTAACGGTCCTCGTAATCTGCTCCATACTCACTATAAAACGCTGGATTAGAGGGGTTCATCGAGGCAAACAAAGGAGTCAGCGGCTTACCCTCGCGCAAGGTCACCGAGAGCAGGCTATCACCGTAGACCGCAATCTGGGCAAACTGCTCACGGTAATACTGCTTCGCGTAAGGAGCGGTGACATGGTCAGACACCCGAAGGTAGGCAGACACTTGAAAATCCTGCGCCTTGATCTTCTCCCCGTCATTGTAACGTGCGTCTTCATCAAGCTCGTAATACACCGTGCGCTTGTCAGAGGATACCGCCCAGCGCTTCGCAACCCCAGGTATGATCTTGCCCGTAAGGGGGTGCATATTCACCAGACCGATCTCAAGCTCATCATAGAGGTAACCGCGGAAGCTGTTATTCGACTCCTTGCCAAAGGGACGCACCGTGGCCGGAAACTGAGGCATCCAAGTGCGGAACACACCTCCTTTGGACGCACGTGAATCTCCGATCTCGGGTTCATCCATGCCATCCTCCCAGACCAGATCCTCGGGTATATCTTTAGCACTTTTGTCAGCAAAATAATCTCCCAGACTAAGGCGAAAATCGATCACCTCTTTCTCTTTTTCCATCTCCTTCAAGGCATCTTCCCGTGCCTGCTTCAATGCCGGGTCGCTTACTTCAGCAAGCTCTTTGAGAGCAGCAGCAATGGACTCCTCGGTGGCAGCCTTCTGCTGCTCAAGCCAGCCTTGGATGTAGCGATTATAGACAGGCTTAAACTGCTCGAACCCCAACCCCCTCTCTACCATGTCCTCATCTCGCTGGCATGAGCTTAGCATGCCAAGCGCACTGGCACAGAGTGCCAGCATTACACGTAACATGATGAATTTGTATCGAGCAGACATTATCGGTAATAAGTAAATTTCTTCGGGTCAAAGGCTTCTCGCACGGCTTCGCCGACAAAGGTTACTAGGATCAACACACTTACCAGGCACAGGAAGGCAGAGCTCACTAGCCATGGTGCGGACAAATTAGTCAGGCCTTCCCTAAGTAAGGTCCCCCAGGTGGCATACTCAGGCGGCAGGCCAAAGCCCAGGTAATCCAGCGAAGTCAGCCCAAGGATCAAACCTGAGATAGAGAATGGCACCAGTGTTACCAGAATCGCCACCGCATTGGGTAAGATGTGCTTAAAGATGATCCTTGGTGTGGAGCAGCCGATCACTCGGCTCGCCGCCACATAGTCACGCGCCTTTTCCTTGAGTGCTGCCGTGCGCATCAGATAGGTCATACCCATCCAGCCAAAGAGGATCAAGATGAAGAGGATTACCCCCAGACCGAGCTGTTCCTTCAAGTTCTTGGGGAAAGACTCGCTGACAATAATAATTACAAAGAGAAACGGAATGTTAGAAAACACCTCAATGAGGCGCTGCACTAATAAATCAAACATGCCGCCAAAAAAGCCCATCAGCAGCCCCACACTAATGCCGATCACATAAACAAATGGCACATAAAAAATCGCCGCCTTGAAGTTCACCTGTAGCCCGCCAAAGAGGTAAGCCAGCACATCCTCGCGCTGTGGAGTCGTGCCGAGCAGATGCCCCATGCTCAAACTCGGAGGAGCGGCTGAGTAATAAACAATCAATGGACCGGACGCCTCCTGATTGAGAAAATCAGCGACCTCACCGTCACCATTCCAAACCGTGGAGCCCGCCACTAGTTCACCGGCTTGAAAGCGTGCCGAGTAAACCCGGCTGGACTGCCTGTCCCAGCCTTCAGCCAGCCCTTCTGGCATCCCCTTGCGGTAAGAAATCTGCATGAATTTGGCATTGGGCTCTCTGAGACCATAGACCCGGCTCACCTGACCTTGGTAAGGCTGCGATGATTGCTTACGATAAACCAGTCCGTCATCCCGAGTTTCGAGCTCCTCGACCGGCAGCTCTACCGTATCCTGCGTCGGTGCATAAGGCACGAGCGGCATCACTATCCAGTTTCCACCATCTCCCCCCCCTGTGTCTTCAAAATGCTGCTTAAGCTTGCGGTAATTCACCGGTGCCTCCGCCTCATCACCACCAATGCCAAAGTCTTTGCCCTTGGCCACTTTGTCCTCTCTCACCAATGCTGGGAAATACCACTTACCCTCATACTTCATCACCAGCGGCTCATTACCCACCACCAGATGATCCAGTGACGCAATCAAGGCCAGAAAGCCAAGGATCAACAGAGCACGGTGACCACGCTTGATCGAGCGGAAGCGGTCGATGCGCCGCTGCGTGATCGGCGTAAAGGCAAAGTCGCGCGGAAACTTCCATAATAGCATCACCCCGAACACCAGCCCCAACAGCATACCGAGCCAGCCAAACCACAAAAACGATTCTGTATCACTACCCCAGTGTAGCCACTCAATCTCACGGCTAACATTAAAGCCCCAGCGCAAGGTCGGCAACGAGAGCCCAAGGACCTCCCCTAGCCCGGCGAACACCGAGCCCAAGAGCCAAATCCATCCTATCTTTCTGAGCATCACTATCTAATTAAATTTAATACGTGGATCGATCATCGCCACGATGATGTCAGAGAGAATATTACCCAAGACCATGAGAAACGCGGCAATGGCAAGCGTGCCCATAATCACCGGCTGATCCCTACCAATGATGGACTGGAACTGCAGCAAACCGAATCCTTGGATGTCGAACACCTTTTCCACCAGCATGCTGCCTCCGACAAAGATCGACACCAGATGCCCGAGACTTGTCGCGATCGGGATGAATGAATTGCGAAAGGCATGGCCAAAGACCGCCTTCTTGAACCCAACGCCCTTGGAAACCGCCGTCCTGACGTAGTCCGCGGCAAGGTTATCCATCAGATTATTCTTCATCATCATCGTGGTCACTGCGAATCCGCCCACCACATAACACATCAAGGGCAAGACTGTGTGATGTGCCAAGTCCTTGATCTGCCCCCAGGTGGACATTTCATAGAAATCAGGGCTGACCAATCCAAAGAGTGGGAACCAACCAGCACGTGCGCCAAGGTAAACAAGAAGCACGGCCCCCAGTGAAAAGCCGGGAATGGAATAACCAACAAAAACCAGAATGGATGAAATATTATCCATCGGAGTGCGGTGCTTGATCGCCTTGAGCACCCCCAAGGGAATACACACACCATAGATGATTACCGTGGAAAGCAGGCCGAAATAAAGTGCGATCGGGATTCTTTGTAAAATCATATCAATCACCTTGTCCTGATAAGTAATCGAGTTCCCTAGGTCACCTTGCAGCAGACCGGAGAATCTGGATTTATAGACCACCGCGCGGTGCACGTAGGGCGGAGCCTCGCTGACATCCACCTTCATCCGGCGCGCCCAGCGCTGCTTGCGCTCTTGGGGAGTATCTATTCTCACCTCCCAGCCTTTTGAAGAAACCTCACTACCACCCTGCATAAAGACCGCTTGAGCCGTGCCAACATTCTCGCCATTCCAGCTGACCTTTACCTGACGGCCACTCCCCTTGAGCACGACGATGGTCTCCCGCTCAAAATCCTCCACTTTACTATCCCCGATGACATCCTCGCCTCCTTTCTCAAATTCCCCCTTGCTCTGCAGCCGCTCACGTTTCCATAATCCTAGCCACTGAAAATAGGCAACCAGTACCGGCTTGTCATAGCCATACTCCTCCTCGAGCTCCTCCGCCTGTTCGTCACTCATACCCCCTTGGTTCTCCCTGCTGCCAGCGGCTCCCTTCGAGCTCTCGTCTCCTGCTTGCGCGGCCTGCTGCATCGCCCGCTCCACCGGACTGCCTGGCATGAACCTTGTGAGCGCAAAGACAATCAAAGTCACCCCCAGCAAAGTGATGGGCACGAGCATGAATCTGCGGATGAAATAGGCTTTCATGAAATCAGCGATCAACCGGCCACACGCATGACACCAGTTTACCTGTAGATTTTTAAGTCAGCTCATCAGCCGAGGCAAGCACCTCCTTTGTAAATCATCCACAATCTCATTTTCGCTCAAAAAAGTCTCCACATTTGGCACAAAACAGCCACGTTTCTGGGCATGCACCGCGCCCACCTTACCCACCTGCTTTTGGGTGCCTGTGCCCTCGCCATGCCGGGCTGCAAGGGTGAGCCGCCCATTGATGCCTACACGGAGAAAAAAATCCTCATATTGGGCAACAGCACGGAGCCCCAGGGCCTTGATCCGCAGATTGTCACCGGAGTCATTGAAAGTAATATTATCCGTGCCCTCTTTGAAGGCCTCTGTGTCGAGCACCCTTCCAAGCAAGGCGTGCACCTTCCCGGTGCTGCCGAGCACTGGCAAGCCAACGATGACTTTACCGAGTGGACCTTCCATCTACGCCGTGACGGTAAATGGTCAGATGGCACACCAGTAAGCGCTGAGGACTTTCTCTTTTCCTACCAGCGTATCCTACACCCGGACTTTGGCGCGGATTACGCCAGCATGCTCTACTACATCCTAGGCGCAGAGGCATATAATAAGGGTGAGACTACGGATTTTTCTACCGTCGGGGTCAGCGCACCTGATGCCTACACCCTCAAGGTCAAACTGAAAGCCTCGATCCCATTCCTACCTGATCTCACTAAGCACTACACCTGGTATCCCGTGCCCAAGCACATCATCCTCAAGCATGGCAAGATGCAGCAGAGAAACACACCGTGGACAGAGCCGGAGAACCTCGTTTCCAATGGAGCATTCATGCTCAAGGATTGGCGCCTCAATGACTACATTCACGCGGTGAGAAATCCCCACTACTGGGACAAGCAGACTGTCAAACTCAACGGCATCCGTTTCCTACCCATCTCCAACCAATACACGGAGGCGAGGATGTTTTTCAACCAGCAGCTCCACGCTACCTATGGGCTTGCTCCGGAGATGATTGAATACGCGGCTAATAAATACAGCCAGTATCTCAGGCAGGAAACCTACCTGGGCACAAACTTTATCCGCTTCAACGTGACCGACCCCTTGCTCGATGATTTACGTGTCAGGAAAGCACTCGCACTCTCAATCGACTCACAGGCTATCATCACCCACATCCTCAAAGGAGGACAGAAGCCCGCATATGGCATGGTCCCTCCAACCGATGATTACCAGACCCCGAAGGCGGTATCCTTTGACCCTGTGCGCGCCAAAGAGCTGCTCGAGCAAGCTGGATATGGTGGCAACAATAAACTGCGCATCACCCTGCTCTCTACTGATCGAGAGGTTTCTAAGCGCCTCAGCGAGGCCTACCAAGACATGTGGAAAAAACACCTCGGAGCCGAAGTCTCCATCGAGCAGCGGGAGTGGAAAACCTATCTCAGCCGGATGTCCGGACTGGACTACCAGCTGGCGTTAGGTGGCTGGATCGGTGACTACCCCGACCCCACGACCTTCCTCGACATGTGGAAAACAGGAGACGGCAATAACCGCACAGGCTGGTCTAACAAGGACTACGAGGCACTGCTTGCCAAGGCGGAACAAACCAAAGACCCTGAGGCACGCCTGCGCATCCTCGAGCTAGCCGAGGCTCTATTTCTCTCTGAAATGCCGATCATCCCCGTCTACTGGTACACCACAAATTATCTCCTGCACACCGCGGTCAAAGGCTGGCACCCGCTGTTGCTCAACAATCATCCCTACAAGTTTGTCGACCTCGAGCTTTTGCAAAAATAAGCTTTATATAAGCTTTATAAAACGAGCTTCTTCAAAACCAACTTCAACTTCACCCCGCATGATCCGCACTGTCATCAGCCGCCTACTTCAGGGAATCGTTGTGGTTTTCTGCCTACTGCTGATCACCTTCATGCTGGTCAGACTGATGCCAGGGGACCCCTTCTCCGGTGAAAAAGCACATGCTGCGCACATCATTGAAAAAAACAAAGCGCGCTTCCACCTGGATAAATCCAACACGGAGCAGTTTATCGTCTATCTGGGCCTCTTGGCCCGTGGCGAGCTTGGTGACTCACCGGTCAAGGAACAGCCAGTATCCAAGATCATCCGCCATTCCTTCCCGGCCTCTCTCGTCCTCGGAATCGCCGGCATGATCATTGCTATCCTCATCGGCATTCCTGCAGGCATTCTCTCCGCACTCAAAAAGAACTCCTACATTGACTACAGCACCATGGTCATTGCGATGGCTGGTATTAGTATTCCTTCCTTTGTCATCGCGCCACTGCTAGCTGGTCAAGTGGCTACCCGCATTCCCTTCCTCAAGGTCGCCGGCTGGGGAGATCCGCTGGATTGGCTACTGCCTGCGCTCACTCTAGGTCTTGCCACAGCCGCCTATCTGGCACGTATCACCCGCGGCGGTATGCTCGAGGTCCTGAACCAAGATTACATCCGCACGGCCCACGCCAAGGGGGTGCACCCCGCCGTGGTTGTCACCAAGCATGCCATACGCGGAGGCATCATCCCTGCCATCGCCTACATCGGCCCCGCATTTGCCATGCTAATCACAGGTTCCTTTATCATTGAAACCATTTTTCAGGTTCCCGGTATGGGACAACACTTTGTCAATGCCACCAAAGACCGTGATTATTTCCTCCTGCAGGGCGTAGTGATCCTCTTTGGCACCTTGATTGTATTTGCCAATCTGGCCGCGGACATTGTCCTTGCGATGCTCAACCCGCGCATCAGAGCCTAAATCTAGCCAACGATGAGTAAGGACATCCACAACCAACCAATCGACAAGGGTCACTCGCTCTGGTCCGACGCTTGGCTGCGGCTACGCAAAAACAAGATGGCTATGGTCAGCATGGTGATTCTCTTCATCATTGGTATTCTCTGCTTCATTCTGCCGGCATTCTCAATCATCCCTGACCCGAACACCCAGGACCTCAACAACACCTTCCTACCTCCCAGTGGAGATTACCCGCTAGGAACAGACCAATCCGGCCGTGACCTGCTGGCAAGGCTTCTCTACGGTGGTCAGATTTCCCTGCTAGTGGGTATTGTCGCCACCACGGTGTCGGTCATCATCGGCCTGATCTACGGAGCCATCGCCGGTTACGCGGGAGGCAAGACAGACAGCCTGATGATGCGCATCGTCGACATCCTCTACGGCCTGCCCTTTTTAGTATTAGTCATCCTCTTCTCTCTGCTTATTTCTGAACACGCCAAGGAACTCACTGATGCCCTGATTGGCCGATGGCCTGACCATGCCGTGTTCATCAAAAAATTCGTCAATCTAGTTCCTCTCTTCATCGCCATCGGTGCGCTCGGCTGGCTAACGATGGCACGCGTTGCAAGGGCTCAGGTGATGTCGTTAAAGAAGCAGGAATTTGTCGAGGCGGCGGTCTCCCTTGGGCTCAGCCACCGCAGAATCCTGATGCGCCATATTATGCCCAACATGCTCGGCCCCGTCATTGTCTATGCAACCTTGACCGTGCCTGGCTTTGTGCTGACAGAGGCGACGCTCTCTTTCCTCGGCTTGGGTGTCGAATCGCCCAACAGTTCCTGGGGCATCCTACTTAGTGAAGGTGCTAACTATATGGAAACCCACCCGAGACTGCTCATCATTCCCTCGATCACGTTCTCATTGACACTACTCGCCCTCAACTTTCTCGGAGACGGCCTGCGCGATGCACTTGACCCCAAGGCGGCTAAGGACTGATCAATCCTCTATTTTCCTGCGTCCCTGCAGCGCACGCATCAAGGTAAGCTCATTAGCATGATCAAGTCCTCCACCTGCCGGTAATCCCTGAGCAATACGAGTTACATGACACTCACGTGTGCTAAGCACCTCTGCAAGATAGTTGGAGGTAGCTTCACCTTCGACATCAGCCCCAAGTGCCAAAATAACCTCCACACCAGGGTTTGCTTCCACCCTCTTGATGAGAGGCGTAATACGTAAATCTTCTGGTGTTACATTGTCCAAAGGCGACAACTTTCCACCCATGCAATGGTAGTAGCCTTTGAATACACCTGAGCGCTCTAGGGGCAAAACATCGGTCGCCTGTTCGACCACACATAGCTCGTGAGCATCTCGATGCTCATCACTACACACTGGGCAACGCCCGTGACTGGAAAAAAAACCACACACAGCACACGAATCAACCTCCCGCTTTGCGTTGAGAGTGGCCTCTGCCAACTCTACAGCATTCGTCTTAGGATGCTGCAATAGCCATACAGCAATACGCTCGGCACTTCGAGGTCCTATACCGGGAAGTCTTTTCAACTCCCCTATCAGCTCAACAACGGGTTCTGGATAATCAGCTCTGGCCATTTGTCACTTATTCTTTGGGTTTATATTTACTGTCTAATTGCTCGGCAACAGGGGCGAGAATCTCATCCACACGTGTATCAACCGAGGGATCCTTCGGCTTTACAGCAGTCACCTCAACGGACTTCGATGTGGCAAGAGCAATGGACTGCCGAACATGCACACTGTCATCCGAGTCACACGGCATGATATGCTGACTGGTATACATCATCGTGCAAAACCAAGCCCAAAAATAAGCAACCACGACAAAAAACGGAGAAAAGTAAATTTGCCACAAAGCACATACTGGCACCATCGCTAGCAACACAACCAAAGCAGTCAATCCAAGCACCATACGCCGCCAGGGCGCGGGTGAATCTAATACGGCAAAAGCGATGCCAAAGGAAAACAACGCAGCCACAGCGAATAGCAAAGGATCAGAGACAACGACCAAAAACAAATCCGATGTCATCCCAGACAATAATTGTTTAAGCACAATATCGCCCTGGTCGAACATACCCAACAAGCGCATTGCCAGAGCCAAAGCCATACCTACAGCTCCATAGAGCAAACATGAACTAGCTACCCTACCAGAAGGATATGCTTGGGCTGATGCTTGGTGATGATTCATACTGCTGCGAAAATGATCTGTGATACCTGAATACCTACCGGCAGATCAAATATCATCTGCACCACTTTTGCCATCATCAATTTCACCAGCATCAACAGATTTCTCAGCAATATCTTTGTATGATTGCACGATACACTCACTCAAGAATGTGTCGGCATCAGCAACAGCCTCGACACCAAGCTCAAAATCGCCCTTGCCCGTATTCTTCTGAATCAGATTTAGTCCGAATTGGTAATCCTTGAAGCGTTGTTGACAGATCTGGAGAGCACTGCGCCCTTGAGAGGCCGCCTCTTCACCCAGTAGGTCAATAGCCTCATCAGTAAATGAAAGCTCAATACGATGTTGCTCATAAAACTCACGGCAGTAGAGAGCAAGCTCCTCTCTGGTTTTGGCTACGTTGACGCGTCTTCCTATTTCTCGATACTTAGCCAGTACTTCATCATGCTTCTCGATAAGATCTGCATCAATAATGAGCTCACTGACCGCGGTTCCAGGTAGCTCGTATTTAAAATCACGCAACAGACTTTCACACACAGTCATGAGGGCTCTCGCACCCGTATTTTCTGTTTCTGCACGCTGAGCGATGCACTCGATGGCAGAATGATCAAATTTTGCCTGGATACCATAGGCCGCGAATTCACGCTCATATTGACGCAACAAGCTACCCTCAGAGTTTTGCATAATGTTGACAAAATCTTTCGCCTCTAATTTCTCACAGACTACGCGCACAGGCAGCCTACCAATGAACTCTGCTTCAAAGCCGTAATCGATGAAGTCTTGAGTATTGACCTCGCTGAACAACTCTCCATCTAGGGGATGATCAACCGTATCAGCACCAAATCCGATTTGCCCAGATCTGAGACGCTTTTTGACCACTTTTTCCAAACCTGAGAATGCTCCACTAACAATGAATAGAATGTGACGTGTGTTGATTGTGTCTTTACCCCCGTCACGGCCATTTTGCATGTCCATCATCGCCATCATCTGGCTTTTCATGTCATTGGGGTTTCTCGCCGCCACTTGCGTCTCCTCCATCAATTTGAGCAGTGTAGTTTGCACCCCTCGCCCGCTCACATCTCTACCCATGCTACTGCCGCTACCAGCTAACTTGTCAATTTCATCTATATAAATTATTCCATACTCAGCTAAGTCGATGTCCCCGTCTGCTTTTTGAACTAATTCACGAACGAGATCGTCGACATCCCCACCAACGTAACCTGTCTCAGAAAACTTAGTGGCGTCTGCCTTCACAAAAGGAACACCCATCAATTCTGCGATATGTTTTACGAGATACGTTTTGCCCACACCAGTCGGACCAACGACAATGACGTTTTGCTTTTGGTATTCAATCCCATCAGGTGTTTTCCCGTGCTCCAGCTCATATGAGCGCATGTATTTTGCATGATTGTAATGGTCACACACTGCGATCGATAGCGCTTTCTTTGCCTCATCTTGGCGAATTACAAAGCGATCCAAGTGTTGTTTAATATCGCGAGGTTTGTAATTAAAATCGAAAACTTCATCAGCCCGCTTTATTTCTTTGGAGTCAATTTCACCATCGGAGGAATCTGGCGTCATACTTTGCTCACCGAACCCAGGCATCATGACTGTAGCGCCACCCCCTATTTTACCTATCATCTCCTTCAGCATCTTCTGCAGCTCATCAGGATCGGGTAAATCATTATCTTTTTTGTCGCTCATCTAGCTTCAATATTCAATAGCTCGATTTGATACGCAACTGAAACTTCACTCCATGACACATGGATCCCGTAGGTTTCTTGGTTTAATTTATTTGATTCATGAAATTGATGATTGCACCTATGCTTATTTTACCGAAAGTTATTTTCTAATTTAGATCATCATTCATGAGCAAAGAGCGATACGAAATCAGAGGCAAGATAGGGCAAGGAGGCGTTGGATCGGTTTATCGAGCCTTTGATACTCAGCTCAACAGAGAGGTAGCCATCAAGCGTGTCTTAGCGGACGGCGGGCACGAAGATCAAGAGGAAGCGACTAAAAACCTACTCAAGGAGGCCACCGCTCTCTCGTCGATGCAGCACCCTAATATTGTCACCATCTATGATGCTGGGATTGATGAGGACGGACCCTATGTCGTCATGGAGCTCATCAATGGCCGCACACTGGATGAGATGGTAGAGGAGAACACTCTTACCTGGGATGACCTGCGTGAGATCATCATACAATCGGAAGAGGCGCTCGCAGCGGCACAAAATTTGAATCTCATTCACCGCGACCTAAAACCAAGCAATTTAATGGTATGCTGGCTACCGTCAGGAAAATTTCAGGTGAAAATAGTGGACTTCGGTTTAGCAAAGTTTTCAGCCTCCCCCTCGCTACAAACCATCGATCATGGTGACGCAGTATTTGGCTCTATTTTCTTCATGGCTCCTGAGCAATTCGAGCGCACTCCTCTGGACCAGCGCACTGATTTATACGCTCTAGGCTGTCTGTATTATTATG
>Ga0206131_10000732_pt1 | contig 44096 bp, 44 predicted proteins | sample Helgoland_Spring_FD_148636 | JGI IMG/M metagenome (GOLD analysis project Ga0206131, IMG submission 148636) | Pelagic subsurface seawater microbial communities from Kabeltonne, Helgoland, North Sea - Helgoland_Spring_Bloom_20160517_1 | ecosystem: Environmental > Aquatic > Marine > Epipelagic ... | reverse complement strand
TATCAAGATTAAGCGTATTTGATTTAAATTTATTTAACATAAAAAAATTTTTTAACATATAGTCTCTAAAAAATCCTTCTTTGATATTACTAAAATAAAAATTTGCTTTTATATTAAGAAAAAAAAAATCTATAAACTTATTGAAAGTATTGTGACTCTTTATATTATGTATCACATCATTCTCTTCAGAAATAAATGGTGTTCCTATAAACCCTTTTACCATTATACCATAATATCTAAGAGTACTTAATGGAAGTATTACAAACTTTGAAGCATCTTCTATTATATAAATTTCAAATTTATTTTTATAAAAATTTATATAACTATTTATAAAATCATAAGTTTGAAAAAAATTTATGTCTGTTTGTTTGTTTTCAAGTTTAATCTTAAATTTAATTAATTCTTTTAAAGTCTCTATTTTTGATATTTTCATTTACAGTAAATATGTCTAACTTAGATATTTTTCTCTTATAGCTTTTTTAACTGCTTCTAGTGAACTATTCTTAAAACTAAAACCTGAACTCTGAAGTCGAGACGTATTATATGAATAAATTGGAACATCACCTGTCCATCCTATTTTTTTTATTCCAAATTTAATTTTCTTATTACTTTTAAATAATAATTTTATATTTTTTGCTATCTCTTTAACTTCAACACCATTATCATTTGGTCCCAATAAATATGTATTATGCTTGTCATTTTTTTTAATAGATAAAAAAAACATACATTTAATCAATTCTTCAACATGTACATATGGTTTTTTCTGACTTCCATCACCCAACACATGTAATATTTTATTTTTTTTAAGTTTATTAGCTAAATCAAATATTACTCCATGTGTAAAAGGCTTTCCAACTACATTTGGAAATCTAAAAATTAGAAATTTCAATTTATTAAATATACAAAATCTTTTAATGTAAAGCTCTGATAATAATTTATTTTCACCATAATTAGATATAGGTACTAATTTTTTTTCTTTTTCATTAAATTTATTTTTATAGTTCCCATAAACTGCTGAACTTGATGAAAAAATTATTTTACTATTTTTTTTAAGTTTTTTTTTAAAAAAATTTAAACTAGCAAGAGTAGTCATGAATGTGTTTTGTAAATCAACCTTGTAGTCTTTAATTCCTGCTCTTATATCTGAATTAGCTGCTAATAACCATAAGTAATCAACTTTAATATTTTTTAAATTTATTTTTTGCAAATGAGACTCATTGGACACATCTACTTTAAAAAATTTAAAATTTTTATTTTTTTTTAAATCATAAATATTTTTTAATGATCCCAAGATTAAATTATCAAAACCATATACTTGATGATTTTTTTTTATTAGATATTTGGCTAAATTAGAGCCTATTGTTCCAGCCACACCTGTTATTATTGATATTTTTTTATTTTTCATTTATTTAAATTTTTTATAATTTCTTCTGCTTGAAAAATTACTTGATCTGAATTTAAATATTCCCATGAACCTAATCTTCCTGCAAAATGTATATTTTTCTTTTTAAAATATCTTATTATTTTATCTACATTTTTTCTGTGGTCCAAATCATAAATCACATACGCATATTTAAACTTTTTTATTTGAAAAAAGTTAATATCATTAAATTTTTTTACAAATTTTATTTTTTTTAGACCATCGTATATCTTTCTAATTAAATTTTTGTTACTTGTTTTACTAATTAAATCTCCTTCTCTAAAAGTAATCTCCACTAAAAATGAAGTTGTTCCTTTTATTGAATAATTTTTACCCAAAAAATCTAGTTTGGATAACCTATGAAAAATAATATTTTTATCTGGAACCATAAATGCAAAATTATTTCCAGCAATGTTTTTTTTTACATTTACAACTGCTATGATTATTGAGTTATATTTAAGCCCTTGTGCACAATCCAATATTTCTTTTGGAGTATTGTCGTAAATGTTACAAAATTCATTTAAAGGAATTGTTGAAAATAAAGTATCACAACTTTTTAACTCATCTTTTGTTTTAACTAAAATTTTTTTATTTTTTATAAAAACTTTTGTAATTTTCTGTTTTGTTTCTAAATCATTAATGTTTTTATTTAATGTATTTAAGTAACTATCAAATAATGCCTGAATTCCATTTTTTTTTGGGTAATGAAAGTATAGTTGATGCTTATAACCTTCTGTTTTAATTCCTTTAGCACTATTTATGATATCTTGTTTTGGTGGTTTTGGTATTCTTTCTACCATCTGTGTGTCCATAAATGCAGGATCAAATTTCCATATTTTTCTATTATATGGTTCTAAATAAGTTCTTGTTATGCCCTCACCAAATAATGATAAAAAAAACTGCTGCATATTCGCATACTTAAATTTTTCAAATGGATTTTTTATGAAACTATTTAAACAATATTGACGATCTTCCATTGGAAGTTTGCTAAGCTCATTTTCAAATGGATATTTTACATATCTATTTTTATAGATAATTTTATTTGACCTTCTAATTTTATGAACATTATGATCTAATATTTTAATGTTCTTATCTAAAATTTCTTTATGCTTAGAAAATATTATATGCGGACCAATATCATAAGCTATACCTTTAACATTATAAGATCTAAGAAGACCCCCAGGCTTACTATCTTTTTCTAATAAAGTGATTTTTTTTATGTTTTTTTTTTCTTGAAGAAAATGAGCTAAAGCAACACCCGAAATTCCTGCACCTAGTATAATGATATTCATTTAATTAAAATTTATTTTATATATATGTATCTTAATAATGATAAATTTCAAAAAAAAGTTAAGATCTATTTTCACAGTTGAAAATGCTCCCTTCTTAATTGTAATTTTATTTTACATCACTAATATAAACTACATCCATTATGGTGGTATATTTTATGATGATTGGTCTCTAGCCACTGGATATTTAGAAACAGATTTATTAGAAAGAATTAAAATTAATTGTTTACTTTTTTTTAATACTAGGCCTGTTGGAGGTTTATATGTAGCCCTAATAACTAGTGTTGGTAAAAATGATCTTTTTTATATTCTTTTAAATTCTAGTCTTTGGGTTTTAAGTGGATTAATTTTACATAAAACAATTTCAAAAATATACTCACATCAAACGGCTAATATATTCTTAATTTTTTTTCTATTTCCATCTTTTGCGTCTACACCTTTTTTTTCTCCTGTTACACAATCTCTTGGGGGGTTATCTATTTTTTTTTGGAGCTTATCTCTATACTTTTCTTATAGAAAAAATTTTTTCTTAACTTTTATTTTATACTCTTTGTCTATCTTAAGTTATGAAGTTAGTGTTGTGCTTTTTTTATTTAATGTGTTTTTTTTCATTAAAAATGACAATAATGAAAAAATTAATAAGATAATAATCTATAAACAATTAAAAGACTTAATCTTAAAATTTTCCTTGTTAATTTTTTTTATAATTATTCTTCAATTTGGACTGGCTAAATTAACTGATAATATTGCTCCACTAAAATATTCTTTTGCTATTATTGATAATCAAATAATCTTTGAAAATGAATTTTTTTTAAATATTAAGAAATATTTTTTTAAACCTTTGGGATTAATATTTATTGATATTCCAAACCTTTTTTTAAATTCATTGCAATTTATAAAGTTTAATTTTTATAACACGTTAAGTTACTTGGCCATTGTATTTGTTTTTATTTTTATTTTTTTTAAGAAAGATAAAAAATATATTCATTATAAAAAAGCTGATTATTACTATCAAATATTATTATTTATATTTATAGTTTTTTCTTCAGCTTTTGTATTTATTATGTATTTAATTGTTTCCTCTGTTCCACAGGTTAATGGTTATTACAATAGAGGACTTTTAGGATTATTTATTTGTTACTCATTTGCTATTGTTTTTTTAAGGGAAATAAGAATTAAGAAAAAACAATCAATGTTATTATCTATATTTTTATTTATATTTATATTTTTAAATTTTAATTCTTTTTTTATTCAAAAAAATAATCACATAGACGCAAATAAAAAAAGAGAAGAAATATTGATTAAAGTAAAAAATTTTTTTAAGAATAAGAATCCTTCTAATTTGGTTATGTTTGTCCCTACTTATCTAAGTAATAACTACAATGATGAAGTAATTTTTTCAGAAGAAGTGGGCGATCTTAACTTTGCAATCAGGTATGTCACAAAAGGTAAAGTTGAAGGAAGTAGAGTCTTTTATTCCCCCAAATGTGCTAATATACTGAATATAAATAATAATTCTCTATATGGATATGTGCCCTCACGAAATAAAAAAAATAAGAATAAAATATTGATTACACTTATTGATAAAATTGACAACAAGGATTTATACCTTTTTTATAATAATAAGTTTGTTAAGTTAACAAACAATAATTTAATCAATAACCAAACTCTAAATAAAAATATAAAATGCTCTCTTTAATCATTTTAAGTATCTTAAGTGTGCTTATTTTTTATACACTTTTCTATACTTATATGAAAGTAGCATTAAAAAAAAATTATATAGATACACCGAAAAATATTTCTGTGCATGATAATATGGTTCCAACTGGATCAGGTATAGTAATCGTTACTTGCTTTACACTATATTACTTTATTTTAAAATCTAATTTTTTTATTGAGTCAAATTTATTAAATTATCCAAACAGGGACTATCTACTTACTTTTTCAATTCTTATTCTTGGTTTTGTTAACTTTTATGATGACATTAAAGGGGTACATCCTATTTATAGATTAACTGCACATTTTTTTTTAGTGATGTTAAGTCTACCACTTTTTTCTTTCCTGGACTTTGAATATTACAATTATATACCACAAAAAATTTTAATAATATTTATTGTTTTTATGTGGGTATATCTAATAAATATTTATAATTTTATAGATGGTTCTAATGGGTATTTGACTATTAATGCAATTTCATCATTCATAATATTTTTCTTAAATTATTATGAAAAGGGATTATTTAATTTTAACTTATATATATCTTTTTTTATGATTTTAATTTTACTAGTTTATTTTTTATTTAACTTTCCTAAAGCCAAACTCTTTATGGGTGATAGTGGCAGTATTATAATTGGATATTTAATAGGATATTTATTTTTTGTTACACTCTTGGACGGTTATGTTGCAATAGCTATTGCGATGATTTGCTATCCAGTTATGGATGTCTCTTTTTCAATCATAAGAAAAGTCACAAATGGAAATTATCCATGGGAAAGATTATTTGATTATTTTTTTTTAAGAGCACTTAAAGGCATAAATTATAATCATAAAAAAATTTTTTTAATATCCCTCTTATATAATTTAATTAATTTGCTTATAATTTTTGCTATTGTTAAATTTCAATACAATATTCTAATATTGGCTACAATATTTTGCTCTTCATTAAAATTGATTTTATTTAATAGTTTCAGCAAGATTCGACCCTAAAATTTTTAAATCATTTTTGAGCATGTCTTTAACCATAGCCTTAAATTTAATTTTTGGCTCCCATTTTAGTAACTTTTTTGCTTTAGTGTATTCACCTCTTAGATGGTCGACTTCTAAAGGTCTGAAATATCTTTTATCTATTTTAATCAAAATTTTTTTTGTTTTTTTGTTGTATCCAATTTCTTTAAGTCCCTTTCCTTTCCAGACTATTTCAATTTTTAAAAATGAAAATGCAATTTCTACAAATTGTCTAACACTAAAACTTTTATTTGTTGCAATAACAAAATCATCAGGTTTTTTGTATTGTAAAATTTTCCACATAGCCTCCACATAGTCTCTTGCGTCACCCCAGTCTCTATAAGCATCAAGGTTACCTAAAAATAGACATTTTGATTTATTCATCATTATATTTGCTATACCCATAGTTATTTTTCTACTTACAAAAGTCTCTCCTCTTGAGGGTCCCTCATGATTAAAAAGTATTCCAGTAGAAGCAAAAATATTTCTGGCCTCTCTATAGTTTATTGTAATCCAGTGAGCATAAAGTTTTGCCACACCATATGGACTTGCAGGATGTAATGGTGTGTTTTCATTTTGCGGTGGTGGAGATGTTCCAAACATTTCTGATGTGGATGCCTGATAAAATCTAGTCTTTTTTTCCATTTTACAAATCCGTATTGCTTCTAATATTCTAAGTGTTCCTATAGCGTCAGCATTTGCGGTATATTCTGGTGTTTCAAAACTGACTTGAACATGTGATTGCGCTGCAAGATTATATATTTCATCTGGATTTACTTTTTTTATTAAATTAATTATTGAAGGAAAATCAGTTAAATCTCCATAATGCAGAAAAAGTTTTGCTTTTTTATCGTGGACATCTTTATAAATCTCGTCAATTCTTTGAGTATTAAAAGACGATGATCTTCTTTTAATTCCATGAACGATATAGTTTTTTTTTAATAGAAATTTGGCTAATATCGAGCCATCTTGACCAGTAATTCCTGTTATGAGTGCAATTTTATTTTTCATTATTTATGCTTAATATATAATTAATATATATATCTATCCTAATTAAATTAAAAGAAACATTATTTAAAAATATTTGATTATAATAAAATATTACTAAAAAGATTTAATATTAGATAATTTAATCTTCATGTAAAAAAACTTAAGATTTCAAATAAAGAGCATCTCCCCAAGATGGATGGTCAGGAGTTTTTGTTAAAACTCTCTTAAAATTGAAATTTTTTAAAAAAATATCAATTTCATTTACAAGTGGACATCCCTCATAAAGTTCTTCAAAGTTAACCTCTGTGTAAATTGCATTAATAGAGTGCAAAATTTTATCACAACCTTCAAGTGCCTTTAATTCTGCACCCTGAATATCCAAATTTAAAAAGTTGAAATTTTTAATATCTTAATTTTCACTGAATAAATTATTTATTGTTTTAGTTTTAACTTTAACCTTCTTCTCAACAACAATACTTGGGTATAAATTTGCATGTTTTGAAAGTGAAAGAATTGAACTTGATTGTAAATTATTAGTTATATTAAGTTCCATAATTTTATTATCCACATTAAATGCAGCAAAGCTTTTAATGTCTATATTCATTCTTAGAAAATTATTATAAATAAATTTTTTAATGTTAAGTCCTCTAATTAAATCAGGGTTAGCCTCAATAAGTATTATATTTTTTATCTTATTTCTGTAGTAAGAAAATAATTCTTCCCCTTTACAGCCACCAATATGAATTATACCTTTTATATCTAAATTATAATCACTTATTATTTTTTTAATACTTATATACATTTTGTTTTTTAAATTTGTTAAAAATTATTAAATATTTTTTAGAAATCTTTTCCCAATTAAATTTTTTTTTATAACTAAAAATTCCTTCTGCAGACAAGTTATTAAGTTTTTTTTTGTTAATAATCAATTTTTTTAAGGAATTTAATAATTTAAATATGCCATTATGTACATTACCAGCTTTAGTCCATCTTGATATTTCATTAACATTTCCAACATTTAGTGAAATAAATGGCAAACCTGACGCGGCAGCCTCAAATATTACTAAAGGCGAACATTCTATCCGTGACGTAAAAATAAAAATATCAGAGCTTGCATAAGCACTCAAGATATCTTTTCTATTAATCTTCTTTAGAAAATATATTTTCTTATTTTTAAAAAAAAATTCAGTAATTTTTTTTAAAAAAAGCAAATATAGAAAATAAATTTTTGAAGAAGTGTCATGACCAATAAATATCAAATTTAATTTCTTTCTTATATTCAAAAAAAAGAAAATTATTATTGATAAATCTTGTCCCTTAGCAAACCTGTAATTAGAAACATTAAGTATATTTATACTGTTTGAATTAATTTTATATCTTGGGAAAAAATCTTTTTTAAATTTTTTGTTAAACTCTGATCCAGCAGCATTGGGAATTAGCACTTTGTTTTTAATATTATTATTTCTATAAAAAATAGCGTCACGATAGGTTTTAGTATGCAATATATTTGTATTAAAATAACTTAAATATGATGGGAGTTTTGAAAAATAATTATGATATCTAAAATTTTTTAACCCAGAAAACCCACATGGTGCAAAATAAATGTTTTGTTTTATCTTTTTTATTATTGGTAGCAGAGAGTCAAAAGTCCACTGTTGAGCAGCATATACTAAAATATAATCAAATTTACTTTTTAAAATATAGTTTTGATACTTACTTACGTCACCATTAATACCTCGTATTAAGTTCCCCGTAATTTCAAACCTTACTACATTAAGTTTGCTACTCAATTTTTCTTTAAATGGTAAATTTTTTAAATGCTTGGAAGTAGCAATAGTTACATTGTGACCAGAAAGATTAAAATTTTTGGCTAGCTCATTAACAACTTTTTGCACACCACCAATTGATGGATAAAAAAACTCACAGCAAATTAAAATATTCTTCATAAATTTTTATTTTATCTTTTTTATTGAGGTATTCTTTTAATAACCTTAAGTTTCCAATTATTAATTGAATTACATTGCCTATATTAAAATTTATTAAAAAATATATTAAAATTCTTATTCTTTGACTTGCTATATTTAAAGAATGCCTACTTGCACTATTTTTTCTATCATCTCTATATATGGTTAAATTTTTGTCGATAAATAAAAAGTTTTTAATTTTTGCTAATTTTAGCCACAAAAAATAATCCTCAAATGAATAAAAAAAATTTGACTCTGGGAAACCTTTTACTTTTTCAAATAATTTTTTTTCAACTACAACTGAACTTGTGCCTAAAATATTTTTATATGCCAAGATTGAAAAATTAATATCCATGAATGGGATTTTAAAAAAATTTTTTTCATATTTATTTGCTTTAGGGTCATAAAAATCATAATTAGTACATGACAATAATGATTTATTTTTTTCCATTTGTTCAATTTGGTATGAAAGTTTATTCCTTTTCCAAACATCATCAGCATCACAAAATGCTAGAAATTTTGTTTTATTCTTTGTATGTTTTGCTCCAATATTTCTTGCTTCGCCTGAAAGAATTTTTTTTTCTATAATAATTTTTTTTATCTTATTATTTTTTTTATATTTATCTTTTATTAAATTAATAGTCTTTTTATCATTACTATTATCAACTAAGATTATTTCAAAGTTTTGGTATGTTTGATTTAAAATACTATCAAGTGTTTCTATTATTGTTTTCTCTGAGTTATAAGTTGGAACAATTATTGATATAAAAGGATTTTTTGGAAATTTATACTTTTTTTCTTTTTTTAAATTATTATAAAAAATTCCAAAAATATAATGCAAATAATTAAAGTTATTTTTTTCAAATAGATCATTATCTTTAAAACCTATTGATTTAAGCATTGATATTATTTTTAATATTTTATTTTTTTTTAATGAATTTTTATGTGCTTCTAAAAATTTTTTTTTTGTTTTTTTTTCAAAAGTTATTAGTTTGAAAAAATTTTCATTTACTCTTAAGTTTTCTCTATAACATTTACTAATTATTAATGTTGATATGTTTAAAAAAAAAGATCGTCTAGCTTTACTAATATTCTTATCATTTTGTCTATAAAAAACTAATTCTTTATCTATATTCTCTAGATTAATGTTAGCTCTTTCTAACCTTTGATACAGTTCATAATCCTCTGCATATGGAATGTGTTTATATTTAAATTGTTTGAGTATTTTAGCTTTAACCATAATTGATGGGTGAATAATAGGATTTGTATACACCTTCTTCTTCATGTTTGTTTCATGCTTGTATAAAAATTTGTCTTTATCTGAAATGACCATACAATTTGTAGACACAAAATCTGATTTGTTTAATTTAATAAATGCTACTTGCTGCTCTATTCTTGTTTGTTTGCAAATATCATCTGCATCTATTCTTGCGATATACTTTCCTGTAGCTCTATCAATTAAATAATTTAGTGCATCTACAATATTATTATAATTTTTTACATAAAATTTTATTTTTTTGTATTCTTTAAATCTTTCAACTATACTTTTATTATAAGTCTCCGTATTTCCATTTAAGCATATTAATATTTCAATATTTTTATATGTTTGATTTAAACACGAAATTATTGCTCTATCTTTATCTTTATAATTACCACTTAGTGGCATTATCATGGAAATTTTCATTTATTTTTACTGTAGCTCTTTATTGCTTCACTTATTCCATTATCTAACGAAATGATTGGTCTCCATCCAATTTTTTTTATCTTTTTGGAATTTAATATTTTTCTATATGTGCCATCTGGATAATTTTTATTAAAAATTATCTTGCCTTTAAATTTTACTAATTTTGAAATCTTTTTTGCTAAATCATTAATTGTAATTTCATCTCCTGAACCAATATTTATTGGCTCACTTTTATTGTATTTACTCATACAAAAAATAATTGCTTTTGCAAAATCCTCCACATGCATAAATTCTCGGAGTGGTTTTCCAGTTCCCCAAATTTCAACTATTTTTTTATTTGATTTTTTTGCTTCTACAAACTTTTTAATCAATGCTGCTAGTACATGACTATTTTTTGAATGATAATTGTCGTTTGGTCCATACATGTTGCAAGGCATTAATGAAATATATTTACAGTTATATTGTCTTCTGTATGCTTGAATCATTTTTATGCCTGCTATTTTTGCAACAGCATACCATTCATTGGTCTTTTCTAGCGCTCCAGTAAGTAAATATTCTTCTTTAATCGGTTGTTTACAATTTTTTGGGTAGATACATGATGATCCTATAAAAATTAATTTTTTAACTTTATTTATTCTAGCTCCTTCAATAATATTGTTTTGAATTGATAAATTATCGTAGATAAATTCTGCTGGAAATTTATTATTCGCATAAATGCCACCAACTTTAGCCGCTGTCATAATTATTGCATCTGGTTTATTTTTTCTTATCCAATTATTTACTTTTACTTGATCTTTGAGATCTAGTTTTTTTTTAGATACTTCAAAAATTTTATCACATTTACCCTGTAATTCTTTTATAACTGATTTACCAACCATTCCGTTTGGCCCAGTTACCCATACAGATTTATTTTTTAAATTGAATTTCATTTAATTAAAGATAAGTTGCTCTCAGAATATATCACATTAATTTAAAATATATAAATAAATGCACAAAATTTTTATATCAGGAGGAGCTGGATTTGTTGGGTCTCACTTATGTGAAAAAATTAAAGAGAATTATAAAGGTAGTAAAATAATTATTTTAGATAAACTTACATATGCGGGTAATCTAAAATTCATTAAAGAACTTATCAAAGACAAAAATGTTACATTTATAAAAGGCGACCTATGTAATATCAAACTAATGAAAAAGCTGTTAAAGAATGCAGATATAGCAATAAATGTTGCTGCTGAGAGTCATGTTGACAATTCATTCAATAATTCATTTTCATTTACTTTAACCAATACATTTGGAAGTCACGTTTTCTTTGAAAACTGCAGAGTAAATAATGTAAAAAATATAATACATATAAGCACTGATGAAGTTTATGGTCAAAAGTTAAGTGGTAAAAGTTTTGAAACTGACAAATTATTACCAACTAACCCCTATTCTGCATCCAAAGCTGCTGCTGAAATGATTGCGCTAAGCTACAATAAATCTTTTAAATCAAACATTACAATTATAAGATCAAATAATTTATACGGTACTAGGCAATTTCCAGAAAAACTAATTTCTAAATCAATTATTTCTTTTTTAAATAAAAAAAAAATGGAGATACATGGCTATGGGCTACAGACCAGACATTATCTTCATATTAATGATTTAACAGACGGTGTATTAATGATTTTAAAAAAAAAAATTAAAAATCAAATTATTAATTTTGGTACAAATGAAAAATTTAGAAACAAAGATGTAGTCAATAAAATTTGTAAACATATGAATCTTAATTTCAAAGATAATGTCAAATATATAAAAGATAGGCCATTTAATGACTTCAGCTATAATGTATCAATTAAAAAAGCTATACAATTCGGCTGGAAACCTAAGAGAAAGTTTGATGAGAAAATTTTAGATATCATAAATTGGTACAAAAAAAATAAAAAACTATTTAAAAAAAATATTGTAAGAACTTAAATTAAGTTTTCTTTTAAAAAAACTATCTTTTAGATTGATAATTGATTTTAACTTATTGTTATCAGCAACCAAGTGTGATGATTCATTTTTTCTTTTTTTACAATTCGAATAAGGTATTATTATTTTATTATTCATCTCAATTTGTTTAATTATTTCTAGGTTTGATAAGGGAACTGATGAACCTATATTCACCACACCAGATTTAATCTTCTTAATTTTATTTAATAAAGAGATAAATATTTTAGCAAAATCAGAGATATGTAAATAATCTCTCACACAAGATCCATCTAAACTTTTACACTTATAGCCATATAATTTTAAGGTTTTTCTCTTTTGATAATTTTTTATTATATTAGATATTAAATTACTTCTATTAAAAATATTTATATTTTGATAATTTTTCTCAAACCCTATTAAATTAAAAATTCTTAAAATTTGGTATTTTGTTTTTGTATTTTTAAGTAATAATTTTATGGTTTTTTCTAATTTTAATTTAGACTTTCCATAATTAGAAATTGGTTTACATTTAAAATTTTCTTTAAGCTTAATGTTTTGATTATTACCATAAACATCACAGGAAGATGAATATAAAAAAAATTTAGTTTTAAAAATTTTTAGAAACTTTATTATTAATGTCAAAGTATCAAGGTCATCTTTAAAAAGAGAAACGTTATTATTTTTTTGTTTTATATTGGATGCTAAATGTATGACGCAATCTATATTGTGTTTTCTAAATATTTTTAAAAGAGAGCTATGATTAATTTTTGATGAATAAATCAAATAATTACTTGATAAAATATTTAATTTTTTCTTATCTTTAGTTTTGTCTATTAATATTATCTTATTTTTTCTTTTATTAAGTTTGCTTAAAATATGTGAACCAAGGTAACCTGTTCCACCAGTCATTAAAATATTCATAATTTTTTTAAAAATTTTTTAAAGTCAAATAACATTTTCATAGGGTAACTTAATAGTTTTCCTTTATACTTTTTACAATCTTTTCTCCAAGTATACTTAGAAAAAAAAGAAAACTTAAATTTATAATCTTTATTTATAATTTGTGTAAAACTTTTTTTAAAATCTAAAAAGTATTTAGTGTTTTCTTTTTTTATTGAAACCCCATCACCCATAATTTCATATGTCCTGCTACAGATGGGCATTACAACATAGAAAAAATTTTGTTTAATATAATTTTCAATTGGGTAATCATATTCTGGGTTTTTTGAATTAATAAATTTATCATTCCATAAATCTTTAATTATTTTCCATTTATCAGAATTAATTGCCCAACCTTTACCAATTCCAAATATAAATTTAGAATATAATAATTTTTTATTATCATCAAAAGGTTCTTTTGAAAAACCATTTACAGCAAAAAAATTTCTATCTTTTTTATATTTATTTAAAATTACCTCACAGAAAACAAAAAAATCATATGATACAATTATGTCATCCTCTAAATAAAAACCAACATCACATTTTAATGTTTCAAAACAATGCTCAAAACCTTTAAAACCATTAATAGTCATTTTTTTATAAGCACTCCAATCTTTGGGGTAAGAAGTGTTTATAATCTCTATTCTTTCACTGTTAAACTGATTAATTATGTTTTGAATCTCTGCAGTGATGTCTTGTTGAACAATTATTAATGTATAATCTGCTGATAAATTAGATTTATAAATATTTTTTAAACATTCCTTTAATGCATTTGGTCTATTATAAGATGTAAGAACTATACCTTTCTTTGACATTTAATTTATAAAATTTCTTTTTCTTTATACTCCTCTAAACATTCTTCAATATTTTTTTTTGAAGATGTTCTGCCTTTTTTAAAATAGATTCCATTTTTGCATAAATTTTTAATTAGTTTTTCTTCATGTGATACAAATAATATTGTCGTACCTTCTGAGTTGATTTCTTTCATTTTATTAATACATTTATATTTAAAATTTTCATCACTGTTTGCTAAAATCTCATCTGCTACTAAAATATCAGGTTTAATATTTGAGATTGTGGAAAAAACTAATCTAGTTGTCATACCACTTGAAAATTTTTTTAAGGGTGTATCAATAAATTTTTCTATTTCAGCAAATTCTATAATTTCTTGAAATTTTTCATCAATTTGTTGTTTTGAATAACCATACATAGAAGCAAGGAAATAAATATTTTCTTTTGCTGTACAATCGCCCACCAAACCAGCATTTAGAGTAAGCATTGCAATTAACTTTCCACTATAGGATATTTCGCCGCTAGTGGGTTCTGTAATATCTGACAAAATTTTTAAAAATGTAGATTTTCCTGCTCCATTTTTTCCTATCAAAGCAACAATATCCCCTTTCTCTATATCAAAATTTATATTATCAAGAGCTAAGATCTTATTTGTGTTTATATTAAAATTTAAATATTTATTTAATTTAAAAAAATTAATTAAATCTCTTTTGAAAGATTTGTAATCAAGAACATTAATTTCATATTCTTTAGTTAAATTTTTTACACTAATTGCATTATTATGCATAATCTACCACGTTTCTTGAAACTCGATTAAAAAAATAAACTGAAAGAAAAAAAAGAGTTATACAAGTTAAAGTATTAACAATTAATATATTTGTAGATAAGATTTCTGTTGAGAAAAAAATACTTTTGATAAATACCACTGGGTAGGAAACTGGATTTAGATAATTTAGAAAATTAAATGTTCCATCTAAATAATTTGAAGAATAAACTATCGGGGTTGCAAAAAAAAGTAATTGTAATCCATGATTTGAAATCAAAGCTAAATCACGGTATTTTGCACTTAAACAAGAAATGAAAAGCCCAACAGAAAATGATAAAATAGCAATATAAATAAATACTAAAGGTAAAAAAATTATTAATTTTAAATTAAAATTAATGTCATATCCAATTATCAACATGGCTATATAAATTAATACAAATATTGAAAAATTAATTAATAGAAAAATAAAATTCTCCATAATGAGGGATATAGGGATAAGCAGTCTAGGGAAATATGCTAAACTAAAAAAATGTCCAAAGTTAGTGAATATTTGAGAAGTTTTTAATGTATTCGACTGAAAAAAAAACCACACCAACATTCCACACATATAAAATAAAAAAGGTGGCACATCATCTGTTGGTAATTTTAATAAATTACTAAAAATTATCGTAAAAACGCTCGATTGAAGAAAAATATTTAATAAAGGCCATAATTTTCCAAGAACAGTTTGTTTATAAATTAAAACTAAATTTCTTTTTACTAATTGAATCAAAAAAAATCTATATTCTAATATAGATATGAATATGTTTTGATGTTTATTATTTTTTTTTATTATTTTCATTTATCTAAAATTAAGTTTAGATTTTTTTTTAATTCTATTAATTTATTTTTTTTTAAAGCATGATTGGTTTTTATAGAGTTTTTTCTTAAGAAGTATAAAATTTTATAATTAAATTCATTATCAATTTTTGTATATAATAAATTTTTATCATAATTAAAATCTTTAAAATTATTTATATTGTTAAAGTAATTTAATTCACAATTTCCCATTATATAAGCAGGTTTACCCAACAAAATAGATTGTAAAGCCGATGTTCCAATAAAAGTAATTGTTGCAATAGCGTTTTTAATTAATGAAATATTCCCAGTATATGGAGATGTAAGTAATACATTTTTATTTTCTAACATTTTTTTAAAATATTTTACTTTATGCTGTTCATATCCACTCATAAAAAATAAGGGATGGGGTTTAATCACTATATAAACATTATTTGGAACTTTTTTTGCTATCAAATTAATCATTTTAATTTCATCAAAATTTTTTTGATTAAATATGTAGGCTTCAGGAAAATAATGGAGAGGTACATAAATATATTTTTTTGTTTTAAGTAATTTTTTTGAATTTATAAAAATTTTGAAATGGATAGTAAATGATCTAAGAATATATCTTAAGTGAATAAAAAAAAGTGATATTTGACTTCGTTGATAATAATACTTTGTATCAACTCCTAAAGTTTTTCTAGTTTTAATATAATTAAATTCTCTATCTATAAATTTTTTTAGATTCAAAAAATGTTCTAATAAACGACATAATTCATTTCTCACACCTAAAAATAAATTTTCTATATTTGAGGAATCTTTTTTAGAATATAATAATTTTTTTTTAATATATTTCCGTATATTTGAATCAATTTTTAAATTTGAATTATTGATTTGTTTCTTTATATAATTAGGAAAATTAAGACCAAAATTGTCAGTCAAAGTTATAGTATTATCTCTATTAACAAATGTTGAAATAAACTTTTTTTGTCTTTTTTGACATATTTCAAAAAAACAATTGTTAATAAAATTAAGTGGAGACATTGAAAAAAATATGTCTATATCATTTAACTTTAAAATTTTTTCTATTTTTTTTAATAAACATTCAGCTAAAAAAAATTTTTTTTTTTTATTTTTATGAAATAAAACATCCTCTCTGGGATTATTTTTTTCATTCATAAAATAATCAAAACTAATTAGGTCAGCTACTTTTCTATTTTTTAAATATTTATTTTCAAAATTTTTTAGATATTTTTTATTAATAGTATTTTTTTTATTTATATTTTTATAAAAATATAGCAATTCATCTTTAAATGAATAATTTTTAATTTTTAATTTATCTAACTTTTTTTTATTATTATCAAGATCTGTTAATGTGTCAAAAAATGCAGTTGAAATAAATATTATATTATATTCATTATTTAATTGTTTAGCAAAATTATAACAATTTTTAAAATTAATTTCATAATATAGAATTGCTATAGTTTTTTTTTTCATTCTTTAGCAAAATCTAATTATTTTTATTATCAATACTCTCAATACAGCTTTTACAAATTTTATTTTTATATCCTTGTCCTGTTTTAAGATCTTTTCTTAAATTTTTCATAAATTTATTATTCCAAAATTCTTTGATATTAATATCTTTGGCATTCTGTAAATTGAATTCCATTCCTGGAATAGTGCAACATGGCTTTATATCTCCATTAGATCTTAAGACCATTCTTGTCCAAGGTTGATGACAAGTATATTCGATATCTTCTTTTTTGTTTTTTTTTGAGATTAATTTGTCAGGTGTTCCTTCATATTTGATTAAGGATTGCATACTAAGTAAATCTACTTTATTTTCCCAGTAATTAATAAAATCATCTTTTTCATGTTTGTTTGTTTCTGTTTCAACAAATGAAACTCGAATTGTTGGTAAACTTAAACCACTATTATTTCGAATTTCTATAAAATCCTCTAAATTTTTTTTTACCTGATAATAAAATTTTGATGATCGCATTTTCAAATATGTGTCTTCTGAAAACGCATCTAAACTTACACTTAAATGAGTAAGCCCAGCCTTTATAAGCTTTTCTGAAACTTCTTTTGTAAGTTTAGATCCGTTTGAAGTTATTCTAATATCAAGAATTTTTTTTTTTTTGGCATACTCAATTGCTTCAACTAATTTTTTATAGAGTAATGGTTCAGTGTTATAACCTAATTCAATTGCTTTTAATCCATTTCGTGAACCTTCATCAATAACTTTTTTATATAAATCAAAATCAAGTATTTTTTCATTAACAGGAAGGTCAAAATTTTTTGGCATTTCACTTTTTTGAAAAGAATATGGACAAAATGAACACCTATAATTGCAGGCATTGTGAAGTTCAAACTCAATTTGAAGGGGAAATTCAGTTTCAATTTCAAAATTAGAAGCTTTTTCCCAAAGATTTCTATACACAGAAAAGTTTTTTTCGTTTTCAACTCTTTTATAATACTTGTCGTAGTTAAGAATTTTTGAATTAAGCTTATCTGTATGTTTTATAGTTGACATTAAGTAAGTGTATATCTTAGAATCTAATTAATTAAAGGAAAAAACTAATTGATATATAAATAAGGCAACTAATTAAGAATAATTTTATCTATCAACAGAACACATTATTTAAAAAGAAATTAAAAAATAAAATCAAATTTTTAATTTTAGTCTCCAATTATTTCTCTTTTGTTGCCAAATTTCATCATTTCTATGTTTGTTAATAATTGTATCCATATCAAATGCTGACATTTTTAAAAAATTTAAAACATCTTCCTTATTTCTAGATGGATATTCACCATCATATTTTTTTAAATATTTAATTCCTTTTTTTCTTGTAAGATGTCCAGAATTAATTAATCTTGATGCGTCTCTACTGCATCGACCAAATCCAAATTTAATATATTGCATATAATAATACAAATCATCAATCTTATCATCTAGACTGTCGAAATCAGTAAATGTTCCTTCAGTTCTCCCAAAAGGGTTTGTTTTAAATTCTGGCATTTTTTTTTTTACATACAAATAATTTTCATACATGCTCCATTTAAAAAAATATGCAAAATAAAAAATGTTTAATTTTTTTAAATCTTTTTCTTTAGGATACATGTACGGTGCTAAATCTTGTTTAGTAATACTTCCAGATTGCCAATTTTCTGGATAATCACCAATACAATGTTCGATAACTTCTCTCAAGTCTCTTTTTTTTTCACTATCTTTATTTAAAACTAAACCACCATATTCACTTTCACCGTGTTCAGCATAAAAGATAGTATTAATACCATAATTTAAAGCAATATTAACTGGTGCTGAGTTTATACCAGCATCCCACGCAATCTTAGGATTTCCTCTTTCAATAAAAAATCTTTTTGAAAGTGCACTTGCAACCTTATTATTTGGTCTAATTAAAATTGCATCAAAACCAAGATCTATAACAGCTTGTCTATTAAATTGACCACATTCATTTAAAATTAGTGGTGAAAAAGTAACAAGTAAAGGATTTAACCCATATTCAAATTTTAATTTTAAAGCAATAGAAGTAGAATCTTTTCCACCTGACCATGGAACTACACAATCATATTTAGATTTGTTATTTCTTCTCTTTTTTTTAATATCTTCAATAATTTTTAAAAACTGTTTTTTTCTATTTATCCAATTAATTTTTTTCTTCTTTTTAGAGTTCAAACATGCATTACATTCATCATCTTTATTAAAGACAATTCTAGGTCTAGTGTTTGGCATCAAACATGTTTTACAAAACTTGATTATCATTAAACTCTTATATCAATGTTATTCTTTTTTAAAAATCTTTTTGCAGACAATATGCTTTCTTCTGTAAAATGATAAATATTTTGCGTACAAGCTGCCTGTATTTTTGTTTTTTTAAATATTTCTAAAATATGCTCCCATTTTCCAGCACCGCCTAGAGCTAAAGTTGGACATTTTATTTTTTTTGATATTTTTTTTAAAAATTTTAAATCATAACCTAAAAGACTTCCATCATTAGAAACATCATTTAAAAGTATTTCACCAACGCCTTTATTTATATAGCTATTACATAATTTTATTATATCAATATTTGTTAATCTTTTTCCACTTTGACACATAATTTTATAAGATTTATTATCTATTTTTTTGAAATCAACTGATTGAATAATAGATTGATTACCAAATTTTTTTGATACTAAAGAGATAAGTTTTGGATTTTTTATAGACTCAGATCCCAGAAGTATTTTATCAGCACCATTATTAAAACATTGATTTACTTGATCGATGTCTTTGATACCACCACCAACTGTAATAGGTACAAAACAATTTCTTGAAAAATCTTTTATAATATTTTGAAATTTTTTAAAATTTTTTCTTTTTGAAACATCAATAATCATCAGTTCATCTATGCTCCAAAGGTCAATAAAATTTTTAGTATACCTATAATCAGGATTAAAATTTTTGGTTCTAAATAATACACCATTATTAAATGTTAATGTTATTATCACTCTTTTTTTTAACATTGCGAAAGTTCACTAAAGTTCTTTAATAATCTTAATCCATTAAACTGACTTTTTTCTGGATGAAACTGTACTCCATAAACATTTTTACTAGCTATTGCAGAAGTAAAATTACTACCATCATATTCTGTTATAGCTATTCGTATTTTCTTATCATGTTCTTTTACACAATAAGAATGTGTAAAATAGAAATCAGAATAATCACTGATTCCATCAAATAATGGGTTTTTTTTATCATACTTACAAGAGTTCCAGCCCACATGGGGTATTTTGAGTTTTTTATTTATAGTCGTTAAACTATCTACCTTGCCAGTAACCATTGATAACCCTTGTGTAAAACCATGCTCCATACTTTGATCAAATAAAATTTGAAATCCGAGACAAACACCAAGAATACTAACATTTTCCATTGATAATTTTTTTATTTCTTTATCAACGTTTTTGGTTTTAATCTTTTTCATAAAATCTTTAAATGCTCCAACACCTGGTAAAATTAATTTTTTTATGCCAATCATATCTTCTTTTGATTTGCAAATTTTAACATCTACATTAAGTTTTTTCATTGCCGAAACTAAAGAACCCATATTTCCAGTATTTAAATCAATTAAACCTATTTTCATATTAATAGTTTGATTTGAGAAAAAAGTCTGTTGAAATTAATGAAAATATAAATTTTGAGTAATGATTGGGTATATCATTAAAGTTTATTTCTTCTTTTAATTTTTTTAAATTTATAAATTCACTTATTGGATTTGTATTACTAAATATTTTTTTTATTAATTCTTTATCTTTAAAGTTAAGATGGGATGATATTGAAGAATTAAACCCTTTCTTAACTCTATATTTTCTTATTTTAGTATGTAAAGTTTTTTTAAATGAGTCTCTTAAAATTTTTTTCTGATATCCCTCATTAATTAAAAAATCATTTGGCAATGATATAGCAAAATTAAAAATCTCTTTATCAAGGTATGGACTTCTATTTTCTATTGAATTATACATTGAGTTTAAATCATCATGTTTTAATATTACTGGTACAATTTCATTAAATAATTCGTTTAACATTCTATTTTTTAATAAATTATTACAAAAATAATTTTCTGAAAACCTACTTTTATTTTTTTGTTTTGCAAATGAGTATAATTTAAAATTTGATTCATATACATTTTCTCTATTATTAGGATTTTTTATATACTTATATGGATCTTTTAAGGCTGGGTTTCTAATATTCAAATTCACATATCTATTCCAATAATTTAAATTATTTTTAAAATCTTTTTTATTTTTAATAGACGCTAAATGCAGGAGATAATGATCATAATATCCAGTAAATAATTCATCTGCACCTACACCAGATATGGAAACTTTATATTTTTGATTTGATATTTGTTTAGTTAACAATGAATGCACATAATAGGAAATAGTTGCGACTGGTCCATCATGATATGCTGTTAGTTTATTTAATTTATTAAGAAAATTATTATCTTTCTTAACTATTATCTTTTTATTTTTACAATTAATATCTCTTATTATGGTGTTTATATTTTCAGATTCATTGTATCTGTCATCCCTGTCAATAATAGAAAATGTTGATATATTCTGATTTAATTTTTTTGAAGCAATAGATGCTAATATACCAGAATCTACACCGCCACTTAAACAATAAGAAATTGGAACGTCTGATCTAGACCTTAACATTAAACTTTTAGTCAAAAGTCTTCTTAATTCATGTTGGGCTTCTATTTTATCTATTTTATTATCAATCTTAATTTTTGGTTTCCAATAAAGATTTTTTTTTAAATGCATGTTTAAGTCTATAGATATATTTGTGGCATTTTCTAAAATATAAATATCTTTATAAAAAGTACGATTTGTTTTAAATAATGACTTGTAGCCATTAAACAAATTGGAATAAACGTGTTCTTTATTTATTTTAAAATTATTGTCACTTAAGGATTTAATAAACTTAATTTCTGATCCAAAAAAAAATCCTTTTTCTGATAAATAATAATAAAGAGGCTTTTCACCAAATATATCTCTCGATAAAAATAAAATTTTTTTTTTATTATCCCAAATTGCAAAGGCCCACATACCAATGAATTTTTCAACACATTTTTCTCCATATTCAATATAAGATTTTAACAAAACCTCTGTGTCTGAAGTTGTTTTAAATTTATAATTTTTTTTAATTAATTCTTTTTTAATTTCTAAGTAATTATAGATTTCGCCATTAAAAGTAATTGTAAAATTATTATCTTTAAATGGTTGGTTAGACCTTTGGTTTAAGTCTATAATATTTAACCTACTGTGTAGCAATCCAACTTCTTTATTGCGTTCATTAAACTTTGTAAAACTTTGGCCATCGGGGCCTCTTCTCTTCATTAAGTTTAGAGTTTTATTGATAATGTTTAATTTACAATTTTGTTTGCTTATATAACCACTAATTCCACACATAAATTATAATATCACTCTTTTCAATTTATAATATGCTTCAATGATATTGGTTGATTTTTATCTAAATTTTTTTTTGCTTTTTTGTTTAAGACCTTGTTCATTTCACTTGTCAATAAAATTTGAAATGGTCTTACTAATTTAATCTTATCTTTTGTAATTATTTCCCCTTTTTTAATATTTGTTTTTAAATAAATAGACCTTCTCATTGATGATAAATTTTTTTTTTCATTAGTTGCTATCTCTTTATTGTAACTTCCAATCATCTTTGAGCTTTTTTTAACTGATTTAACCAAATTAAGCATTTCAGCTGGATCTGCTGAAATTTGATGATCTCTAAAACTTGAAAAATTTTTTCTTAATGTAAAATGTTTTTCAATAATTTTTGCACCATAGGCTGTAGCTATAATTGCTGCTTCTATCCCCAAAGTGTGGTCTGAATAACCTATGTTTATTTTAAATTTATCTTTTAAATATTCAATTGATCTTAAATTTGCTTCATAATTTGCAACTGGATAACAAGAAACACAGTGTAATAAAAATAATTTTTTAAGAGGAAATTTAAATTTCTTAATAATTTTTAATAATTTATTAACCCCTGAACTATTTAATAAGCCGCAAGAAATAATAGTTGGTTTTTTAAAACTAAGAACTTTTTCAATTAGTTGATAAAAATTGTTATCTCCAGATGAAATTTTGAAGCAATCAACTATATTTCTTAAAAAAATAGCACTTCCTATGTCAAAAGGTGTAGATATGAAAATTAAATTTTTTTTTTTTGCAAATTTTGATAGTAATAAAAATTCCTTTTCAGATAATTCAAATTTTTTAAGTCTTTTAAATCTTTTTTTTTCCTTATCATTTACATAATCTTCTGTTTTAAAAGTTTGGAATTTTACTGCATCTACACCTGCTTTTGATGCTTCCTCAATTAATTTTTTGGCTATTTTTATAGATCCTTCATGATTGTTGCCAATTTCAGCTATTATCATTGGCCTTTTTTTAGAAAAAATAATTTCTTTTTTATTTAGCATTTCTTAAGTTTTCCCAAAAATTTTTATACCACCTAATATACTTTATATATCCATCTTCTATTGGAAATCTGGGGAAAAAACCCAATAAATCTTTTGCTTTTTTATTGTTTAAAGTGCCTCTTTCAGGCATAAATTTTTCTTTTTTACTAAATGAAATTTTTACATTTTCAAATTCTTTTTTTAATACTTCAGTAAGTTCATTAATTTTTCTTGAATTTCCATACGTGATATTAAAAATTTCATTAATTGCCTCTTTTTTTTTACAGCACAAAGAAATACCTTCAATTAAATCTTTAATATAGGTAAAATCTAATTTTTCATTTCCATCACCATTTATTGTTATATCCATACCTTGTATTGCATTTTCAATAAATATTTGACCTACTCTTCTACTAACACATCTTTCACCATATAAAGCTGATGGTCTTATTATTGTATACGGTAAACCAAATACTTGATTATAAGATTTTACTATTAATTCTCCAGCATATTTTAGATTCCCATAAATACCTATGGGATTACATACGGTATTTTCATCTACTTCTTTGTTATTAAAATCTCCATACACCATGCTTGAAGAAATATATATAACGTGTGTTTTTTTATTTTTGGCAAAATCTAATGTATTTTCTAAAGTTCTTAAACTGTGATCAAAAGTACTGTGTGGATCTTTGTTAGATTTATTAGCATGAGAAACTGCAGCTAGATGAATTATTATATCAGGGTTTATTTCATCATAAAGTCTACTAATAGCGTGATAATCTCTAGCATCTTGTATAGTAAAATTAATTTGATTTTCATTTATTAGATCAATTCTATTTTTTAAAATTGAACCATAAAGCTCTTTATTTTTTACATCCTCATTGTTAATTGAATATAAGTTATTAACTCCCAAGCTATCAACAATATTAACTTTAAAATTATCTTCAGTTAGTTTTAAAGCTAAATTATGACCTATAAATCCACAACCACCAACTAACAAAACTTTTTTATTCATAAATTATTTCATTTAATTTTTTACAAATATAATTGATCTCATTATTCTTTAATGCTGGATACATTGGTAAAGAAATATTCGTATCACTATAATTATTAGAATTTAAAAAATCTGCATTTCTTATTTTATATTTATTTTTATAATATGACATTTTATGCAAAGGATTGGTATAATGGACGCTTACACCTATCCCATTTTTTTTAAGTTCTATCAAAACTTTGTCTCTATTTTTACAAAATATTTGAAAGACAAAATAAGAAAAGTTTTCAGAAAACGGCATATATTGAATATTTTTATTTTTAGATAAATTTTTAATATATTTTTTTGCGATATTTTTTCTTTTTTTTAAATTAGATGAATATTTTCTAATTTGATTATAGCCCAGAGCCGCCTGAAAATCAGTCATTCTGTAATTAAAACCTAAATCTTTTACATCATAATCACCAACTTTTTTTCTATCATTTATATCTTTATCTATTCCAAAAGCCTTTAGTCTTTTTAGTTTATTATATATTTCTCTATTATTTGTTATAATTGCCCCGCCTTCTCCTGTTGTTATCTGCTTTGTAGGATAAAATGAAAAACTACCTGAGACACCAAATGTGCCAACATGCTTGTTTTGATATAAAGTACCAAGTGAATGAGCACAGTCTTCAATTATTTTTATTTTTTTTTTATTACAATATTTTATTATATTCCTTAAATCACAAGGGACCCCAGCCATATGAACTAACATAACTCCTTTTGTATTTTGGGAAACTTTTGATTTAATGTTTTCTAATGTAAGATTACCAGAAATTACATCTACATCAGCAAACACGGCTTTTGCTCCGGTGTATTCTACGGCATGGGCTGTAGCTGTATGTGTTATACTGGGCACTATAACCTCATCTCCTTTTTTGAATTGAGCAACTAAACATGACAAATGCAAACCTGCAGTACAACTAGAGACTGTTAAGCAATATTTTGCTTTAGTAAATTTTTTTATCTCGTTTTCAAATAAAGATGTATATTTTCCATGTGTAAGCCATCCACTTTTAATTACATCTTTAACTAGTTTCAAATCCTCGTTAAATATATTAGCTTTAGAAAATTTTATTTGCTTCATTTAAAAATATTTAATTTTAATTCTTGAACCATTATTTAATGATTTATCAGCTGCAAAACAAATATTCATAAGATTTATTTGTTCTTTCAAGCTGACAATTGTTTTTTTATCTTTATTTAGAAGAGAGTCTATAAAATTATGTATTAATTTTTTTCTATTTTCTTTATCCGGATACTTAGTATTTAGTCTTGACACTTTGGTTATTTTATTAATTTTTTTAAAGTTAAATGATCCATTGAAATTATGAATTAATGTATTATTTTTTTGAAAAATTTTCATTTCATGAAAATGGTTGAAAATTCCTGATGCATTTGCTGTAATTTTGACTAAAATTCTTTTTGGGAATTCAAAAATGTATACTGCAAAGCTTTTTTTTTTAAATTTTGAATTTTTGGTTGCTATATCATTTCCATAAGCAGTTACATATTTTGGTTTAAGATTTAAAATCCACATCACAATATCTATCATATGAATACCCGCCCCTAAAGTTATCGAGTAATCCTTAATTTTTGACCTCCATCCATTTAATTTTTCTCTTCTTCCCCATAAGTAATCTGCCTCTATGTAAAAAACATTCTCTTTATCAATTTTTTTTTTAAAATTTTTGAATAAAGAGTTAACTCTTAATACTAGATTGCTAGTTATCTTGGTCTTTTTTAATTTTAATAATCTCGAAATTATTTTTAACTCCTTAAGGTTTAAACACATTGGCTTTTCTACGATAATATTTTTATTTGATTTTATAGATTTAACAATTTGAGAAAAATGATAATTGTCATAGCTTGCAATAGAAACAAGATTAATTTCTTTATTATCAAATATCACATTTTCATTTGATGTTATAATTTTGTCAGGGAATTTTTTTTTTAATCTTAAAATTTTATTTTTATTCTTTTCACAAATTATTTTTACTATAGATCCTTTATAATTTTCTATTGCCTCAAGATGTTTATTGCCAATACCCATACCTATAACTGCAGCTTTAATTTTCATAATTATTAATATTCTCTATAAAGGTTTTTTTATATTTCTTTGTTAAAGATTTAAAATCCTCAATGGTATCAATACATAAATTTACACTATAGTTTGCAATATCAGATTTAAAATTTTTTATCTTAAATTTTCTTGAATTATTATAAAAATATTTAGTAACATGCTCCATTTCATCTTTATTCATAAATTCTAGGACTTTTTTAAGTTTACTACGTTTTATTATTTCTACTGATTGTCCTTTTGGATACGTTCTTGGGTAAATATTTGTAATTAAATCATGCTTCTTATTACTTTGATAATGTAAGGTTATGGCTTTATCTATAATCTTAGGATCTATTAAGGGGCTATCTCCACTAATTCTCATAAAGAAAAAATTTTTATTTGCCGCTTCATGCATCCTTTTTGCTACATTATCCAGACTTCCTCTAAAAAATTTATATTTATTTTTTTTTAAAAATTTTACAAAATTATCATCTGTTTTATTATCTGATGTTGCCACAATTATTGAGCTTACTCTTCTAGCTTTCTTAATTCTTTCAATTAAATGCCAAATCATTGGTTTGCCATATATTAATTTCATAATTTTATTTTTAAATCTATGAGAATTGCTTCTGGCTTGAATAATAACTAACAATTTAACCTCTTGAAACTTTATGGTCTGTTTTGAATCTTCCCCTACAATCGATTACGTGCTTTGAATGCTTGTATATTTTTTTGTAGTCAAACTTATCATGATCAGTCATTATTACTACAATATCAAAACTTAATAAATTTTTAGTTGTAAGTTTAGTATTCTTCAACTTAATATTATAATCTCTTGTTTGAATGTTTTTTTTAATATGTGGGTCAGAAAATTCAATTTTATTAATATTGTTATCTTTTAAAAGCTTAATAAGTTTTAATGAAGCAGACTCTCTTAAATCATCAATATTTTTTTTGTAGCTTAATCCTAGAATTAAAATTTTAGCTTTTGTTTTGTCAATATTTAAAGTTTTTAATGTTCTTAAAATTTTCAATTTGATAAAATTAATTACTTTAATATTAGTTTCAGCAGAAAGTTTTATAAAATTTGCAGATATTCCAAGCTTTTTTGCTTTCCAGTATAAATAATTTGGATCAATTGGGATACAATGACCACCTACTCCTGGCCCTGGATTAAACCTAACAAAACCATATGGCTTTGTATTTGCAATTTTTATAATCTCATAGATATCTGTGTTCATTTTATCAGCAATAAATTTCATTTCATTTATAAATCCTATATTCACTGCTCTATAAATATTCTCTAATAGTTTTGAAAATTCTGCAATTTTAATACTCTTAGCTCTAACAACTTTATTAAAAAAAGTGTCATAAAATTTATAAATAATTGATAGGCAATTTTGAGATAATCCACTTACTACTTTTGGTATTGTTTTTAATTTATTTTCATTTTCACCAGGATTTATTCTTTCTGAAGAAAAACCAACAAAAAAATTTTTACCAATTGTAAATTTTTGCTTGAGTTTACTTACTATCTCTTCCTCTGTAGTACCTGGATAACTTGTGCTTTCTAAAATAATTGCTTGTCCAAATCTTAAATATTTGCTTATAGAGATAATAGTTTTCCTTATATAGGAAAGGTCTGGTTTACCCTTGTATAGTGGTGTTGGTACGCATATTATAATTACATCACATAGTGAAATGTGTTTAAAATCAAAAAAAAAACTCCCATTTTTTAGCAAGAAATTAATATCACTATTTTTTATCCTCTCAATATAGGATTTTTTTGAATAAATACTTTTAATTTTATTTTTGTCAGTATCAAATCCATATGTTTTAAAACCTTTTTTAGAAAGTAAGATAGCTAGAGGCAAACCAACATAACCAAGGCCAATTACACCAATAACTAACTTTTTTTTAACAATTTTATCTAAAAAAATTTTTTTGTAATTTGTTTCCATAAATATTTAATTAGATTTTATACTTTATTAATTCAATTGTACTATCTAAACATCCAGCAAATACTTTATTTTTTTTAAATTCTATAATTCCAGGTTTTAAATTATATTTTGATTTTTTTATTTTTTGTATTTCTATAATTTTATCAATAAATTTCAAAAAGGCATTAGGATAGGGGTCTTGTAAAGATCTTACATAGCAATTAACTTCATCAAAAGTCATTTTTTTTATATTCATTTTTGAATCTTTGCTTGATCTTTGCCTGTATGTTTTGGCTTTTATTTCATTTTGTTTTTTTAATTCTTTACTCATAAAAATTTTTTTTACAGAATCGTAAGCAAGTTTGGGGAAATTTTTATTAGCTATAAAATGTAAATCATTAATAGTAAATCTATTTAATAATTTGAAATTTTTTTCATTTATTATGGGGCCACCATCAATAATATTATTTATTTTAATAATGGATATTCCAAATGTTTTTTCATTATTAATTAATTGCCAATTTAAAGGAGATCCACCTCTATAATCAGGCAATTTTCCGGCATGACAATTAATTAATCCAAATTTAAATTTATTGATAAGTTTTTTTGGAAATATTAGTGGAAAACCACAAACTATTCCCAAGTCTGAATCATCAAATTTTTTTAAAAGATTTTTATTTTTTAATGAGTGAATTATTTGAAAGTGAATTTTTTTTTTATTTAAAAGATTTAATATATTCTGATTTAAAAATTTTTTCGATAAGATTACTTCATAATTAGAAATTTTTTTCTTCAAAAAAAAATTTAAAACTTCTAACCCTCTTATATTATTAAAAAAAAAATAAAATTTTTTTTCATTTAAAAATTGACTAAATTTCATTTCAAAAACTTATCAATTTTTTCCCAGAGTTTAAAAAATTTTAAAATCTTTTTATAATCATCAACCTCAAACTTATTAAATTTTTTATGCGTATTTTTTGCTATAATGACCAAATGATCTGTATCATAATATCTATTTATGAATTTTATTTCAAAACCATTGATTTTTAAAAGGTTAACTAATGAATTTTTTGTGAAATGGGTTGGATTAAAATATCTATGCATTTCACCGACCCATTCTTTAATATTTTTTTTTGGATGGACCATAATTCTTGAGCTCTCCGCAACAACTAAATAACCATTTTTGTTAACATGTTTGGATAATTTTTTAATAGACTCGTAGACATTATTAAAATTACATGCTGTCCAAATTAAAGTCGCAATATCATACTTGGTATTTAGCTTAGCATTGAGTATCGAGCTGTTTAATGACTTAATTCCTTTTTTTTTTATCAAGTTATGATTTTCTTTTTTTGGCTCTATAGCTAAAAGTTTTTTTTTATTCTGAAATAAATTAAGAAAACTTCCATCACCTGCACCCACATCTAGAATTTTTTTATTTTGAATTTTTAAGTTGTTTTTAATTATTTCATAAACGTAATGATGCCTTGCTTTTACAGCTGGTATATTTGATGAATATGTATTTTTGGTAAATTTTTTTTTATATACTTTTGCAGAATATAAATTTATTTGTTTTTCATCATCTAAAAGGGCTTTGTTAAAAACTAATCCAGTAATTTTATCTACATAATATGGTTCATTTTTAAAAGTTAGGTATTTGTTTAGTGATTTTATTTGTAACTTAGAGTTTAAGCCTTTAAAAGAATTAATAACTTTTGATCGATTAGTAGTTTTCATTTTAATGTAAATTTTTTTGTTATTTTCTTGTATAACTCTAGGCATTTATTAATGCAAATACATATAATATCCAGTTATATGATTATATACCTGTAAACAAGACTAATTATGTTAGTTTATTTTATACATTCAAAATTTATATTTTCTTTATAAAAATGTCAAAAAATAATACTTACTCATAAAAACAATAAATTTATATATTGAAAAATAAAGTGCACAAAGTCAGAATAATTATACCTACTAACAGAGCGGATTTTTTAAAAGAAATTTGTCAATTTTATAAAAATAAAAAATTTAATGTAAGCATAGTTCATTCTTTTAAATTAAAAAATAAACTAAAAGCAAGTAAAAATATAAAATTCATTTATCATAATGACACACTAACTAAAAGATTAATTTATGTGTTAAACCGTACCAAAGAAAAATATGTAACTATCATGGCAGATGATGATTTTGTATTTGAGGACTCAATTAATAAATCAATTAATTTTCTAGAAAAAAATAATGAATATTTTGCCGCACAAGGTCTGCATCATAGATTTCAGGTAAAAAAAAACCATATCAAATTTTTTCCTCGGGCCATAAAAGCTATGATGAATTTTAGTGAAGACTCAAAATTTATCAATTTAAGGTTATTACAATCATTCACATTTAAATTTATTGATAAATTTTACATAGTAATGAAAAGAAAAGACTTAATGAATATTTGCAAAACTTGTTTACCCATCGAAAAATATTCTAGAGTATTAATTGAATATTATTGGATAATTTGTTGTGCGATTTCAGGAAAAAGTAAAATTTTAAATAATATCTATTGTTTTAGAAGAGAGCACAAAAAAAATGATACTAAAATTACTACTTCCATAGGATTAGATAAAGCAATATGTGATAAGAATTTTATCAAAATTTTAATTGATTGTTTAAATAATTTTCAAAAAAAAAGTAAAATAAAAAAAACTTTTAATAAAAAAATTTTATTTCTAATATTAATTATTTTTAGACTTAAGATCATTTTAAAAGGTAAATTTAAGATAATTAGGATTTTATTAGACAAGTTAAGAAATTTAAGAGAAAAAAAACTAGAAAAAAATTATAAATTAATACAAAAAATAGAAAAAGAGAAAATAGAATTTTTGAAAAAAATTGTTTTAAATTAAAATAAAATTTAATTCTTTTTCAGAGATATTAATTTTTTTATTTTTTTTGGAGCATTCTTTAAATAATAATCAGAGTAGGATAACTTCAGTTTTGTCCAATCTGGCATATAACCCACTGAATATGCATAGCTTAATATTCTTCTAGTTAGTCCACTTTGATTTTCTAAACTTCCATGTGCAAGAGCTTCTGTAAATATTACAGCATCTCCAGGTCCAATATCTATATACTTCAATAACTTATTATTTTTGGGATGATTGTTGTATGGCCTTCTAAAATTAGATTTATGTGAACCTGGTATAACTGCAAAGCCACCATCTTTAATTTTATTATTTTTAATAGGAAAAAGTACCTTGGTTATATTAGAAAAAATTGTTTTATCCTTTACAAAATAAAAAATTTTAGGATGATGTGGAATATTTCCCATGTGCAAATGTGTATATGTTTTTTTTTTAAATTTCGTCATTGCAACAGCATGATTTAATCTAAATAAATTTGAATTCCCTATAGTTCTTTTAATTAACTTTAAAATAATGGAAGTCGTTGCTAGTTTTTCAAAAATCTTATCTGCTTCTAAAATATTAGAAATATATGATTCTCCTCTTTTTTTCTTTCCAAAAAAAACATTTTTAGGCAATAAATCATCTTTTGATTTTTCAAGTTTTTCCAAGATTTTATTAATTTTAGATATATCAGAGGTTTTCAAAATATTTTTTAGAACATAGAATCCATTTAAATCAAATTCATAGTCGAATTTTTTTAAATCAATTAATTCATCTTTATACATTTAGTTTATATCTATCAGTGTTAACATATAGTTTCTTAATACTATCTTTATTATAAAATTTTTTTAATTTAATATTATTTTTTAACGATGTTATCAAATTTTCAAGTTCGTTTAAACTTTTAAGTTCAGATTTACTTTGATCAAAAAAATATGCATTTTTTGTTTTTTTTATACTTTTAATCAATTCTATTTTTTCAAAATTTATTGGATTTGTAATAACAAAAAAATCAACACCATAATATTTTGGATTATTTAAGATTATTTTATAAACCTCGTAGGCTGCAAAACCAACCGCAACAAATGTGTAATCTTTTCCAGAAGAATATTTAAATATGTCTCCTTTTTTATCTTTAGATATTAATTTTGGATTAAAGATTTCTCTTGAATATTTTTGACTTAAACATAATAGATTGAATCCACCATTATTTATTTTTTTAAGACTATATTTAATATCTCCTGGAAAAACTAAATACCTACAGCATGACTTTGACATAGAGGCTATCTCTGATAAGCAGTTTAACCTAGACTGTGGCCCCTCATAACCACTGTCGACAATATAAGTTATAACACTAAATGAAAATTTAATTTTTTGTGGGGCTAAAAAATTTAACGTATTTACTATATGATCCATTCCTAATAATATAAAATCTAATTGCTTGGCTAAATATAATGAATTGACCTTTGACAACATTAATCCAAACCCAAACCCTATTAAACTTGACTCTGAATTTTGTGTATTAATAGTTTCAACATTATTAAGCTTCTCTATATTATTTGTCATACCAGCAATTCTTGAGCCTGTTGTAATGTTTTGCCCAAATAAAATACTTTTTGGTTTTATTTTTAAACAAAGTTCTTTATTAAACTGATCTATAATTCTCATTTTTTACCACTAATTTTATACAAAATATCATTTTTATAATCTTTTAATAAAAATTTATTTTTCATTTCAAGTTTCATTGGACCATGATGATATTTAACTACGTTATTATTTTTTTTATAGCTTCCTTCTGTTCTGACCTCAAACTCACATATAAATGGTGTTCTATATTTTCTGCATTTTTGAACAACTTTTTTATAAGTTTTGAAATTTTTTTGAAAATTATTTCTTTTAAAATTAAAATATTGAATATTAAGAGAAGAAGCTAATTTATCTAACTTTATCTGCGATCTTCTTTCTTTAATAGTAGTTCCCATAGACCAATCATTATTTTCTATTAAGAAAATAATTGGTAATTCTAAATATTTTGCTAAAAGTAAACTTTCGTAAAATGATCCCTCTTCGATTGCTCCATCCCCCGTTGTGCAAATTGTAATTCCTTTTTTTTTCTTAAGTGCTTTAGCAACACCGCAAGCTACAGAAAAATTATTACCTAATATGCTTGAAGTATAGGCAATATCTGAATTTTTTTCATAATAATTCATAGATCCAAATGTTTTTAGTTTATCAATATTCTTATTTGCAAATTCAAGATATATTTTTTTTGGATTTTTCGAGAATAGGGATGTGTAATGAATATTTCTATGCGTTAAAATTATTTTATCATTTTTTGGTATAAAATTATATTTAACTAATGCAGCAACATATTCATGGCCTATAGCTAAATGTACTGGAACTTTAATTTTCTTGTCTTTTAAATGATTATTAACTTCAAGCTGTATGCGTCTAGAATGCAACACTAAATTATAAAGTTTTTTATTCATTATTTAAAATTAAGTTAATACCTTCCTTAATACTTGTTTTTGGCATAAATTTTAGTTTTTTATGACTCGTAATAGAATTAATTACTCTCCTGCTTGGGTTTTGCTTATTAAATTCTAATATTTTAATTTTTTTAAACAATAGTTTGGATGAAATTTTTATTATTTCCTCAAGATTTATCAGTTTATCACCTTGAATATCAAAAATACCGTTTTTTTTATAACTAAGTGATAATCTAATTGAATTTATAATATCGTTTATATGTATAAAGGACCTAGCAGTTTTCTTTGAGTTTATTTTTATGATATTTTTTTTTTTTACTTGATTAACGATAGACTCTACTGCTGAAAAATTACTCTGTTTTTTACCATAAATTATACCAAACCTTAAAATAGAATAATTTAAATTCTTATTTTTTATAATTAATTTTTCGCAAATAGCTTTACTAATTGAATAATGAGATTTCAGTTTAGAAAGGTCTATTATGGATTTATAAGATTTTTTTTTTTTAAAATCACCATAAACCCATTCCGTGGATGCAAAAACAAACTTATGAACTTTTTTTTCTTTTGCAAAATTTAATAAATTTATAGTACCAAAAATATTTATGTCGTAACATTTATTAATATTTATTTTTGATTCTTGGTCACTTGATATTGCGGCTAAATGAACAATTTTAGTTATTTTTTTTTTTATTTTTTTTATAAGATTGTCCTCAAAAATATCGAATTTGATACATTTTGATGTATATGGTTTTTTTAAATCAATACCTAAATATGGGATCTTATCTTTTTCAAAAGAGTCTATTAAATTTTTTCCTAAATAACTTGAAGAGCCAGTTATTAATATCATGAATGCCTTATATTATTTGTAAAATTTAATTTTAGGTATTGGGTTTATAATGACACCACCATTTTTTCTAAATTCTAAATTTTCCTTATAAATTTCATCTATAAAATTCCATGCAAAATTAAATAAATAGTCTGGTTTAAGTACTGATATTTTTTTTGTATCTAAAATTGGTAAATTTGATCCTGGTACAAATTTATTTTGTTTTAAAGAGTTTTTATCAAAAATATAAGGTATTTTACTTTTATTAATTTTAAAGAAAGAAGTAAAAGTAGTCGCTTTAGCTGGAGCCCCATAACCAGCTATAGTTAGTTTTTTATTTTTTATATTCAAAAATAATTCGTTAATTTTTTTTTGTAAAGTAAAAATCTTATTTTTAAATTTTAGGAGATTATGATCTGAATGTAGTTTATTTTTTTTTTCTAAATTAATTAAATTGGTTACACTTTTGTGAATTTTTTTTGAACCTTTTAGTCTTATCCAACATCTTATTTGCCCATGGTGTATAGGCAACTTATCCACTTTAAAAAGCTCGAGGTTATTTAAGTCACAAAACTTTTTTACAGAGCTAACTGACCAATATGAACAATGTTCATGATAAATAGTATCAAATGCTGTGTCTTTAATTAAATTACCTAAATAATGCGCTTCTATTAAAAGTATACCATTTTTATCCAATAGAGAATTTACAGATTTACCAAATTCATTTAATTTCTGTAAATGTGGAAATACATTGGTAGCTGTAATTACTTTTGCTAAGCCAAATTTTTTTTTTATTTTTTTTGCAATTTTAAAATTGAAAAAATCATTAATTAAATTATTTTTTTTGTTTTTATAATACTTAGCTAAATTTTTTGCAGGTTCAACACCAACCTTTGTAGGGGCAAATTTGTCATATCCTGATAATAATGTTCCATCATTAGATCCTATATCGATAACTAAATCTTTTTTTTTAATTTTAGAAAGATTATTTACAGCCATTGGAATATTTTTTAGATGATTGGTTAGAGTAGATGATGCAGATGACAAATAAAGATAATTTTTAAACATTAATATAGGGTTCGGTAGGTGAGAAAGCTGGATATGTTCACAGTTACTGCATTTTCCAACAATTAAAGGATATTTTTTAATTCTTAGTTTTGGACTATTAATTAAATTATTTGCTAATGCTGTTTTACCTAAATTTATAAAATCTTTTACAGATTTCTCATTACATAAAATACATTTTGTTTTTTTTATTCTCATAAAATTTAATGATTTTTGATTGATCTTATAGCTTGATTCAATCCATCATCAATAGAAAACATGGGTTGCCATTTCAAAATTTTTTTTGCTTTTAAATTATTGCCTACCATTTCTTTGATTATATTCGTCTTTAAATTATATTTGGTTTTTACCATCTCTTTTTTAAGATTAAGTTTTTTATAAATTATTTTAACTAATTTATGTGTACTTTGTTTCTTTGCAGAACAAATATTAAAAATACCAAATATATTCTTTTTTTTAGATACAGAAATAAGAGCATTAACTGCATCATCAATATAAATATAATCTCTAATTTGGTTTTCTGAAAAAAGATAAAAAATTTTTTTTTTTAAACCTGAAGTAATTGCACTTTTTACTAATCGAGTGCTTTTTTCCCAATCTCCATAAAAAGAAAAGAACCTTAATTCTATATATGGAAAATTATAAAGATTTTTATAAGTAATTAAAAGTTTTGAACATAAAAGTTTTGAAAACCCATAATTATTAACGAATGAATACTTGCTTTTTTCTGACAAATTTTTTCCATTTTCATAGACAGCTGCAGATCCTGAAAAAATAAATTTTTCGATTTGAGTTTTTTTTAATGCATTAACTAAATTGAAAGTATTATAAAAGTTAGCTTCTAAATGATCTTCTAAATCAAGATCTGGTGGATTAAAATAGCTAGATGCTAAATGAAAAACAATATGTGGGTTAATTTTATTAATTGTTTTATTCAATAATACTTTATTTGATAAATTTAATTTAATAAAATTAATTTTTTTTTTTAAATTTTTAAATGGAAGTAATTTTTTTTTATCTCTATAAATAACAAATAACTTATGATCAGTATTTGATAATTTTTTTATAAGGTTAATGCCAAGTGTACCTGTTCCACCTGTAATAAATATTTTTTTTTTCATATAATGATCGCTTAATAGAAATAACTATAAATAAATTTATTTTTATTCACCACCCGCGATAGTTATTATTTGTCCAAATATAAATTTACTCTTATCATTAGTTAAATACTTAACATAATTAGAAATATCCTGTGGTGTGCCTGCTTGTCCAGCAGGAATTTTTGATACTCTTTTTAAAAATATTTTTTTATTATAATTATTTATTTTTGTTGATTTTTTAGTTTTGATAACGCCTGGTCTAATTATATTAATCTTGATTTTTTTCCTTGAAAAAATTTTAGACAAATTCATTAAGGAAATTTCTAATGCATTTTTAGATACCAAATATGGTAAATTTTTATCTGAACCCAAATATTTAATGGTATTAGAGCTAATGTTGATAATATTTAAAGGCTTATTTTTTTTTAATCTATTTTTCAAAATTTGCAAAATGATAAAATAAGCAGAATAAAAATTAATTTTTAAAGAATTTTCTAATTCTTTAGGATTAACTTTTAATAAATTTTTAAATGGATTAGAATCTCCTACATTATTTATAACAATATCAATATCTTTAAATTTTTTTAATATCTTATTTATCTTGATTATACTCTTCTCAACTAATTTAAAATTTAATTTAAATAAAAAAATATTTTTCTTTTTTAAATCAGGTTTTTTATTTCCATAAGTTAAAATAAAATTGTCCTTCTCGTTATACAAATTTTCAAATATCGATTTTCCAATATCACCATTAATTCCTAAAATTAAATAATTCATATTATTCACTACAAATTATTGTAGACCCTTTTTCACTAAGTTGCACATTTTCAAGTTTTATATTTTTAAATTTCTTTTGAAATAGTTTTAAGTTTAACGAGTTGCTAACAAGCAATACAAATCCAGATCCTCCAGCTCCAAGCAGTTTTGCACCATAAAAATTAGCATTCATTGAACTCTTTATAACTTTAGTTGCTTTAATATTTTGTATTTTTTTAGATAATTTTATTTTTTGCAACCAGCTTTCGTATATCAGCTTACCAAGTTTCTTAACATCTATAACACCCTTTCTTTTTGCATGATTATAAAAATTATCTGCAATTTTTTTTATATTTTTTAAATTTTCAATATTTTTGATTAAATTTTTTTTTTGATCTCTTAGAACTAATGAGGCATTTCTAGATGAGCCTGTCCAATATAGTCTCATATTATTAAATATTTTTTTTTTGGTTTTAATTTTTTTTACCAAAATTTTATTGTTCCTTTTAAATTTTATGTAATTTATTCCACCATAAATGGCTGCAAGCTGGTCTTGTTTACCAATGGGTTCCTTTAATATATCGATTTCTATTTTGCATGCTAAAGCAAATAGCTTTTTATTTGTGATTTTCTTTCCTTCTAGTGCGTACAGCGCCTTCAACAAACCGACTGTAAAACTACTTGATCCTCCCAGTCCACTTCCAGCCGGAATATCAGCTACAGTTGAAATGTAAATTGGATAATTAATTTTTGCTATTTTAATACACTCTCTAATTATATTGTTCTTTATTTTTCCTAAATTTTGTGTAGTTTCACTTTCTGAATAATTTAATCTAAATTTCTCTCCAAAGTGTGGGGCATGTCTTTTAACTGTTACATATACATATTTGTTTATCGCTGCACTAACAACTGAACCTTCATATTTTTTATAAAAATATTCAAAGTCTGTTCCTCCTCCTAAAAAACTAACTCTTAAAGGTGTTTTTGTAATTACAAGATCAACCATGCTTATTTGATATTTAATCAACCATGCTTTACTTCCCAGTTGTAGGGAATATTATTTGAAAATGGATCGATATATATCAATTCGTTTTTGTCATGTGGTAAAGTTGGACAATTTGCAAGAATTGCCATTTTATTACCGTATGCTTTATAACCATTAGTAATTCCAGGTGGAATTTGAACTAGTTTATAATTATCCTCGCCAATGAATAGTTCCATTAATTGACCTTTTGTCTTGGAGTTTTTTCTATCATCATAAAGAACCAGCTTTATCATTCCAACAATACAGCAATTATTCAACGTCATTTCTTTATGAATATGCCACGCTTTGACAACGCCTGGATAACCACAAGAAAAATAAATTTCTCCAAACTCCTTAAAATGAGAATCTGTTTTCTTCATCATATGCAAGATCATACCTCTTTCATCGGTAATTTTTTTAAGATCTATAATTTTTACACCTTCAATCATATATGATCATTATCTTTCACTTTTTTTCTCCAGTACTCAAGTGTATCTGTTAAGATTTTATCAAATGAAATTTTTGCTTTCCAATTAGTTATTTTTCTAAATTTATCTGTTTTTGCTATCAATCTAGGAACGCTTGTAGGTCTCGTAAACTCTTTAACTGATTTATATCTAATATTTTTTACAGTAGATAAAGAAATTAATTTTTCAAGTGCCTGTCGAAAAGTAAAAACATTTCCCTCATTTGTTTCTGTTCCCACCAAATATAGCTCTCCTGGTTTACATTTTCTAGTAGATAGCCAATACGCTTCTACCATATCTTTAATATGAGTAAAATTTCGTTTATCGTCTATTCCACCAACTTTTAATAAAGGTTTTTGTAAATTATTTTCTATCAATGCAATTTGATAGGCGTACCAAGGAATACCAAATACCTTCTCTCTTCTAGGACCTTCATGATTAAAGGCTCTTGTTCTAATAACATTAATTCCATAAGACTTAAAATAAACATACCCAATAAGGTCTTGTGCAACCTTACTTACTGCATACGGGTTTACTGGCCTTAAAACAGTATTTTGAGTAATTGGTAATTCTTTTTCATATATTTCGCCATATTCTTCACCAGAACCGGGTATATGAAAAATTGCATTAGATTTTTTTTGCTTCAAAGCATCTAAAATATTTAAAGTTCCATTATAATTTACATTCATATATCTGGTAGGGTGAGACCAGGACGGGCTTACAAAGCTCTCTGCCGCACAATGAAATATTGTATTTGGGTTAATTTTATTTATCATTTCTCTAGTTCCAATGGGGTCTGTAATATCGCAATCATATAAATCTATTTTATTAATAATATGCTTGATATTTTTCAAGTTGGACAAGTGCCATCTTTTTAATCCAAAAAGCTTAACATTGAATTTTTTTTCAATTATATAATCCGCAAGATGTGATCCAACAAATCCTGTAATACCTGTAATTAAAATTTTTTCTTTCATAAATAATGAAGTTGAATTTATAATATATATCTACATTTAAATATGTATACAAAAGTTTGAATATGTACACAAAAAATAATTAGTCAGCATTATTCTATCTTAGAGCCAAAGCTTTTTATTCCTTTTCCAAAAAATATTTGCTTTTTCAAGATCGTGCACATGATCTATAGGCAAATAAAAACTTTTGTTTTTTAATGCAAATGCTTTTATTTTTTCACAATTAATAAATAAATAATCTTCAAAATTTAACTTTTTACTTGTAAATCTTTTTAACAGAACTTTTGAGATTAAAAACCAACCTGAATTGACCCATGGCTCATTTTTCAAATTTTTTTCAGAAAAATTAAGAATTTTGCTTTCCTTTAATTTTATAGTTCCAAATCTTGGTGTTGGCCTTGAAATAGTCAAAACAATGTCAGCTTTTTTTTTGTTATATAAATTCAACAAATCTTTCACTTTTGGTTTTAATAATGTGTCAGCATATATTAAAAAAAAACTATCATTTAATTTTTTTTTTATTTTTATAACTCTTTCCGTTGTAGATGAGTTTGATTTAAGCTTTGAGATGCTAATTACCGGATATTTAAATTTTTTTTTATTTTTTAAAATATTTAAAATCATGTCTGAGTCATTTTTAATTTTATTGTTGCAATAATTGGATATTACATTGCTCTTGTATCCTGTAGATATAAAAATTTCCAAAATATTATTAATTCTTAATTGAGTGTATAAGTGTGCAAGGATTGGATAACTTCCAACCTTTAGCATAGTTTTATGCTTATCTCTAGTTAAAGGCCCCATTCTACTACTTAGACCACCTGCTAAAATTATTGCTTGCTTATTTTTTTTTAAATTCATTGTTAATAAAACTAGATTTATTTAAGTTTATTTTTAATTTCTTTTAAAGACCCGTAATTAGAATGCATTTTTGAAATTATTAATTTTTTTTTTAATTTAGTAGAAATATTAAAATTTAAATCTTTATCATCGATACTAACCCCTATTGAGCTTTTTTGATTATATTTATTATCAACAAATATCTGAATCATACAGGGAGACACAGACAAAGATCCATGAGCAAAACCATTAGGGATATAGATTGTATTAAGTTTATTAAGTTTAATTTTATGAACATAGCCAAAATTTTTACTTTTCTTTCTTAAATCTAGGGCAAACCAAAATGCTTTACCTGAAATTAAGGTAATTAGCTTTCTTTCAGCTGATTTTCCAACTTGCATGTAAAAACCTCTAAAAATATTTTTTTTTTTATTATATGAAAATTGGCTCTCAACTATCTTAAAATTAAGTCTATCTAATTTTTTAGAATCAACAGTTTTATTTAAAAAACCTCTTTTATCTTTAATGAAAACATTTTTTAAATATTTAATTTGATTTTCTTTTTTTATTTTGTAATAAACCATTTGTTTTACTTCATAATAAGTTAATAAATTTGATTATCTTTTATAGTTTTAATCATTATTAAAAAAGATGAAATCACTAAATTGAAATAGATGAAAAAAAAATTTGTAAACATTAATAATCTAAGAGATCACGGTTTAAATAAAATTCGTAAAAAAAAAAATCAGAAGAAATCAGTTGATATTTTAAACCACTTTATAGATTTAAAACTGAATTATATGTTTGATTGGATGGGTGTCCCGGTAATACAATTTCCAAATGATTTAATGGTAATGCAAGAATTAATATACAAATTAAAACCAAAGGTTGTGTTGGAGCTTGGCATTGGTCATGGTGGGATGCTTTTATTCTACGCAAGCATTTTAAAATTAATGGATATAAAAAATTTTGATGTAGTTGGAGTTGATGTTTTTATAAGAAAAAAAAATAGACTAGCAATAAAAAAAAATAACTTATCAAAACATATCACGTTATATGAAAAAAATTCTACTGATTTAACTTTACATAGTAAATTAAAAAAGAAATATTTTTCAGATAATCATCCAAAACTAATAATTCTTGATTCTAATCATACTAAAGAACATGTTTTAAATGAACTAAACTTATATTCAAATGTTTTAAAAAAAAATGATTATATAGTTGTCATGGATACTGTTATAGAATTCATTAATCAAAAGTTTAATGAAGGTAAAAACTTTAAAAAAAATAATAGTCCTTACAATGCTGTAGAAACCTTTTTGAAAAATAATAATAAATTTAAAGTTGATCGCAGATATGAGGATAAATCCTATATAACTGTTGCAAAAAATGGTTTTCTTAAAAAAATAAAATAAACAATCTTAAAATAATTTTAATAAATTTTTGGACTCAAAAATATTTAAAAAATCAATTTTAATTTCTAATAGTACATAAGATGTTAACAAAAGTATAATGAATATAAATATAAAAATTTTATCTTTATAGATTTTTTCAATTTTCATTATTATTGAATTTTTTTTTTGAGCAATGTAAAAAATATGAATATACAAATAGCACACGCATGGAACGATCAAAAGTAATTCAATTTTATACTTAATTATAAATATCGTGAAAAAAAAGAAGGAAATTAAACAATAAAATAAAGAAATATTAAATAAATTTTGTGAATTATAATTTTTAAAAGATAAGCGATATAATTCTGGATTTATCTTTTTTTGTTTAATGAATTTATATTCAGAATATCTTTTCATGGTCATCAAAAAACATCCAACAAACCAAAGAAAAAAAATAATACTAATAGGTGGTAGTAAATTTGGGCTTATTAAAAACCACCCCATTAAAAACCTGGTTGGATTATTCACTGATTCTAAAACTACATCTAAAATAAAAATATCTTTTACTCTTAAAGGTTTAATATTGTAGAGCACTCCGCATAATAAAAAAAAAATATTAAGATAAAAAAAACTTTTATTAATTAGTAGAGATAGTAAAATTGAAACTGATATTAATAAAATATAATTAATAAAAACAGTTATTGCGGAGCTTTTTTCTTTAGCAAAATACCGCCACTTTTTAACTGGATGAAACCTATCTGACTTTCTATCAAAATATTCGTTAATAAGATAATTAGATGAAGCTGATATGCAGAGTATTAAGAAGCCAATTAGTATACTTTTTAAATCAATTTCAAAATCTGGAAAATATAGTAAAGCAACTATATATCCAAAAAATATCACTAAGTTTTTAACCCAATGATCTATTCTTAATGGTTTAATTATATTTTTAAAATTCATAATTTATAAATTTTTATATTAACCTTCTAACAGTACACAAAAGATAATATCTATTAAATAAAATATATAGAATTATATTTTCAATAATTTACTAGATATCCTTTACTACAAGCATTTAAAAGAGGTTTGTCTGTCTCAGAATCTGTATAAAAAGTCGAATGTTTACCTTTAAAATTTTTTATTTCTTTTAAAATTCTATATTTTTTTTGAAATCCAAAGCAATTTTTACCTATAATTTTACCAAGTTTTTTTTTACTGAGATTTACTTTTGTAGATATTAATTTTGATGAAAATAATTTTGCAAGAAATTTACAATAAAAATCTCCACTTGCTGTAACTATATAAATTTCTGATCTTAGTTTTTTGGAGTCTAATAATATCTTATAAATTTTTTCACTTTTAAAATTGAAAAAAATATACTCTGAAAATTCAATTGAAAATTTTTTTATTTGCTTTCGATCATAACCTTTTAGTATTATGGAAAATAATTCTGACTTAGTATCAGTTTTATGATTGCAACTAGAAAATAAATGCTTGAAAGTTACTAAAATCAATGAAGGAAATTTATAAGAAAAGTTTATAAAATCTCTTTTAAATAAAAAAAAAACTAATCTTTTTAAACTATCACAAGTAATTAAAGTTTTATCCAAATCAAAAAGAACTAATTTTTTTTGTTTATTCATTAAAAAATAATTTAGCTAATTTTTTTATTTACAACATAGTATTATTTTAAAGAGGAAATAAAACAGCTTATTTAATATCTTTTGGAAGTTAAAATATAAAACTTAATTTTATTATATTTTATTTATATCTATTATTAAGCAAATAACTTTTGTATCCTAAAAATTTTTTTCAGTGCATAAATCAAGCCAATTGAGCTATTAGTACTGGTCAGCTACACGCATTACTGCGCTTCCACATCCAGCCTATCAACGTGG
>Ga0206131_10000728_pt1 | contig 44182 bp, 44 predicted proteins | sample Helgoland_Spring_FD_148636 | JGI IMG/M metagenome (GOLD analysis project Ga0206131, IMG submission 148636) | Pelagic subsurface seawater microbial communities from Kabeltonne, Helgoland, North Sea - Helgoland_Spring_Bloom_20160517_1 | ecosystem: Environmental > Aquatic > Marine > Epipelagic ... | reverse complement strand
CTTGCAACACCACTTCACCGGCGTACATTACCACCACCCGGTCACAGACCCGCGCAATCGCCCCAAGATCGTGGCTGACATAAACCATCGCCATATCCCGCTCGGCGGCAATATCGCGCAGCAATTCAAGAATATGCGCCTGCGTTGTCACATCCAATCCGGTGGTCGGCTCATCGAGCAACAGCGCCTCAGGCTCACCGGCCAGCGCCATCGCAATCGCCACGCGTTGTTGTTGGCCCCCAGACAGCTCGTGCGGATAACGGCTTACAATGGTCTCAGGATCGGGCAGACGCACCTGCCCGAGCAGTTCGATGACTTTTGGCAATTGCGCGGTCTCTGGCAAATTGCGGTGCAGTTTTAACGCCTCGATCAATTGCGTGCCGATGCGGGATGTCGGTGTCAGCGATTGTCCGGAATTTTGCGGAATTAACGCGAGATGCCCACCGCGGATCCGCTCTAGCTGCTGGCGTGTCTGGCCAAACATATCATCACCGCGAAATGTAACCGAGCCATCCATCAGCTGCAAACCGCGTTTCAAACACCCCATGGCCGCGAGGGCCAGCGTGCTTTTGCCAGATCCACTTTCGCCCACCAGGCCCACGCTTTCCCCGCGTCGAACCACCAAATCTATGTTGCGCAACACAGGCATCATCTGACCCGACCGGCCGGTAAAACCAACGGAAATATCGGATATATCAATCAATGGAGCGTTTTTCATAGTTTAAACCGGTGCCTTTTGCGCGCGGTCAATGCCCAGCGCTTTTGCCAGCGCATCCGCCGTCAGATTGATGCCAATAATCAGCGACGACAGGGCGATCACCGGGCCCAGTACGCCCCAGGGGGCAAACGACATAAAGCCCCGCGCATCGGCAATCATCAAACCCCAGTCCGGCGTGGGCGGTGACACCCCAAACCCCAGAAACGACAGTGATGAGAACGCCAGCAACATCCAAGACCACCGCATCGCACCCTCGACCATCAAGGTATCAAGAACATTGGGCACCAATTCACGGCGAATGATAGTCATCCGGCTATGGCCACGCGCCTTGGCCGCCGAGATGAAATCGCGGGCCACCACATCATGGGTTGCGGCCCGGGCGATCCTGATCACCGGAATGCCATAGAAAAAAGCCAGCGTGGGGATCAGCACTTCGATGCCGCTGCCAAAGGTCACGATCAGCACCAGCATTTTTAAAATCCACGGCAGCGACAGAAACGCATCAACAACACGCATCAGCACCTCATCGACCCGTCCACCGACCAACCCAAATAAAATTCCCATAAAGCCGCCCCAAACCACCGCGACCGGTGTCGCAACTCCGGTGACCAACAGCGCCTCACGGCCCCCCAATAAGACACGGGTCAACACATCGCGGCCCAAATGGTCCGTGCCCAGCCAATGCTCGGACGAGGGTGGCATCAGCATCAGCATCGAATTCATAGTTTTGAAATCATACGGCACATACAGCGGGCTGGTCAGCGCCAATAGCACGTGGAACACCACAAGGCTTAGCCCAATCGCACCTGACGGTCGCGACATCACATCCCGCAACACCGTGCGCGGCCCCGAAAGAAACTTTGGTGCCGGGGTTTCAGCCGGGATTACATGTGGGGATAAATCGCTCATCCGCCCCTCATATTTAACGTCCGCAAGCGCGGATTGGCAACCATAGTCAGGATATCCGCCGTCAGGTTGACCCCGACATAGACCGAAGCCACAATCAGCGCGATTGCCTGAACCACCGGCAGGTCACGATCTGAAATGGCGTCAATCATCATCCGTCCCAATCCGGGATAGTTAAACACCACCTCGATCACAACCACACCGCCAAGCAGCCAGGCAATCGTCAGCGCCACCACATTGATCGCCGGCAACAGGGCGTTGGGCAGCGCGTGGGAAAATACTATGCGCCAGTACGGCACACCCTTAAGTGTCGCCATCTGGATATAATCCCCCGCCATAACCTCAATCACCGACGAGCGTACCATGCGCAGTATATGCGCCATCATCACCATCGCCAAAACGAAGACCGGCAACAGAATTTCCGGAAAGAACGCCGAGGCCGGGGCACTGGCGGACGTCACGATAATCCCCGGCAACCAGCCAAGCCAGACCGAGAAGATCAAGATCAATACAGTGGCAGAGACAAATTCTGGGATAGTCATCGCAAGGATGGCCGCTGTTGAAAAAAACAGATCAATCGGTCTGTCGCGCCAAAGACCCGTGATTACGCCAAGAAAAATCGCCATGGGCACGCCAACGCTCAGTGACACAGCAGCCAGAAGCAGCGAATTTTTCATCCGGTGGCCAACCAATTCAGCGATGCTTTTGCGCCCGCTGGCAGACATCCCAAGATCGCCCTGCAACGCATTTCCAGCCCATTCAAAATAGCGGGTAAGGGCGGGGCGATCCAACCCGAAATCCTTGCGGCAATTCTCAAGCATCTGGCCCTTTGCATCACGCTCTAAAAATGCAGTGCAGGCATCCCCCGGCAACAATTCCACGCCAAGAAAAATAATCGCTGACACGATTGCAACGGTTACGGCACCCAAGAAGCACCGTCGTAACAGCATCCGCAGCATGGCTTTATTCCCAGTCGCTTATAAGATTAAAAATATTACAGGGCGCGACAGGTCGCGCCCTGTAATATTGGGGTTTAGTCCACTTCAATCAAATGCCAGCGGATCGCTTCACGCTTGACCGCATCGACATTTTTGACCCGCGCATTCACACCAACAATCTTGGTCACATGGATTGGAATAAGCGTCCCAGCGGTTTCCAACAGATGGGCCTGAGCCTTGGCATATAAAGCTTTGCGCTTGCCAAAATCCAGCTCGCGCCGGGCTGTTGCCAACAGGGTGTCAAATCCTTCGTCCTTATAGAAGCTCTCGTTCCACCTAGCTGAAGACAGGTAAATCTCATGCAGAGCTTGATCAGCGGGACGTTCGTTCCACCGCGTGGCGGACACGGTTTTATTCATCCAGATTGCATTCCAATAACCGTCAGATGGTGCCTGAACAACATTGACCCGAATACCGGCTTTTGCGGCTTGCTCTTGATAGACGACCGCTAGGTTTGACCAAGATGGTTCCAGTGTCGAGACATGCACATCAACGTCAATCCCGTCGGGATAGCCGGCCTCGGCCAACAGCGCTTTGGCCTGTTCGATATCCTGAGGACATTTCAGATCAGCGCGATATTGGTCGTTGGGTTCAACAGGTGTGTCGCAAGCCACAACGGCCCCGCCGCCATAGACCAGATCAACAATTTCCTGCCGGTCGGCCGCCAAACGAACCGCTTTGCGGACCCGCGCATCGGTGAACGGCTCAACATCTGTACGAAACACCAGACCACGCCAGTTTCCGGTCGGGATCACTTGCACGTTATACTTATCGGAGCGATCCAGCAGAACGCGCTCTTGCGCCGTGACGTAGCGGTACATATCGGTCTGGCCACCCAAGAAGGCCTGAATGCGGGCCTGACCTTCGGAAATCGCGATAATTTCCATCCGTGCCAGTTTTGGCGCACCTTTATAATAATCAAGGTTTGCAACCAGAACAGTTGTGCCGTCCGCCTCGTATTTTTCAACTTTGAAAGGACCAGTTCCGATACCGGTTTCCCCAATCATATCGCCAGATCCATCTGGAATAATCCGCATCCGATAATCCATCAGTTGCAACGGCATATCGGCAAACGGCGTGTTAAGGGACATCTTGACAGTCATATCGTCAACCATGCTCACGCTTTCGATCATTTTCAAAGCGGATCGCGCCGGGCTGGTACCATCAGGGTCCAAGATACGCTCGAATGTATAGATGACGTCGGCCGCATCCAGCGTCGAGCCATCATGAAACGTCACACCTTCGCGCAGCTTAAAAGTCCATTCGGTTGCCTCGGCATTTGCCGACCATTCTGTGGCCAGATCAGCCTCGGGTATGCCCGCGAGATCGGGGCTGACCAGACGGTTCATAATTTTTTCGGTAATCCACTGGATACGGCCTGGCGAGCTTGGATCCAAGCTCGACTTTTCTCCAAAACCGTAATCATGAGCTTGGCGGAATGTCCCACTAGGCTCTGCGATGGCGAACCCTGCGGCCATAACAGCACCAAGCGACACCGCTTTCAATAGGTAGTTCATTTGTTTTCTCCCTAGCTTTTTTAAAAGCACAACTGTTTCCGTTGCACCCGACCAGTATAAAAGGCTGTTTGGTCTTCATACAAATATTGTACGCTGACCGTCTCAGTCATCACTATCGTTTGGATATCCAACCGGCGCCCATTAAACAAGTCTGACACAATCTGTGTCCGTTCTGGAAATTTCTGGCAAGTACTATTATTGTAAGAAGCTATACTTAAAACCTATGTATTGTGTATCAGGACGCTGTGATTATAAAGTTAAAAGAATGGCGCAGATGAAATTGATATCAATTGGCGGTGGCGGGTTTACCCACAGCAATCACCCAGACCTTGATACGTTTTGTCTCCGCCACACGGTCCCTAACCCTCGGATCGGCTTTGTCGGGGTTGCCAGTGGCGATAATCAGACAAAGATAAACCGGTTTTACCGGCATTTCGAACACTGTGGTGCGACCCTTGATCATCTACCACTTACCGCCTGTGACATCTTGGTAGCACAATGGCTTGAATCCGTTGATTTGGTCTATTTTGGCGGCGGCAATACCGCCCGAATGATCGAACACTTTGAAACTAACGGTTGGAGCGTACCCCTTATACAGGCTGCGCGCCGGGGGGTGACGATGGCGGGGGTCAGCGCCGGCGGCGTATTCTGGTTTGAGTGGTGCCTGTCGAATGCAAAAGGAAACGGTTTGCAACCGCTGCGCGGTCTTGGGCTTTTGAGAGGCGGCATCTGCCCACATTACTCCAGTGAACCTCTGCGGCAGTCTTCTTTAAGAGCGGCCGTGCGCGAAAACACCATGCCCACCAGCTATGCCATCGATGACGGGGCCGCGATGGTCTTTGGGACCGAGACCGTAATTGATTTGTGCTCTGCCGCGCCCGAGGCTGGCTGTTATCAGATTTCCAGCGGGCAAGAAACGACCCACCAGACAAGAGCCGTCAGCCTAGGCGACCGTCACCTCGGCCTGCTGGATTAACCAATCACAAACCTTGCGAACAGAGGATATCGCAGCCTGCCCCGGACGTGAGAGCAAATAAAAAGAGCGTTGTGGCACCAAATCTATGTCGGTCAGACGAACCAGACGGCCATCGTCAATCTCACCCTGCATCAGCGGAAAAACCCCAAGCGCAGAGCCTTGGGCATCCAGCGCGGCCTGCAAGACAAAACTCGAATCCGCTATCACCGTTTCATTGTTAAATACCACAGGGTCCAAGCCCGCCACTGCGCACCAATCTGACCAATCAAGCCGGTCATGCTGGTGCAAAATCGGCCCCTGCACTAGGTCGGTGAATTTATGTAAATTAAGCCCTCTGGCTTTACTGCGCCGGATCAATTCTGGGCTGGCCACTGGGGCATAAACAATATCCATCAACCAACGCGATTTCAGGCCAGGCCAATGGCCGCTGCCCCAATCAACCGTAATGTCACTGCGCATCCCTTTGCTATCACCCAATCGGGACCCGTGAGTGACAACCAGATCAATTTCAGGATGTGCGGCGCGAAAGCGCCCCAACCGTGGTATCAGCCAATGCGAGCCAAACATCGGCCCGACGGCCAGAGTAACCGTGTTTTTTACGTTTAAAATATTGCTCTGAACCTCAGACTGGATTTCGCCAAACGCACGAGTCACCACCTGCGACAAGGCATTACCCTGTGTCGTCAATGAGACAGCACGGGTGTGACGAATAAATAATTTGGTCTGCCAGCTCTGTTCAAGGTGCCGTATCTGATTGCTGACAGTGGTGGCACTGACGCATAATTCATCCGCCGCATCTTTGAAACTCAACAATCGGGCAGCCGCCTCAAATGTCCGCAGGGCTGTTAACGGCAGACGCCGCACCTCTGCACTCATTGACAGCACTCCCTATAGATTAAATTTAATTTATCTATAGGGGCCGCTCAAATGACTTGTCCAGTAGGTAAATCCATGAAAATTTACCAATACCCTTACATTGGACCCTGCCATGTCGCCCACTGATCAAACCGCAACACGCACAGGCAGTAAAAAGGCTGACCGAAGGTCCGGTCGAAGGTCAAGTCGACAAGGCATAAACACCACGGAGGCCACCAAAAACCCCACAATTATTAAGCCCATAGCCGGTCGACTAAAGCCGCTAAGCGTCTCAAACCTTGAGAAAATTCATAACGCTTCTTTGGATATTTTGGCTCAGGTCGGAATAAGTGAAGCCCCTGATATTGTGATAGACACGATCACAGCTGCAGGCGGAAGTGTCACCCAAGACAACCGCCTGACCATGCCCCGCGATTTAGTGAACACAGCGCTAAAGGGCCTCAATCGGGGGTTTTCGCTGTATGGGCAAAGCTCCGACACAACCCTGAACCTGAAGGGTCCGCGCACCCATACCGGATCAGGCGGTGCCGCACCCCAGATGGTCGACACGATCAGCGGTCAATATCGTGCCGCCACATTGGCCGACTTGTATGATGCTGCCCGGCTTGTGGACCGCTTGGAGCATATCCATTTTTTTTCGCGCTCAGTTGTGGCCACAGATATGGAATCCGAGCGTGCGCTTGATTTAAACACCGCTTTTGCAGCACTGGCCGGCACCAGAAAACATGTGATGGTTAGCGCCTCTGATCCGGCGCATGTCCGAGATATTGCCGAGATGTGTTTCACAATCGCCGGCAGCGCTGAGGCGTTTCACCAACGCCCCTTCCTGTCACTGAATATCAACCACGCCGTGCCACCATTGCGGTTTTCTGCCGATGCGTGCGAGGTGTTGGCGCAAGCCGCCAAGCTTGGCCTGCCGATAATGATCAATACCTTTGGGCAGATGGGGGCCTCAAGCCCAGTGACCATGGCCGGCTGTTTGGCCCAGACCAACGCTGAAACACTGGCTGGAATGGTCTTTGCCTATTGCATAAACCCCAATGTCAAAGCACTCTATGGTGCCCGCCCGATGATCACAGATTTGCGCACTGGCGGTATGGCCGGAGGCAGCGGGGAACAAGCGATCCTTACCGCAGCAGCCAGCCAAATTGCGAAATTTTACGATCTGCCCAACTCAACCATCGCCGGCGCGACCGACAGCAAACTGCCAGACGCCCAGTCGGGATATGAAAAAGCTTTGACCGTCACAATGGCTGCACAGGCTGGCGCTAATATCATCACGCAGGCTGCGGGCACACAGGCAAGTTTGATGGCAACGTCTTTTGCCGCTTATGTGATCGATAATGATATGCTGGGCACAATCCTAAAGGCCGCGCAGCCGATTGAAGTTAGCAGCGAAACACTGTCGGTGACAAGGATCAGCGATGCCGTGCGCGGAGACGGGCATTTTCTGGGGCAATCTGAGACCTATCAACGAATGAAATCAGATTTTGTCTATCCCAATCTGGCCGATCGTCGCGCCCCTGAACTTTGGCAATCTGATCCCGGCCCTAATTTGGGTCAGAAGGCAAAAGACACTGCACTTGAAATATTAGCGACGCATTTTCCCGACCATTTGTCGCTGGACATACAAGACCAGCTGCGCCAGAAATTCGCGATTGAGCTGCCGCGAGAAAGGATGCGACCCAAATGAAAATCGCGATTATCGGTGTCGGCGCTATGGGGTCGGTCTATGCCGCCTTACTGGCCGAAGCGGGCCACGAGGTCTGGGCCGTCGATCCTTGGCAAGAGCATGTCGAGGCGATCGTTACAAAAGGGCTGCGGGTCGAAGGCGCCAGTGGAGACCGAATAATTAACGGAATTAACGCCACAGTTAATGTGACAGACGTTGGCCCCTGTGATCTGTGTATCATCGCCACTAAAGCCAGCCAAGTTGGTGCAGCCGCATGCGCCGTCGCCCCTGTCATCGGCACAGATGCAATGGTTTTGACGATCCAGAACGGACTTGGCGCGGGTGACCGCATCGCCGAGCATATGGCAACTGAAAATGTTCTGCTAGGTGTGGCCGACGGCTTTGGTGCGTCGATGAAAGCGCCCGGACACGCCCACCATAACGCGATGAAGCTTATTCGCATCGGCGAATTGGGCGGCGGGATGACCGACCGATTACAAACCCTAGAACAGCAATTGCTGACAGCGGGGTTTCAGGCCAAAGCCTTTGCCGATATAGCACAACTGATCTGGGAAAAGTTTTTGTGTAACGTAACTTTCAGCGCGCCCTGCGCAGTGTTTGGTAAAACCATAGGGCAGCTCATGGCTGATGCTGATCACTGGCGCATTGCGCTTGGCGCAATGCACGAAGCATACCGCATCGCCCGACACAGAGACATCCCACTCAGCTTTGACAATCCAGAGAGCTATGTCACAAGCTTTGGTGCCAATATGCCCAACGCACGGCCATCTATGTTATTGGATCACATGGCAAAACGGCCTTCAGAGCTGGAAGCCATCAACGGCATGGTACCTGTCATGGGCCGGCAAGACGGGTTTGACACCCCGTATAATGACACACTGGTGGCCGTGCTAAATGCCCGCGAAGCGACTTTTTCAGGAGACCCGTCATGAAACTTGCCACCATCCGCCACCGCGACCAGACGCTTTATGGACAGGTGAGCGGTGACTGGTTTTATCCGGCTGAAGCAGCTCTGAAAACCCGGTATACAACGCTGAAAGATCTGATCACTGACGGAGCTTTGACGCAATTGGCCGCACAGCAGACCAGACAAGAAGATGGCATTAACCTCGCACACGTGAGCTATCTACCGCCTATTCCAGATCCCGGAAAAATTATCTGTGTCGGGCTGAATTACCGCAAACCCTATCCAGTTGACGGGGTTGCCCCCCCAGACCCCAGCCAAATCATCCTGTTTGGCAAAGAACGCGACACCCTATTGGGCCACCAGCAGAAACTGGAAACGCCGGCCGGGCCGGCCGCCCATAGTTTTGATTTCGAAGGTGAGATTGCAGTAATTATTGGAACCGGCGGCCGCCACATCACTGCAGACGACGCGATGACACATGTGATGGGATATTCGATCTTTAACGATGGATCAGTGCGCGATTGGCAAAAGCACAGCATCTATGCGGGAAAAAATTTTTCTGGATCAGGCTCGTGGGGGCCATGGATCACCACAGCTGATGAAATCAAGAACCCCGCTACAATGTCGCTGACCACCCATTTGAATGGTCAGCAGATGCAAAATACGACAGCAGATCAGATGATCTATTCCATTGCAGCGCAAATTTCATACGCATCCCATCTTTATGAACTGCAACCCGGGGATATCATTGCCACTGGCTCACCTGATGGCACCGGCGGTAGCCGCACACCAAAACGATATTTACAAGAGGGAGACCTCTTAGAAATTGCCGTATCGGGTATAGGATTGCTTCAAAATAATATTTAAACCGATCCGGTGGGACAAAAATAAATCAATACGTGTTTTTTGGCACATATACATATCAATTTTTAACACTCAATATCAATCATTTTGATAGAGATGCATGGACATTGATATTATACATTCTGATGGGGTTCGAATTACATCTAACTAGATCAGTTGAAATAAGAATGTGGCATTTATGAATACCGGTAAGTCCCGCGAAGAAAATTTCGATCCGGATTTTGAACGCCGAATTCGTATAAGCCGTGTGGCGCTTTCCGTTCTGCTGACTTTAACCTCTATTTGGACTGCGGTTTTTTTGGTCTCAAACGATTTAGCCGGCGCGGCAATCTTAGGGAGCCTGTCGCTGCTCTATGCGCTTTGTCTTTTTCTGTATCAAATGGGTTACTTACTTTTTGCACGGTCTTTTTGGCTGTTTAGCGCCTCTGCGGCAACCTTTGCCTGCATCGTATTTGGGCAACCATTTGCCGATCTTGATTATCTGTTTTTACCAATTATGACACTATCCTTTTTGGCTTTTTCTTGGAAACACGAGCCAAAATTTTTGCTTTTTTTTGTCTCACTGCCCCTAGTCCTGTGGACAGTAAGCATTTATTTTTCCCTGAACAGCAGCTCACTTTTTTATTTTGGTATCCCCCCGATTTCATCCAATATTGAGCTTGGCAAAATTAATGCTGGACTGCGCTTTACCACAGTGGTCCTTTTAGGTGCAGAACTGTCGCTTTTTAATTTTCTAGTGTCTGCCCGAGAAAATGATTTGCAAACAGCCCGAGAGAACGCAGAACTCGCTTTGAATTCAAAAAGTGCTTTTCTTGCTAATATGAGCCATGAAATTCGGACCCCGATGAATGGTCTCATCGGGATGATTGCAGTGCTGGAAAGAACAGGTGGCACTGATGATCTTGCCCGGACAATTAAAACAATCCGGCATTCAGCCTTTTCGCTCCTGAGAATTATTGACGATATTCTGGATACTTCAAAAATGGAGGCCGGTGAATTAGATATTCGCTATACTAAATCGGAATTGAGGCCCATTATCGAGGGCGTCGCCACCAGTCTGCAAACAATGGCAGACGATTGCGAGATAGAACTGCGGCTCTATATCGATCCGAATGTGCCTGAATGGGTGTTGATTGATTCTGGCCGGTTGCGACAAATTTTACTAAATATTTTAAGCAATGCCTTTAAATTTTCTGCGTCTGATCTGACCAACCGTGCAGCAGAAGTTTATTTCCACCTGGAATATATAAATGGTAACGACCTGCGGGTGACCATAGACGATAACGGCATCGGTATGGGTGCCACCGTGAGGGATAATTTGTTTAAACCCTTCATCCAAAGTGAAACAGCGACTAAAATGCGGGTAAAAGGCACGGGACTTGGACTAGCGATCACCGCAAATCTGATGAAAAGGATGCACGGAGAAATTAATATAGACAGCACGGAAGGTTTTGGAACCACCGTCACCATCACAATGCCAATGAAAAGTGTCGATGGTCCAAAAACCCTGACCAGCCTTGCTGATCTAAAATTTGTCTGGCTAACTGAGACGGGTTTATGGTCACCACGCCACTTTAATAAATTCTTCGCACGATCTCGCTCAGAATTCTTCTATTACCCGACCGATGAAAAACTCACGGATGTCGAGTTGCCAACCTCAGCGAACACGATTTTTATTCTTTCCTCTACGAGTGATACGGTTTTGGAAACGTGGCAAAACCTATTGCGCGCACAATGTGATAAACCAAAATTTATCCTGCTTAGCAAAAGCCGTAGCGACCGTCTTGGACGAATTGAGCCAGACAGTTACTGCATACAAATTTTACCTGTTCTCGTGTCTGAACTTCATAAGGCAGTGACAACATTAATTGGTGATCAAACCTCTCAGACCGCGCCACCTGCCAACTCACAACAATCCCATGAGAAATTTTCAGATATCAAAATACGTCGTGCAGCTAAATCGGTTTTAGTGGTTGAAGATAATGAAATCAACGGTGTAGTGATGCTCAAGCAGCTTGAGGTCTTGGGATACAGCGCAGCGATCGCCCACAACGGCCAAGAAGGTCTGCAGAAATGGCAACACGGCAGGTTTGATCTGGTGCTGACAGATTGCCAGATGCCAATTATGGATGGGTATGAAATGGTCCAGATTTTACGCCGCAAAGAGGCTGAAAAAGGGCTTGAACGGACGCCAATTATTGCTGTCACAGCCAGTGCTCTGGCAGGTGAATCCGATAAATGTCTGGCCACCGGTATGGATGACTATATATCAAAGCCCGTTGAAATGGACTTATTGGAAGCCAAGATTTCAACGTTTTTCAACATCTGAAATTCGGTTTGACAGAGCGGGCGTTCTGTCTGACTAACCAAGCCGGCGCGCTGGAAATAACCGGCGCGCCGATATCAATATAAGAGGTGTTTGCTGCAGCTGCCTGTCTAGAGACTGGCGTCAAGAGCCGCTGTTATCGCATCGCCCATTTCACTTGTCGTGGAAAAAGCGGCACCCTCAACATTAAGCAAATCAGCCGTGCGATAACCATCAGCCAGTACCGTCTCAACCGCTTGTTCAAGGCGATCTGCCTCAGCACCCTGATCAAAGCTATAGCGCAACGCCATCGCAAAACTAAGGATACAAGCAATCGGATTGGCCTTACCCTGCCCTGCAATATCAGGCGCAGAGCCATGCACCGGCTCATACAGGGCTTTTGGCCGCCCATTAGCCATCGGTTGGCCCAAGCTGGCCGATGGCAACATGCCAAGACTACCGGTCAACATCGCTGCCGCATCCGACAACAAATCGCCAAACAGATTATCGGTGACGATCACATCAAACTGTTTAGGCCAGCGGCAGAGCTGCATCGCACCCGCATCAGCATACATATGGCTAAGTTCCACATCAGGATAATCGTCGTCGTGCACCTTTTGCACCACTTCGCGCCACAATACGCCAGATTCCATCACATTGGCTTTTTCCATCGAACAGACTTTGTTTGATCGACGCCGCGCCAATTCAAACGCCGACCGCGCAACGCGCTCAATTTCGCTTTCGGTATAACGCTGGGTGTTGATGCCAACCCGTTCATTTCCTTCTTTGAAAATGCCGCGCGGCTCGCCAAAATAGATCCCCGAAGTCAGTTCGCGAATAATCATGATATCAAGCCCGGCCACGACTTCGCGCTTCAGCGACGAAAAATCAGCCAGAGCATCAAAGCATTGCGCCGGTCGCAGATTGGAAAAAAGATCCATTTCTTTGCGCAGCCGCAGCAGGCCGCGTTCGGGCTTGTCGTTAAAATCAAGCGCATCATATTTTGGACCACCTACAGCGCCCAAAAGCACCGCATCAACCTCTTGCGCTTTGGCCATGGTCGCATCCGTCAAAGGCGTGCCGTGCGTGTCATAAGCGATGCCGCCAACCAAATCTTCGCTAACATCGAAATTCAGATCCCGTTTTTCACCATACCAGCTGATGATCTTGCGAACCTCGGCCATGACTTCGGGGCCAATCCCGTCGCCAGGAAGAATAAGAAGAGATGGGGTGCTCATTTACACTGTCCTTACTAATATTTTCTTATATAGCTCCTATCGGTTGCCATAGTCAGGGTCAAGAAACGAAGGCTGGCGTTGCCCGCTCAGGTATCAGGGCATAAATGATGTGTCGTTTTGTGATCAAACAATGTTTTTTACAGATCATAAATAAACGTTTGTTGGGGTTTGCTGGAAGATTTGAAAGCCCATTCCCATTCTGGATCTGGATTGCCAAAAAAATAAAGTATTGGTCAGTTATTCAGAATTTCCAAAATTGGAATTCTATTGTTCTGCCTCATTGCTTGATAAGCTCTCAGCCCACCTTATTAACCATGCCCCAAAAGGTTTCAGAATCACAAACAATTCTGCTCCAGCGACTGTGAGTTGATAGCCTGTGTTCCCACGCGCCACGAGGCCACTTGATGTCAGCTCTTTTAGCCGCTTGTTCAAAACCGTCGGCGAAACCTTCTCACAATTGTGTTGAATTTGGCGAAAAGTCATTGGCCCACCTGAGAGGTGCCAAATGACCCAAAGCGCCCAGCTTCGGCCCAGAACATCAAACAAGGCCATGATTGGCTTGCCTGATTTCAATCCCCTTACTGGCGTTCCCAATTTAGGAATTTATGAAGGTAAAACAGTCTCCTAGTGCTATTTTTTACATAGAATTTTCATTAGGAATTTTCCATGTTTATTTTGCTAATCCTAGCTGCTTTGGGTGCTTGTTTCGGATGGACAACAGGCAGTGTCCTCGCACAGACACCTGCAAAACAACTGAGGTCATTTGAGTTTACTCAAATTCAACCGATTGCTTGCTCTGGGATTCTTGTGGGTACTTGAAGTGTTCTAGGGTCCTGGCAGTCGATTGAATGGCATTATTGGCCGTCTTTTGCAGCAAGCAGCGGCATCAGTATCATACTGGGTAATCTGACAATGATTGAATGCCTGCGCCGTGGGGAACCAAGGCGTACAGAATTATTGGTGTCTCTCAAAACCCCCCTTGTCGCGGCACTGGCATATATATGGTTGCATGAGACTCCAACAAAAATGGACTTTCTAGGTTCAGGCGTCTGCCTCGCGGTTTTCTTTGGTCACAAGGAAGGTTCTAAAAGCGGTGCAACAGTGGGCCATATGTCAACAATCATCATTCTTGGTATCACTGCAACCAGATGTCAGGGGTTTGGGTTTCTCGTCATGAAGCCAGCAATGATCGCCGGATCAGACCCATTGGCCGGCTCAGCCATCCACCTGTTGGGCAGAGCTTTTTCAATTTCCCTTATCGCACTTTGGCCCGCCAAAATATTTTCCCTTATCGCACTTTGGCCCGCCAAAATATTCCGGCCACGGTCCAAATTAGCGTCGCAATTACTGGGTCAAATGATTGTGCCTGGATTTATTGGCTACGGTATCTCATCATCACTGCTGCTTTGTGCTTTAACGCATTTCGATGTTGGCATTGCCACCGTTCTGGGGCCTCTGTCTTCTGTGCGGGTCTTACCAATTCTGTGGGTAAAAGACGGTCTGGTGCCACATGTACAAGCAATCCTAGGAGCCGTTTTAGCAATGGTTGGCACCACCATAATTATAATTTTTTACGATAGGCTTTAGCGCAGACCCATCTTTTATCCCACCTTTACCCAAGGACTGCGCGCCCATATCAAGGAATATCCAAATCAACCCAGACAAGGCCATGGTGGCTGGCTGCAACGCGATCCGCCTCTTGCGGCCAGACAACACCCGAGCCGACAATCGTCAAACCCGCAGAGGGCAGCACATAATCCACCCGCAGATTACCCGGCACCGGATCGGACCAATCTGCAGTATCCAACGCCGGATCACCACTATGATCAGGATTGGACACACGACGGCCGTAGGCGCTGCGCGGTGCCGGATCTTGAAGACGTCGATCCGCCAACAATTCCCGCATAACACCATGACGCCCCTCACCATCAAACGGATCAAGGTTGGCCTTACCCATAACCACAAAATCACCCACCGGCGGGGTGCCGAAATGACCGTCAAGATATAGTTGCCAAAACCTGATCTCATCACGATTGCGGCGCCCGTTGCGATCTTCGGGCCCGTCAAATACCGGCGAAATGACCGTCAAGATATAGTTGCCAAAACCTGATCTCATCACGATTGCGGCGCCCGTTGCGATCTTCGGGCCCGTCAAATACCGGTGGGGTGGCTGCAAAAACCAACAGGGTCAACACAGCCCCATCCCCAAGCCGGATCGGCACCGCCCAATGACCAGTCGAAGACAGCCGCTGTACTTTGACAATCGCCGGCGACAGATCAAGCCCCCCAATCAAAGATCCAGGCAAATCGGCCCAGAGCACAGCACTAAAATCAATAACCCGTTCTAACAGAATCGGAAATTTTGATAAAATCGCCAAGCCTCCAGCACCGGAAAAATAACCAAATCCCTGCGCATCGCCGGCGCCACGCCTGCGACCATCTCCATCAAGATCAAACCCCGTTGCCATGCCCGAATTCGGCCGTTTGGCAAATAGATAGGGGTAATCAAGCCCCCGTGCCTGCAACCGATCGCGAAGACCCGACAAGGCCGTGAGATAATAATCATAATCCACACCCACCAATAAAAGAATATCGGGTGCAGCTTGGGTTAAAAGTGACAGGGTTGTCCTAAGCCGTGGTGATCCAGTACCGGCAATATCGCGCAGCAAAAGCCCAGGCCCTTTGGCGGTGAGATCCGCATCATAGGTGGCGATCCGCACAACATCTGCCTGCATGGCTGCGGGTGCGCCAACAAATACCGCTACCACCCCAAATACATAAAGGATACCGCGCAGCGGATCACAATAGACCGTTGTTTTGATCAAACCCATTGCGCACAGCAAATACAGCCATATGTTAACGCGCCGTTAATTCTGATCATATCCGCGCACAAACCTGCGCGCAGATATACGGTTTTACTGGCTCAAATCTCAGTCACAACATCACCTATTAAGCCTGTCAGTTCAATGCACCAGACTTAAACCCAAGGGCGCGCCACGGCGGCTTTGGCTTCAAAATTGTCGATCGCTGCGACCTTCTGGAACGTCTGTCCAATATCGTCCAAGCCTTCCAATAAACAGCGCTTTTTGAACTCATCAACCTCAAAGGAAAAAACTGCGCCGTCAGACGTTGAGATTTTTTGTGAGACCAAATCAACTTCCATCCGCGCATTGGCACCTTTTTCGGCATCTTTCATCAATACGTCAACTTGATCTTGAGGCAGAGCAATCGGCAAGATACCATTTTTAAAGCAATTGTTGTAAAAGATATCGGCAAACGCCGGTGCGATTACGCAGCGAATTCCAAAATCTTTGATGGCCCAAGGCGCATGCTCTCGTGACGACCCGCAGCCAAAATTGTCGCCTGCAACGATGATTTCAGAACTGCGATAAGCCGGCTTATTCAGCACAAAATCGGGTATTTCATCACCATTATCATCGTAACGCATTTCATCAAACAAGTTTACGCCCAAGCCCGACCGCTTAATTGTTTTCAAAAACTGCTTAGGAATGATCATATCGGTATCGATATTGATCAGTGGCATGGGTGCTGCAATTCCAGATATTTTTTCAAACTTTTCCATCACAGCATCTCCCTTACATCGGTAAGCCGGCCAGTTATGGCCGCAGCCGCCGCCATTTCTGGCGACATTAAATGCGTACGTCCACCGCGGCCCTGACGACCTTCAAAATTGCGATTTGAGGTGGCCGCGCAGCGTTCGCCCGGAGCCAGTTGATCAGGGTTCATTGCCAGGCACATGGAACAGCCCGCAAGCCGCCACTCAAAGCCCGCTTCTTTAAAGATCGCAGCAAGCCCTTCTTTTTCGGCCTGTGCCCGTACCAAACCAGATCCCGGAACAATCATTGCACGCAGACCGTCTTTGATCTTTTTGCCTTTCAAAATTCCAGCCGCAGCGCGCAAATCTTCGATGCGCCCGTTGGTGCATGAGCCGATAAACACCGTATCTATCTCAATCTCAGACAAAGGTTTGCCAGCCTCAAGACCCATATATTCCAGCGCGCGCTCAACCGCACCGACCTTGCCACCTTCAAAATCCGAAGGCCGCGGCACCACTGCAGTGATTGGCAACACATCTTCCGGGCTGGTGCCCCAAGTGACAACCGGCGCAATATCTTCGCCCCTGATTGTTACAACCTTGTCAAAATGCGCCCCCTCATCGGTGTACAAATTGGCCCAGTAAGCAATGGCACTGTCCCAGTCTGCACCCTTTGGGGCATGGGGACGGCCTTTGCAATATTCGTAAGTTTTTTCATCTGGTGCGATCAGACCGGCGCGGGCACCACCCTCGATTGCCATATTGCAGACGGTCATTCGGCCTTCGATCGACAGATCACGGATCGCCTGACCACAATATTCGATCACATAGCCGGTCCCACCAGCGGTGCCGGTTTCACCGATCACCGACAGCGTGATATCTTTGGCCGTGACCCCGAGGTTAAGTTTGCCGGTAATCTCGACCTTCATATTTTTCGACTTTTTCTGGATCAGCGTCTGAGTAGCCAGAACATGCTCGACCTCAGAGGTGCCGATACCATGCGCCAAGGATCCAAATGCTCCATGGGTTGCAGTGTGGCTATCGCCGCACACTACGGTCATTCCCGGCAGGGTCCAGCCCTGTTCGGGGCCAACAATATGGACAATACCCTGACGCACATCGGAAACAGGATAATAATGAATGCCGAAATCCCGGGCGTTTTGATCAAGGGCTTCAACCTGTACCCGGCTCTCTTCGTTGTCGATACCTTTCGCACGGTCCAGCGTGGTTGGAACATTATGATCAGGAACCGCAATCGTTTTATCAGGCGCGCGTACTGAGCGGCCTGCCATACGCAAGCCTTCAAAGGCTTGCGGGCTGGTCACCTCATGGACAAGGTGGCGGTCAATATAAAGCAAACAGGTGCCATCGTCGGCCTCATCGGCGACATGGTCATCCCAAATTTTATCATAAAGTGTCTTCGGGGCGGTCATTGGGCGTCTCCCGTGGATGTTTGGATAAAGAAGGTTAAGCAGTCTCAAGCCGCTTTATAGTCGTCCGATAACCGACTTTGTTGCACCGAAAAACCGCCAAGGCAGCCGTGCATGTTCGTCAATATCGAAAACTCGGATCATTTCATTTAGATAGTGTGCTTCGCAACACGCTGCAAGGGCTTGTTATCAGCGCAGATGTGATGCAAAGCCCCCAGTAAGCAAAAACGGAATATCTGGCAGCCAATAACAACCACCAGTTCTCTAAAAGCTTGACATTGAGAAGTTACAATCATCGTGCTATATTAAAAGCAGGATACGCGGAGCAATTCCGAGCCACACCTTGAACGGAGGATCTTAATTCTGTCACCAACCTTAGACGCAGCTGCGCCTGCGACCGTAACGATCCCAGTGATGGAATCGCACAAACAGACCACCAGCGAGGGACTGCTGTCTTTGATCGTTTCTTCCCTTGAAGATGACAAAGCAGAAGACATCGTGCAAATTGATTTGCGCGGCAAAACCACGATCGGCGACTATATGGTTATCGCCAGTGGTCGGTCATCGCGGCAGGTCAGCTCGATCAGCGAAAAACTGACCGACCGGTTGAAAGCTCATTTTGGCGTGCTGTGTAAAACCGAAGGTAAAGATACCGGTGATTGGGTCTTGATCGATTCGGGCGATGTAATCGTGCATGTGTTCCGCCCGGAAGTCCGCGAGTTTTACCAGCTGGAAAAAATGTGGCTGCCCACAGGCACCGTCAGCCAATAACCTGCGATGCGCGTTCATATCTGCGCCGTTGGACGGCTGCGCCTTGGCCCCGAAAAAACCTTGATCGACGACTATCGCGGCCGCTTTGACAAAGCCGGCCGCAATTTGGCGCTGGGGCCACTGCAATTTCATGAGGTCGAAGATAAAAAAGGCGGCGGGCCAAGCGCCGAGGCCGTTTTGCTGAACAATGCCATTCCTGATGGCAGCCTGATCTGCACCTTAGATGAACGCGGTAAATTGATATCTTCACCGCAGTTTGCCAGTCTTTTGGCCCAATGGCGCGATCAAGGTCAAAGGGATATCAGCTTTATCATTGGCGGCGCTGACGGGCTGGACCCAGACCTGCGCGCAAAAGCCAGTGCAAGCCTATCTTTTGGCAAAATGGTCTGGCCGCACATGATGGCGCGGCTGATGCTGAGCGAACAATTGTACCGGTCTGCCTCAATTCTTGCCGGTAGCCCCTACCACCGAGCCTAAATCGCTGGAACTTGATCGGGTGGCTGTGAGAATATCACTGCCCAAGCATCACCGGACCAAACACCTAAGACGAACGCTGTCTCGCAACCTTGCGCTTTGTTTTGTCAGATTTGCGCTTGGCCTTGACCAGTTTACGCTTGGGTGGTTTACCACGCCCGCGCGGCGGGCCCTGCGGCAGTGCCTTGTCACGCAGCGTCAGCAATTCAAGTCCGATGCCACCGGTGACCGGCGCGGCCTCAACCAACCGCACCGTGACCGGTTGTCCGATGCCAATGATCAAACCAGTATCTGATCCGGTCAGTGTCGTCGTTTCAGCATCAAAATGGAAAAACTCTCGCCCCAGAGACCGGATCGGGATCAACCCGTCCGCTCCGCTGTCATCGAGCCGTACAAACACACCAAAACGCGCTATTCCACTGATACGACCAGAAAATTCACTGCCCATCCGCTCTGAAAGATAGGCCGCGAGATAGCGATCTGTGGTGTCGCGTTCAGCCATCATCGACCGCCGCTCCGTGGTCGAGATTTGTTGTCCTGTCTGCTCCAGAAAATCGATCTGCTCGGGGCTGAGGCCATCGGCACCCCATCCGTGCGCCGAGATCAACGCTCGGTGCACCACCAAGTCGGCATAGCGCCGGATCGGCGAGGTGAAATGCGCATAACACCCAAGCGCCAGTCCGAAATGGCCAAAGTTTACCGGGCTATAATAGGCCTGCGTCATTGACCGCAGTGTTGAAATATTGATCAATTCAGCTTCGTCGGTCCCAGCCGCCTGATCGAGAAGACGGTTGAGATGAGCGGTCTTAAGCACCTGACCCTTGGCCATGTTAAACCCTGCGGATTGCGCAGTGGCACGCAGACTTTCCATTTTCTCAACCGACGGCTCTTCGTGCACGCGAAATAACAGTGGTTGTTTCTTGGCAATTAAAGTTTCGGCAGCAGCAACATTGGCCAGTACCATAAACTCTTCGATCATGCGGTGCGCGTCGAGGCGTTCACTAAAATTAACCGATTGTACCACGCCATCCTCGCTCAGGATAACCTTGCGCTCGGGCAGATCCAGATTGAGCGGTTGGCGCTGGTCGCGCGCTGTCACCAACGCGCTATAGGCGGCATAGAGCGGCGCAATCACCGTCTCAAGCAGCAGCGCACATTTGTCATTTGGCGTGCCATCTACGGCCGCCTGCACCTCTTGATAGGTCAGCGATGCAGCCGAGCGCATCAAACCGCGCTCAAAACGGTGACTGATTTTAGTGCCTTCGGCATCCAGCTGCATGCGCACGGCAAGACAAGCACGCGGCACGCCTTCATGCAACGAACACAGATCCCCCGACAACCGGTCGGGCAACATTGGTACCACACGGTCAGGGAAATAGCTGGAATTGCCACGAAGACGCGCCTCTTTGTCCAATGCAGAGCCGGCAGTGACGTAATGGGCCACATCGGCAATTGCCACCCACACAATATGCCCACCAACATTGTCGGGAGCGTCATCGGCATGGGCAAAACACGCGTCATCATGATCGCGGGCATCGGACGGATCAATCGTGATCAACGGCATATCGCGCAAATCCGTGCGCCCTTTGAGCCCCGCCGGTTTCATCGCATCAGCAGCCGCAATCACCACGTCAGAAAAACTATTGGGAATGCCGTGTTGGTGAATCGCAATCAATGACACCGCCTTTGGGGCACTTGGATCCCCTAACCGTTCGACGATTCTGGCGCGTGGCAGACCCATGCGGCCTTTTGGCCCAGCCTGTTCGGCCTCAACCAGCTCACCATCTTTTGCCCCACCAGTGGCCCCTGATTCAACCTGCCATTCGCGATCGCTGCCCTTGTCGATCGGCAGGACACGACCACCTTCAGACCCTTTGCGAAACACCCCTAGAATACGCTGCGGGTTACTGCCGATGCGGCGGATCAGGCGCGCCTCATAGTGATGAGCTTCGCCAGTCACAGCACTCAGCTTGGCCAGAATACGTTCGCCCACACCCAGCGCAGGATCCGATTTGCGCGGGATAAACAGCACCACCGGCTCAACGCCTTCGCCCTGCCATTCAAGCGGCTTGGCCAGCACATCGCCATCTGCCGTCAGGCTGTCGACGCGCAATACGCCGACGGGCGGTAATTTATCAGAATCTCGGTAAGCGTTTTTGCGCTTTGGTAGATGGCCCTCTTCTTCCAGCTCTTTGAGTAAGCGTTTGAGATCGATCCGCGCCGCGCCCTTGATGTGAAAGGCTTTGGCGATGTCACGCTTGGCGGTCAACGTGGGGTGCGCTGAAATCCAAGCAAGAATGTCTTTTTTGGTTGGCATTTGGCTCATAGCGCTGGCTTAACATGTTCGTTCGGGGGCGTCATTTTAAAAGCACCGCCCAAAGGCTTTGTGATCATGCAAAATAATCGCTCAGTATACGGCCGTAAATCGCTTTGAGCTGGACAATATCCGCCACTGGCACCTGCTCATCGACCTGATGCATGGTCTTGCCGACCAGTCCAAATTCAACCACGGGGCAATGGGCTTTGACAAACCGAGCATCCGACGTTCCGCCGGACGTAGACAGTGTGGGCGACACGCCGGTCTCGGCTTGCACCGAGGCTGCGACCAAATCAGACAACAGGCCAGGGGCAGTCATAAAACTTTCGCCCGATACAGTCACCTGCAGCGCAATTTCAACGCCGAACGCGGCGCTGGCCCGATCTGCCTCAGTTTGCAGCCAAGCGGTCAGGCTGGCCCCGCTGTGATGGTCGTTAAAGCGGATATTCACCGCACTGCGACAGGCGGCGGGTATCACATTCGTCGCCAGATTGCCGGTATCAACGGTCACCACCGCTAATGTCGAGGCATCAAAGTGGTCTGATCCGGTGTCCAGACTGTGGCTGGCCAAATGGTCCATCAACCGTACCATCGCCGGCAGCGGGTTTTTGGCACGGTGAGGATAGGCGGCATGACCCTGAACACCCGTCGCGGTGAAATGCGCATTAAGCGACCCACGGCGGCCAATTTTAATCATTTCTCCCATGTGATCAGGGCAGGTCGGCTCTCCAACCAGGCATACTGACATCTGCTCCCCCTCTCGCTGCATCCAATCCAGCAGGGCAACGGTGCCATCAATTGCGGGCCCTTCTTCATCGCCGGTGATCGCCAGGATCACAGCGCCCTCTTCGGGGGGGGTTTGGTTTATAAAATCAATTGCTGCCGCAACAAAGGCGGCAACACCCGATTTCATATCCGTTGCACCACGCCCGTATAACACCCCGTCTTTTTGCTCTGCCCCAAACGGGTCAACAGACCAATCATCCAGTGCGCCGACCGGCACCACATCCGTATGACCGTTAAATCCAAAACTGCGCGGGGCGGCTTTGGCCCCCCAGCGGGCAAACAGGTTTGACACCTTACCACGATCAACGCGGGTGCAGGCAAATCCCGCAGCCGCGAGATGACGTTCCAAGACCGCCAGCGCACCGCCCTCATCTGGGGTCACCGACGCACAGCGGATCAAATCAGCGGTCAGTTCAACAGGATCAATCTGGACCATAGGACATCCTCACTTTGGTAAATATTCACGTACAGTCGCGGCCAGCTTATGCGGCGTCTCAATCAGCCCGTCGGCCCCTGCCCCACGCAATTCTGTCAGACCTCCATAGCCATAAGCCGCGCCCAAGGCCTGTATTCCGTTCGCTTTTGCCCCGACCACGTCATAATGGCGATCACCGATCATGATGGCCTGCGCAGGGGTGGATTTGGCAACCGACAAAGCATGGGCCAACAGCGATGTTTTATCCGATCGCGTGCCATCCTCTTCAGATCCGAACTGATCGGTCAAATAGTTGGATATACCAAAATGTGCCGTAATCTTGGCGGCATAACTCATGGGTTTTGCTGTCGCCAGATACATCAGATAGCCCGCATCGCGCAGATCGGACAGCTGCTGCAGAATGCCATCATAGAGCCTGTTTTCAAGATAGCCGGTCTTAGAATAGCGTTCACGGTAAAACGCGACGGCATGTTCCAATTCGTCCTCTGGCACGCCCAACTGGCTAAAACTGTCCCACAGAGATGGTCCGATGATCCAGTTGGTATCGCCGCTTAAGGCCGGCAGGTCCAATTTGCCAAGCGCATAATCAACCGATTTGACAATACCTTCACCCGAATCCGTCAACGTGCCATCCAGATCAAGAAACACCGCCCGCATCATGGGTCTTTGCTATCGCCAAAAAACGGCGTCATCTGGGCGATTACAACTGAATTTTCCGCAAGCGCCCGCGCCATCAACTGGCGTTCATCTGCATCAATCTCATGGCCCTGCGCCTCGCGCTCGGTCAGTGTGCCATAGCCTGTCACATCCAGTGGGGCCAGATCAGCCTGCTTCAGGATGGCCACGGTTTCACGCACCGCCTCGGCCTCGTCTATCCCAGACGAAAACGCCACAAGGGCGCCGCCGGTGGCCGCTTCGGGCAAGCCGTCACCGTCTTTGCGGCCGACCTGCACCAACAAGGTATAGACCTGCTGGCGCGATACTTTCTTGCCGTGCTCCATATCATACACCTCTGGACCAATACCGCTGTCTAACGGCATCTCAACCGGTAATTTATCTGCTCTGACGGACGAAGATCAGTCGCGCAGCAATTCATTGATCGCGGTCTTCGAGCGGGTTTTTTCATCGACCCGCTTCACAATCACGGCGCAGTAAAGGTTGACACCGTTCTTGGAGGGCATAGAGCCCGAAACCACAACAGAATAGGGTGGCACTTCGCCGTACATGACTTCACCGGTTTCGCGATCGACAATCTTGGTAGATTTGCCAATGAACACGCCCATGCCCAAGACGGCCCCTTCGCGCACGATACAGCCCTCGACCACCTCAGAGCGTGCGCCGATAAAGCAATTGTCTTCAATGATCGTCGGGCCGGCTTGCATCGGCTCTAAGACGCCACCGATGCCGACACCGCCAGACAGGTGCACGTTCTTGCCGATCTGTGCGCAGCTGCCAACCGTGGCCCAAGTGTCGACCATCGTGCCCTCATCCACATAGGCACCCAGATTGACGAAAGACGGCATCAGCACCACACCTGGCGCGATAAACGCCGATTTGCGGACAATACAATTGGGCACCGCGCGAAACCCGGCGGCGCGCCACTGATTTTCGCCCCAACCCACAAACTTGCTGTCGACCTTGTCCCACCAGCCAGCCCCTTGCGGACCGCCAGCTTGGGTTTCCATATCTTTAATGCGAAAGCCCAAAAGCACCGCTTTCTTGGCCCATTGATTGACGTGCCAATCCCCATTATCGCGCTTTTCAGCCACGCGCAGGCTGCCGCCGTCCAACGCGTTCAGCGTACGTTCGATTGCCTCTCGGCTTTCGCCGGTGGTGGCCGGAGTGATGGTATCGCGGACGTCCCATGCAGCCTCAATGGCCCGTTCCAGTTCTGCGTTCGACATCTTGAAGCGCTCCTTTGGTATTTGTGAATATGTTTTGCAGCCCTATACCGCTTAGACCAACGTCACACAATGGAGGCTTTACAAAAATGGGTCTGGAGCGGGGTTGGCCCCACAAATCAATACCGCAACTTTTTCACCTTTGGCCGGCGTATAGCCGCCCGAAATCAAAGCTGCCAAAGCCGTGGCACCACCGGGTTCAACAAGTTGCCGCATGTTTTGCCACAATAGGGTTTGCGCCGCAGCAATGGCGCTGTCCGGCACGGTGACGGTTTCAAGGGTCTGTTCGGTCGCCAGGCCAAAACAAATCTGGCCAATACGGCGCGCGCCCAGCGCGTTGGCAGCAATGCCTGACACGTCGACATCCACCGGTGTGCCAGCGCGGGTCGCCGCCTGCAGGGCACAACAGGTCTCTGGCTCGACCGCAACAATTTTGCGCCGACCCTGCAACCACAACAATTTTGCGCCGACCCTGCAACCACGCCATCGCACCAGCAACCAAACCACCACCACCCACAGCGATCAGCACTGTATCAGCCTCAAGACCCTGCTCTTCCCATTCACGCATGACACTGCCTTGACCCACCACCGTAGGAACAGCGTCATAGGCGTGAATTTGCATCGCACCCGTCTCGGCCTCATGGGCCTGAGCCGCACCAAAAGCATCGGCGTAAGCCCCGGGCACCACAGACAGCGCCGCGCCACTGCGCTTAATTAACTCTATTTTAGAGGCCCCCGCCAGTTCAGGGACAAAAATATGTGCCCGATGGCCCAACCGCTGGGCCGCATAAGCGACCGCCGCACCATGGTTTCCACCAGAAGCCGCAACCAAACCCGCCTCTGGGACATCACAAGACAACAGAGTGTTAAACGCCCCACGCGCCTTGAAACTGCCAGTGTGTTGCAAATGTTCCAACTTGACATCAACCGGCAGTGGCAGACCCAGGTCGATCTCTGTCAACGTCGGTGTACGCCGGATATAGGGCAGGATACGCTGGTGCGCCGCTTTAATCTCAGAGGTCCAGTTCATCGATACGCAATCCTTGTCATCAACCGTTGGAGTGGTATAGCGCTAAATTTGTTGCGGTGGCGGGGTGTCCGCTGCGGCGGTCTTATCTTGTTTGACACGCGATTTGCGGACTTTTTCACTCGCGGATTTCAGTTGACCGCAGGCCGCCATGATATCTTCCCCGCGCGGCCGGCGAATCGGACTGGCATAACCAGCTTTGAAAATAATCTCCGAGAACGCCTCAATCCGTTTCCAATCCGACCGCTCATAGGGCGATCCAGGCCATTCGTTGAATGGGATCAAATTTATCTTGGCCGGAATCCCACGGATCAACTGGATCAGGCGGCGGGCATCGGCATCACTGTCATTAACCCCTTTGATCATCACGTACTCAAAAGTGATCCGTTCAGAATTAGACAATTTCGGATAGACCCGCAATTCAGCCAAAAGCGTCTCGATATTCCATTTGCGATTGATCGGCACCAGCGTATCACGCACGGCATCAGTGGTGGCGTGAAACGATACCGCCAACAAACAACCGATTTGTTCGGCTGTTTTGGCAATTTCGGGCACCACACCCGAGGTCGACAGCGTAATGCGCCGACGCGATAAACAGATGCCTTCAGGATCCATAGCTATTTTCATCGCATCGCGCACATTGTCAAAATTATACAGCGGCTCACCCATACCCATGAGCACGATATTGCTCAGCAACCGGGTCTCGCTGTTGCGGGTGCGCTCTGCGGCAGGCCATTCGCCCAGATCATCCCGTGCCACCATCACCTGACCGATAATTTCAGCTGCCGTCAGGTTGCGCACCAAACGCTGGGTTCCCGTATGACAAAACGAACAGGTCAGCGTACAGCCCACTTGCGAGCTGATGCACAAAGTCCCGCGATCCACCTCGGGAATATAAACCGTTTCGACCTCATGGCCGCCGGCAATCCGCATCAGATATTTTCGGGTGCCATCGGTGCTGACCTTTTTGGTAACCACCTCAGGCACAGCAAGCACAAACTGGCTGGACAGCTCAGCACGATAATCTTTCGACAGGTTGGTCATCTGATCAAACGACCGAACGCCTTTTTGATAGATCCACTGCCAGATCTGACCGCTGCGCATCTTGGCTTTTTTTTCAGCCAACCCACAGTCAATCAACGTCTGAACCAGTACCGAGCGTGACAAACCGATCAAATTAACCGGCCCCTCGGACAGTTTGCGCGGCAATGTCAGTACATCTTGGGTGATCGGAGCGGAAACGGTCATGTCAAAGCCTATTAAACAAACTTAAAGCGTCGACATACAGCATTCGCCGAGGTTTAGACAACCCTTGTAGCGCTAGTTGGTGCACCGCTTGGCCGCATCATCGACAGCAGCAGTAAAGCCCAAGAGCGAAAACGTGTCTTTTGTAATGGTGCCGCGCGAGGACCGTGCCGATAAAACGGCCGACTTACCGCGTTTCATTGCAGCAACGACTTTCACATCAGCGTCACTGCTTTCGGGCCAAGCCCATTCACCAACAGCAGTGAGTTGAAACTTAGTACCATCAATATTCAAATCAACGGCAGAGCCTTCGGCAAACGGGTAGCCGCCCGTGAATCCAACTTGACCGTTTACCTTTTCGGTCGGTCGATAGGTTACCATCAACAAAATATCGCTGCGTTTGACCGAGACCACGCGCTTGTCTTTTGTATTAACTGTTTTCTTAGGCGCAGCAACAGCCCAGCACTCTTTTGGATCTGGCTCTACAAACACGCTCCAGTCCGTTTTCAAACCAACCCGGTTATCGCTGGATGACTGTGCCCACACCGCCGAAGATGTCAGTAACATCACCGATACCATGTGAAAAAGATATGCTCTCATCTCTTCAGCCTCCAAGCTAATCTTATTTGGGTAGGGTCTAATAGGACGCGCTGGGTTTGTCACCCAAGAACGACCAAAACCCTATTCCCTTCTCGCTTGTATCTCTTTAGCGTAAATTGGGCGCGGGGCGAAAGCCCCGTTAGTGCAAAAATTCGACAGATTGGATGTTTTTAAATGCTGAATTCAGTTCCATTGGTTGAACTTTGGCGCGGCCCCGTTCGAGAGAGCACACATTTAGGGACCGTCGTTATCTGCGATGATACAGGACAGATCCATCATAGTTGGGGTGATCCGGACCGGATCATCTTACCCCGATCATCTTGCAAAATGATCCAAGCGCTGCCACTGCTCACCAGCGGTGCCGCTGACAACAATGGACTGAAAAGCGAACAACTTGCTCTGGCCTGCGCGTCCCATAACGGCGCGGATATTCACCTCGCGCCAATCACCAAATGGCTGGAAACACTGGGGTTAAAGGATGAAGATTTCCGATGTGGCCCACAAAAGCCCAAAGATAGCACTACCAGACACGCACTGTTGAGGACCGGACAGCCAGCCTGTCAGATTCACAATAATTGCTCGGGAAAACATACAGGATTTCTGACTTTAAATCAATATCTTGGTGGTCATCCCAACTATGAGACTGTTGACCATCCAGTGCAAAAGGCTGCATTTGAAGCCTTTGAAATGACCACGGATGAGACCAGTACTGGGTTTGGTATCGATGGATGTTCCGCCCCCAATCACAGCTGCAGCCTACAGGGGCTGGCACGCGCAATGGCCTGGTTTGCATCGGCGGAAGACCGCTCAGACAGCGCCAGTCAGGCCGCCGTGCGGTTGGTCAATGCAATGAACGCCCACCCCGCACTGGTCGCCGGCGAAGGCCGTGCCTGCACCCAACTGATGCGGGCAATGGGCGGCAGCGGGGTGATCAAAACTGGCGCCGAAGGTGTGTTCACGGCGATTTTGCCCCAGCAGCGTCTGGGAATTGCGCTTAAAATAGATGACGGCACAACCCGCGCAAGCGATGCCGCAATTGCCGCGCTTTTGGTCCATCTTGGCGTCTTGGCGCCAGATCATCCCACAACCCAAATGTATGTTAACGCCCCGCAGCGCAATTGGCGTGGCATCACGACCGGCAGGCTTGGCATCAGCCCGACATTTTTGCCGCAGCTTGCACAGATTTAGACAAACGTCGCACGCGGATAACCTTGGATAAACAACAGCGCACTTAGATCGCAGAAATTTATCCGCACCGAACATTCGGCCGCCACCGCAGGCTTTGCGTGCAACGCCGCGCCAGTGCCTGCAATTTTAAGCATCCCCAAATCATTGGCCCCGTCCCCCACCGCCATCACATCTTGCGTCGAAATGCCTAACTTGTTGGTGATCTCCTCCAGTGCCTGCACTTTGGCCGCGCGCCCCAAAATCGGCTCACCAACGGCACCAGTCAATTTTCCACCTTTTACAATCAGCGTTTCCACCTTTTACAATCAGCGTATTGGCACGGTTCTCGTCAAACCGCAATTGGGCAGAAACGGCCACCGTAAAGGCGGTAAATCCACCCGAAACCAACGCCGCATAAGCTCCATTTGCCTTCATCGTAGAAACGAGCGCAGCCGCCCCCGGCATCAGCGTAATCCGGTCGGCCAAAACCGTGTCAATCACCCCAACGTCAAGATCTTTCAACAGACCGACCCGTTCGATCAACGCACCGTTGAAATCCAGCTCTCCGTTCATTGCCCGGGCCGTGATCGCTTTTACCCGATCCCCGACACCAGCAACATCAGCCAGCTCGTCAATACACTCTTGTTCGATCATCGTGCTGTCCATATCAGCCAGCAACAGTTTTTTACGGCGACCCTCAGAGACTTGCACGACCAGATCAATCTGCAGTTTTTGCAAATCAGCCCAGACCTGCCACTGGTTTTCAGGCAGGACCTGCAGAGCGAATTCAGCCGCCTCGCCAGCCGAGAGCCAATCCAATTGCGATCCACCCCAAGCGCCGTACAGCGCCACGACCGCGCTCGTTTCAAGCCGCCCCGGTTGGGCCATTAGAGTTGCGGTAAACATCTATTTTCTTTCCTGCGTCATACAGGTCCTCACACCAAATTGACACGTTGCTCGGATTAGAAATCCAAATTTTCCACGTTCAGTGCATTTTTTTGGATAAATTCACGCCGCGGTTCGACCACATCGCCCATTAGTTTGGTAAACAGATCATCAGCCTCGGCCACATCATCAACCTTTACCTGCAACAAAGTGCGCGCATCTGGGTCCAGAGTGGTTTCCCAAAGCTGTCCGGGGTTCATTTCACCCAAACCCTTGTAGCGTTGCAATGACAGGCCCTTTTCACCCTCTTTAAGCACCATATCCAACAACCCCAACGGTCCAAAGATCACCTGATTGCGATCTTTGCGTTGCAGGGTGCCTGGAGTACCATAAGTGTCTTGCAGGCTTTTGGTAAAACTGCCGGTTTTGCGCGCCTCACCCGAGCGCAACATCGGCCCGTCAAGCGTCCTCACCTCTTCGACACCCCGTAAAATGCGCGCCAGCCGAATGCCGTGATCTTGTGTGATCCGGCCCTGCCAGCCTTTTTCATATTCAAGCGCAATCATATCCAAACGCTGTGCAACCTTATCAGCAGTTCCCTGCAGATCGGCATCGACAACGCCCGGCACAAAAGCCCCGGCAATGGCTGACTGTTCAAGAATATGGCGAGGGTAATGGGTTGGAAATGCTTCCAGCACGCGTTTGAGCTGTCGGGCCTCCCCAACCACACGTATTAGATCCTGACCGGTGATTTCTTCGCCCGACCCCAACTTGAATACCGTGCCTTCGGTGCCTTGCTGCACCAAATAATCTTCCAGCGAAGCCTGATCTTTCAGATAGACCTCAGATTTGCCACGCATCACCTTATACAGCGGTGGCTGCGCAATATACAGATAGCCACCCTCAATCAGTTTTGGCATCTGCCGATAGAAGAAAGTCAGTAACAGAGTGCGAATATGCGCCCCGTCCACATCCGCATCAGTCATAATCACAATTTTATGGTAGCGCAGCTTTTCAATTTTAAACTCGTCGCGGCCAATCCCCGTGCCCAGCGCCATCACCAGGTTACCAATTTCTTGCGACGACAACATGCGGTCAAATCGCGCCCGTTCCACGTTGAGAATTTTACCTTTCAACGGCAAGACCGCCTGGGTTTGACGGTCACGCCCGGTTTGTGCGGACCCACCGGCGCTGTCACCCTCTACCAGAAAAACTTCGGTTTTAGAGGGGTCTTTCTCAGAGCAATCTTTCAGTTTTCCCGCAAGATAATTCACATCCATTGCGGTTTTGCGCCGGGTCAGATCACGGGCTTTGCGCGCCGCCTCACGGGCAACGGCAGCCTCAATGATCTTACCAACGATGATCTTGGCCTGTGTGGGGTTTTCTTCGAACCATTCGGTCAGCTTTTCGTTCATCAACCCCTCAACCGCCGGGCGCACTTCGGAACTGACCAACTTGTCTTTGGTTTGTGAACTAAATTTGGGGTCAGGCACTTTTACCGACAACACACAAGTCAGACCCTCACGGGCGTCATCACCGGTAAAGCTGATTTTTTCCTTTTTGGCGATGCCACTGGATTGCGCATAATTATTAATCGTGCGGGTCAGCGCACCACGAAACCCCGCCATATGGCTGCCACCATCGCGTTGTGGAATATTGTTAGTGAAAGGCAGGACCGTCTCGTGATAGCTGTCATTCCACCACATGGCGACCTCGACACCAATATCGTCACGCTCACCAGTGATAAATATTGGCTCATCCATCATTGCCGATTTTGACCGGTCGATGTATTTGACAAACTCTTTCACACCACCTTCGTAAAATAGCTCAGTGCGCAGCAGTTCAGCAGGGCGTTCATCTTCGAGAATGATCCGCACCCCCGAATTGAGAAACGCCAATTCGCGCAGACGCTTTTCCAATGTGGCAAAAGAATACTCAAGGTTTGAGAAGGTCTCAGTTGAGGCCAAAAACCGCACTTCGGTGCCCTTGCGCCCAGCGGCATCGCCTAGCACACGCAAATGTTCAACCGTATCACCGCCTTCAAATTTGGCATAATGCTCCTGGCCATTGCGCCAGACGCGCAGTTCCAGCCACACAGACAGCGCGTTGACCACCGACACACCCACGCCATGCAAACCGCCAGAAACTTTATAGGAATTGCTATCGAACTTACCACCTGCATGCAGCTGGGTCATAATAACTTCGGCTGCTGAAACGCCCTCTTCCTCGTGGATATCAACCGGAATACCGCGCCCGTTGTCAGAGACAGAAACGCTGCTGTCAGCATGGATTTTTACCATCACGTGATCTGCGTGACCAGCCAGCGCCTCATCGATACCATTATCAACGACCTCATAGACCATATGATGCAGACCAGAGCCGTCGTCCGTATCACCAATGTACATTCCGGGCCGCTTACGGACAGCATCTAAACCTCTGAGAACTTTAATAGAATCTGCACCGTATTGCTCTGTAGCTTGGTGGCTTTCAGACATTTTCTCACACTTTCATAATTTAATGATTTTATATCCGCTTGAGCAAGGATTGTCACGCGAATCGCCCAGAAAATATATCTGAAACGAACGATCAATTTTTAATGATGCTTAAGAATTTTTTGCAGCCGGCTGAGCTCATCCTTTAGACCTGCAAACAAGCTGATCACACGGCCAAATAACCCACCATCCGGGTCAGTTGGCGCGCACAACCACGCCAGACTGTCCCACCGCATCCGTCACCTCAAGATGCAGCGCCCGCGTGCCCAAATCAGCAAATAACTCGGCGCCCGTGCCAGTCATCCAAGCCTGCGCCCCCAAAGCGCAAATCTCATCATACAGAGCTGCACGGCGGTTGGCATCAAGATGCGCGGCAATCTCATCAAGCAACAACAACGGTGGCGCCCCAAAATCATCTTTCAAAGCCCGCGCGTTGGCCAGAATGAGCGAGACCAAAAGTGCCTTTTGTTCACCGGTTGAACACTCTTTGGCCAAAACGTTCTTAGACGCATAAAGCGCCAACAAATCCGACCGATGCGGCCCGATTAAACTGCGACCAGCCGCCATATCACGCCCCCGGTGATCGCCCAGCGCATGCGTCAAATTTTCTGCCATCCCTAATACGCCAAGATCCTCATTTTTCAATTCAAGCGCCGCCGTGGGAAAACTGGTTTCAGCCGCGTCTTGGGCTGCACGCAACTGGGCGACCGCGGCCAACCGGTTGGCATGAAGCCGCGCGCCAAGATCGCCCATCTGAGTTTCCAAAGCCCTGTACCAATGGGCGTCCTGAACTTGATCTTTCAACAGCCTGTTGCGTTCGCGCATCGCCTTTTCATAGCCCAGAGAAATTTCGGCATGATCGGGTAGAAAGCTCAATGTCATACGATCGAGAAACCGCCGCCTACCCTCGGCTCCCTCGATCCACAGCCGGTCCATCGACGGCACCAGCCACAGCACCCGGGCAATCCGCCCCAATGCGGTCTGCGACACCGCCTTGCCGTCGATCCGCACCTGACGCGCTGCCCCCGCCTCTGACCAGATCTCGATTTCATAATGATTTTGAAGACTTTGCAGCAGAGCCGTAATTTTCCAGCCCAACTCTTCGGGACGACGGCTCATGTCTCCTGCACTGGCACGGCGCAATCCACGACCCGGCGACAACAGTGAAACCGCCTCAAGAATATTGGTTTTACCCGCACCATTGTTGCCAAAAAGTGCGATAGGCCGATGATCACATATGATCCGACCCTGCTTGTGCGAGCGGAAATGTGACAGCGTCAGTTCGGCGAGGGCCAGCCCCTGCATCAGCGCAACGTTCTGCGGGTCCGCCTCAAACGCGCATCGGCATAACGACATAGAGCGCAGAGGTGTCGTTGCCCTCACGCATCAAAGTGGGGTCGCCGGAAGAGTTGAACATGAAAACTGCATTTTCACGATCTACCTGACTGGCGATCTCAAGCAAATATTTGGCGTTAAAGCCGATCTGCAAATCCTCATCACCATAGGCAACTGCCAATTCTTCTTCGGCAGCACCGCTTTCAGGTGAATTCACCGACAGTATTAGACGATCTTCAGCCAGAGACAGTTTCACCGCCCGCGACCGTTCGGATGACACGGTTGCAACCCGGTCAACTGCCCTGGCAAATTCCGCGGCGTCAACTTCAAGCTTTCGGGTATTATTTTGTGGAATGACGCGCGTATAATCCGGGAACGTGCCATCAATGACTTTCGAGGTCAGCGTTATATCGGGGGTCGCAAAGCGTACCTTGGTCTCGCTGACAGAAACCGCAATCGACATATCGTCATCTTCGAGCAATTTACGCAATTCACCCACCGTTTTGCGCGGCACGATAACACCGGGCATCTCGCCGGCACCTGCGGGCACTTCAGCATCAATCCGCGCCAACCTATGTCCATCGGTCGCGACACAACGCAGCGCGTTGCCACCGTCTACAGCGGCAATATGCATGTAGACACCATTGAGATAATAGCGGGTTTCTTCAGTCGAAATGGCGAACTTTGATTTGTCAAACAAGCGTCGCAAAACAGAAGCTTTGATCGAAAAATTTGCTGCATAATCCGACGAGGCCATGATTGGAAAATCTTCTTTCGGCAAAGTTGCCAAAGAAAAGTTTGAACGGCCGGCTTCGACCGTGAGGCGACCAGTGACGCCTTCGTCTTCCAAGGTCACCAAGGCGCCATCAGGCAGTTTGCGCACAATCTCGTGCAGCATTACCGCCGAAACTGTCGAAGCCCCAGAGCGCATGACCATAGCCACAGCCTTGTCAACGACTTCAATATCAAGATCTGTGGCGCGGAGCTGTACAGAGCCGTCTTCGGCCTCAATCAACACATTTGCCAGAATAGGAATGGTGTTGCGCCGTTCAACAACCGATTGCGCCTGTGCCAAAGCCTTCAGCAGAATGCCGCGTTCAATGCTGAGTTTCATTGCCTCAATCCTCCCATAGAAAACCTGCAAGGGTGCATTCGCACCATCTCACGGTCGCCGTTCCATGGTTCTCCGATGTAATGGCATGGGCGTCAAGAGAAAGCGGACCACAAGGTCGTAAAGTTCCACTAATGTGAATAAAAAAGATTGCTTTATGCTTCCAAAGCCCGCCGCAGAAGCTCAAGATCTTCTGCAATTTGACCATCCTGCACTTTCAACTCTTCAATCCGCTTAACACCGTGCATCACCGTAGTATGGTCTCGCCCGCCAAACCGCCGACCAATTTCCGGCAGCGAGCGGCTGGTCATATTCTTACTGAGATACATTGCCACTTGCCGGGGGCGCGCATAGCTCCGCACCCGTTTGGGACCAATCATATCCGACAGGCGAATGTTATAGTGTTCGCTGACTTTACGCTGAATTTCTTCAACAGTGATTTTGCGCTCTGACGCACGCAAGATATCAGACAGGCAATCCTGCGTCAGTTCCATATCAATTGGCCGACCCACCAGCGACGCAAAGGCGAACAATCGGGTCAACGCGCCTTCGAGCACCCGTACGTTGGTGGATATGCGCAATGCCAAAAACTGCAAAACCCGTTCATCAAGCTTAAGCTCCGCGTATTGCGCCCGGTGCTGTTCAACTTTCGACTGCAAGATCCCCAAACGCAATTCATAATCTGTGGGATGCAGATCCACCACCAGACCACATTGCAAACGGCTTTTGATACGGTCCTCTAAACCCTTAATTTCGCCAGGGGCACGGTCGGCTGAAATGATAATCTGTTTGTTTTGATCTACCAGCGCATTGAACGTGTGAAAAAATTCTTCCTGTGTCGAATCTTTGCCAGCGATGAACTGCACGTCATCCACCATTAGAACATCAACTGACCGAAACAGCTCTTTAAAGTCCATCATTTTGCGGTCGCGCAGAGCCTGAACAAAGCGGTACATGAACTGTTCAGCCGATAGATAAAGCACGCTTAATTCAGTTTGACGACTTTGCATTTCCCACGCAATTGCGTGCATCAGGTGGGTCTTACCAAGACCAACGCCTCCATAAAGAAACAAAGGGTTAAAACTGACGGGACCACCTTCAGCCACCCGCCGCGCAGCGGCATGCGCCAATTCATTGGGCTTACCAACGATAAAATTGTCAAACGTAAAGCGCTTGTCCAACGGCGCGCTGGGCAGTTTATCATCGCGCAGCCCAGTCTGCGCCTGACTATCTGCGGCAGCAACCAAACCGTTGGACCCCGAAACCGGGATCGCAGGTTTCCGACCGACGCCGGAATTATGACCCAAAGCTGGCACCTGAAACCTTATCCGCCTAATTTCAGGCGTCTCCGCTCCCAACTGCGCAAGCAGAAGATCACCAAAATTTTGGTCAACATAATTTCCAAGAAAATTGGTTGGAACATCAAACAGAGCTACGCCGTCAAAGACACCGTTGAACCCCAATGGGCTGATCCAATTCACATAATTGTTCTGGCCAACTAAGGATTTGATATTCTGCTGGATGTCATTCCATTTTTCATCTGTCATTCAAGTTTTCCATCCTACAGACATCACACAAAATTATAAGTTACATCCAAAACCGTATTTTCTCAGAGGCTTTCCGCAACCTGCACATCATTTCCCATAATAATGCCCGGCGATCAAAGCTCTGAAACCTTTCTAAAGGCGTTGATCAAAAAGGCATTTTTAACACAAAACAAAGGCTTATGCTTTGGTCAACACCCTTTATAACAATCAAATGAAGCCTCTGTAACTGATTATCCCTTAGCGACCGATCCTTATGCCGAGTCGCTGTGAACGGTGATAACAAAACTCTGAGCGTCTGGGCAACTGATCTTCTAACTTGACTCGGTATTTTAAGAAAAAGAATCTGTGTAATAGAAAAATTAGTGATAAAAACTAAAGAGACGCGGCCAATAAGCCACGCCTCTCGAATTTATAGTTAAAAAATGGATTAGGCGATTGCTTTAACGCGTGACGCCAATCTCGACATCTTACGAGCAGCAGTGTTTTTGTGGTACACGCCGTTCGACACGCCCCGCATCAACTCGGGTTGGGCTGCCTGCAGCGCCGCACTTGCTACGGCTTTATCACCCGTATCAATTGCTTCTTCTACTTTGCGCAGGAAAGTTCTGATCCGCGAACGGCGCGCCGTATTCACGGCATTGCGACGCTCGTTCTGACGTGCGCGTTTTTTGGACTGGGGCGTATTGGCCATAAGGTGTCATCCCGTTTTGGGGTTCAATGAGAATTTGAAGGCCTTCCCTAAGACCGACTCAATCTCAAGTCAACTGGTTTCAGTACTAATATCCAAAACAGCGCAGGAATTTGTGATCAACGGTCCCGGAACTGCGGTTGTCTTTTCTCGACAAAGGCGCTCATACCTTCGGTTTGGTCGTCTGTAGCAAATAAGCTGTGAAACATCCGGCGTTCAAACAATAAACCTTCAGCCAACGTCGTCTCATAAGAGCGGTTGACCATTTCCTTGACCGCCATCACGCTGATCTTAGATTTTTCTGCAATTTTCAGCGCCGCCGAGTTTGCCTCTTTCATTAGATTTTTAACAGGCACTACCCGGGATACCAGTCCACAACGCTCAGCCTCTGCGGCATCCATAAAACGGCCCGTCAGGTTCATATCCATTGACTTGGATTTGCCAATAAACCGGGTCAGCCTCTGGGTCCCCCCAAGACCGGCAGAAACGCCTAGGTTGATTTCTGGCTGACCAAATTTTGCCGTATCGGACGCTATTATGAAATCGCACATCATCGCCAGCTCGCATCCACCGCCCAGCGCATAGCCTGAAACTGCTGCGATAATCGGCTTGCGGACCCGTTGGATTTGTTCAATTTCGGCAGTAAACATATCGCTTGAAAACACATCGACAAAGCTTTTGTCTCGCATCATGGTGATATCTGCACCTGCCGCGAACGCCTTTTCCGATCCGGTCAGGACGATACAGCGCACCTTTTCATTCGCCTGCGCCGCCGTCAACGCATCACCCAACTCGCTCAGCAGCGTATCGTTCAGCGCATTCAAAGCATCAGGGCGATTTAACTTAATTGTTTCAACGTGGTCTTCCCGCTCAACGATAATCGTTTCATAGGCCATGACGTTTGCTCTCGATTGTTACTCACCCGGCCGCACATATCACGGTTGGATCTATTTTTAAACTATCTTTGACACTGGTCACAATAGAAAGACGAGCGCCCCGATTGCACCGCACGGCTGATCACCCCCGCACAGCCATTGCTGTGGCAGGTTTCGCCTTCGCGACCATAGACCGCAAAATTATGCTGAAAATATCCCAGTTCTCCGTCCGCCTGGCGAAAATCACGTAAACTCGAGCCGCCCGCCTCAATGGCCTCCTGCAGCACTTGGCGAATCACCGGCACAAGCGCTGCCACGCGCGCCCGAGACAGATCCGCGGCTTTGCAAAGCGGTGAGATGCGGGCCCGGAATAACGCCTCACAGACATAAATATTTCCCAAACCCGCGATTATCTTTTGATCAAGCAAAGCGGTCTTTATCGGTATTGAGATGCGGGCCCGGAATAACGCCTCACAGACATAAATATTTCCCAAACCCGCGATTATCTTTTGATCAAGCAAAGCGGTCTTTATCGGTATTTTACGCCCTGAAAGCGCTGCGCAAAGATAAGATTCGTTAAACGCATTGCCAAATGGCTCCGGTCCAATCTGTTTCAACAAAGGGTGGGCCTCGCCCTGCGCCGTCGACATCAAATCCATAGCGCCAAACCGGCGCGGGTCATTAAACGTAACTCGGGCCTTGTTGGCCATGTCAAACACCACATGGTCATGTTTCGCGGGTGACGGATGTGCATTTACAAAGCGCCCCAAAGGCAAACACCACATGGTCATGTTTCGCAGGTGACGGATGTGCATTTACAAAGCGCCCCAAAGGGTCCCCCGAGATCAACATGCGGCCCGACATGCCCAAATGCACCAGCAAGGTTTCGCCGCCAGACAGGTCCAACAGGATATATTTTGACCGTCGCCGCAGCGCCAAAACGGTCTGCCCGGTTAGCCGCTGGGCCATGCGCGGCGGGAAAGGCCAGCGCAAATCAGGACGATTGACATGGGCTTGAGCAATCATCTGGCCCTGCATTACCGGCGCAAGACCGCGCATCACTGTTTCCACCTCAGGCAACTCAGGCATCAATTAATCTTTCTAAACCGGCGGGTGCATTGTATCACCCCGTGAGCGCTCTATAAGAAGTGCATAGGATATAAACGGCAAGGCCCGATGAGCAATCAAAGCGACAAAACAACCCATTTCGGATTTGAAAATGTCCCAGAGGCCGAAAAGGCCGGACGCGTGCAAGGCGTTTTTGCCAGCGTGGCGTCAAAATACGATGTTATGAACGACGTGATGTCTGCCGGCATTCACCGTGTTTGGAAAGACGCGATGATGGATTGGCTGGCCCCTTACGGCGGCCAGAGCCTTCTTGATGTGGCCGGTGGCACTGGTGACGTTGCCTTTCGGTTTCTCAAGCGAGCGGGCAGGGGCGATGCCACCGTGCTGGACTTGACCGAACCGATGCTGACCGAAGGCCGTAAACGTGCTGAGGCCGCCCAAATGGAAAACCAACTGGCTTGGGTGGTGGGCGATGCCATGGCGCTGCCGTTCGAAGATAACAGTTTTGATGTCTATACAATTTCATTTGGCATCCGCAACGTCACTCGGCCCGAACAAGCGCTGTGCGAAGCGTTCCGCGTGCTGCGCCCTGGTGGCCGGCTGATGGTGCTTGAATTTAGTCAATTGCCCAATCCGGCACTCCAATGGGCCTATGACAAATATTCCTTTAACGTGATACCAACCATGGGAAAAATGATAACCGGTGATCGCGACAGTTATCAATATCTTGTTGAATCTATTCGAAAATTCCCTAATCAGGACCATTTTTTGTCGATGATCCAGAACGCGGGATTCGAGCAGGCCAAATACCGAAACCTCAGCCTTGGCATTGCCTGCCTGCATTCGGGTTGGAAAATTTAAATGCGCGGGCCGCATAATATCTGGCGACTTATCCGCACTGGAGCCACTCTCGAGCGCACCGGCGCAATGGGTGTCGTTCTAGATGCATTTGACGCACCGGCACATCTGCGCCTGACCGCACACATTCTGGGTTGGCCGTTCAAATGGCTTGGGCTGAAGGGTGATCTGGATATGCCGCCAGCGCCCCGAGCTCTTACCGCATTGGGACCGGCCTATATCAAGTTTGGGCAGGTGCTGTCGACCAGACCAGATGTGGTCGGCGACGAATTGGCAAAGCAACTTACGGTCTTGCAAGATAAGCTGCCTCCGTTTTCCACCGAAATTGCAAAACAAAGCATCGCTCAGGAACTCGGAGAGAATGCCGATGTGATTTTTTCCGACTTCAGCCCCGCTGTAGCTGCAGCTTCAATCGCCCAAGTACATCGAGCGACCCTGCGACAAAGCGGAGAAGAGGTTGCTGTCAAAGTCCTGCGACCAGACATTGAGCGGGCGTTTCGCACAGACCTCGATGCATTTTTTCTGGCGGCACGGATCGTCGAAGTGCTGTCACCTGCCTCGCGCCGCTTGCGGCCAATGGATGTCATCACGCATTTCGAAAGCGTTGTGTTCGGCGAGTTAGACCTGCGATTGGAAAGCTCTGCTGCGTCAGAATTTGCCGCCAACACAGGAAAGGATGACGGATTCACCCTACCTGTAATCAAATGGCCATATTCTAGTCGGCGGGTGATGACGATGAGCTGGGCCGAGGGCGTGCCGATGGGTGACAATGCCGCCATTGACGCTGCCGGCCATGATCGACAGGCACTTAGTACGCGGGTGTTACAGCTGTTTCTCAGCCACGCGCTGCGCGACGGTTATTTTCATGCCGACATGCATCAGGGCAATATGAAGGTTGCGCCAAACGGTGACATCATCGCCTATGACTTTGGCATCATGGGCCATATCGATGAATATACCCGCCGGGTTTATGCGGAGATCCTGTTTGGCTTTATCCGCAAAGATTTTAAACGCGTGGCCGAAGTGCATTTTGAGGCGGGTTATGTCCCGGCCGATAAGGATGTTGACGAATTTGCCCGGGCGTTGCGGGCTGTTGGTGAGCCAATTTTTGGTATGGATGCTGATAAAATCTCAATGGCGCGGCTGCTTAGCTATCTGTTCGAGGTTACCGAACGCTTTGGTATGGAAACGCGCACCGAACTGATTTTATTGCAACGCACTATGGTGGTTGTCGAGGGCGTAGCACGCTCTTTGAACCCGCAGATGAACATCTGGAAAACTGCACAACCTGTTGTCGAGGATTATATCAAGAAAAGTATCGGACCACGGGCTGTTTTGCGCGATCTATCCAATACAGCGCAGGTTCTGGCGCGCTTTGGACCACGCCTTCCCGCACTGGTCGAGGCAGCACTTATCCGGCAATCAACACCAACACCGCCGCCGTACCAAAGCCAACGAAGCAACAAACTTCTCTGGGGAGGAATCGGTTTTGCGGTTGGAATAGTGATATCATTTTTAATTTTGGATAGTTTTTAGCTGCCAATCAGACCAGATTAGCCAATGTCACGCCCATACCGTATCATTTGAATAAACGCACACGACCACAGCATATGTCTAACTGATTCATCAAAAATATTAGGTATATCGTGCAGTATTTTACCCATCTGAACCAATGGATCACCGAACTCGTTAAAGCGTTGTTGCAAACACCACCTGCCTTTGGCCACCGATGATTTGTTAGCGGGTACCAAGACGAGCATAGAATTTTGTCTTTCAGCAAATGCGTTTAAGAATTTTCACGCAGCCCCTTGATTTTATCAAGCAAAACAGTTTGATCACCTGCCAGCGTTAAAAGTGTCTTTTTATCCGCAAAAGTGACTTCTGTGATTTCTGAATACGCCTCAGCATAATTCTCTCCAATGGATTTACCATCTTTAAAACTCTCAACAGAAAATGAATAAACGCCAGCGTCCAAAACCTTCCCATCCGTACCTTTGCCAGACCAGTCAATCGTCTTTGACAGAAGTTCAATTTTCTCTTTTGCCACCTCTTTACCATCCGCATTTTTCACAATCAAAGTGGCGCTGGTGGCCCCTTTATCTGGATTGACAGTCAGCCGAATTGTTGTGCCATCAAAATACCCTTTCTCCTCAATCCGGGCATTTTTTCCAATCAAGCTTACCGTGCTTAGCTTCGCATTATTGACCATTTTTTCCAACAGCGTATTGGCCTTTATCTGCTGCTCAACCTGCGTAAATGTTGCCAATTGAGATGCAAAGTCAGTTGGGTCTGATGGATTCAACGGGTCTTGGTTTTTCGCCTGTGCAGTCATAAGCTTTAAAAAAAGAGTGAACTGTGAGTTTTCTTTCTTGGTTTCTGTCTGATTATTAGACTTTGTACCAGCTCCGGAAGTTTGTGTTCCAATTTCCATTTTTTTTCTCCCTAAATTCTCATATCAAGGCCCTCGGCCTGAATAACAATAGTCGCACCATTGTCTGACAAAAGCTCAGATCCTTCTGTGTCAGCGTCTTGGTCTGGGTTACTTTCTGCATCAGACAAATCACCCTCTGACTGAAACAAGAAATCAGCTGTCCCAAACCCCAATGTTTGAAAATCTTGCTGTAACTGATCAATATTGCGGCGCATCAAATCAAGCGTCTCACCCCGTTCTGCAAGGATTGAAACAATAACTCCTGTTTCTGACACCGCCACGCTAAGCCTCACCCTGCCCAGTTCTTCTGGCTGCAGCGTAATCTGCACCGGCTTACCAATCGCGGCAGGGATATGCTCTGCGATTTGCCGCGTGATTTGTGCCGGAACTGCAGCATGAGGAATGGCGCTCTTTGCAGAGGGTCCAACAGAAATTCGCACCTCGGTTGACAACTCGCCTGATGAGCGGGCATCCCCCATAGTCTCACCCCATTGAAATTGCATCTGCCCCTCAGCGGTCATTGCAGGCAAAGTTGCTATCTGCGCACCCATCTGAAAGGCCTTTGACGTGCTTGAACGAGGGGTTGACGTCGGACCTAGTGCGGTTTGTGCCAACGGTATTGGTGGGTCAGCGGGGATATTCTGTGGTAACGTTGGTTTGGGATCGGCGCGTGCACCAGGAAAGCGGTATTGGCCCGATGCCTGATCAGCGCCTAAAAGTGCGTTTGGGCCTAGCGCACCCTTTTGCATGCCATCACCGACAATCAATGGATTGCGATGGATATCGCTGGCTTCCTTTGGCACGGTCGGATTAATAACAGTGCCTTTTGAAACCCTCATCTGTGGATGACTGATCATGTTGGGCAGTGCAGCATCCTCACCGTCCAAAGCCTCTGGCCATGCGTCTGGCGCCTGTTTAAAATTGAATTCTGGTTGTTGTAGCAAATCGAACGGATCAAAAATCTGCGAAAGATCCGCGTCCATGTTTGAGATTTTGCCAAATAGGTGTTCAGGCGTTTTCTTGGGCATTTTGGGTTGGCCTTGTACCACATTTGAAACAGACTTTATTGGAGATTGCGATTTGACGATCATTTCTGTTGACATCTATACTCCGCACATTTGCCTGCCCCTGTCTTGATAATCTTTGGCTTTGGTTACGAAATCTTTACCGATTTACCGCAAAAATAAAAAAAATCTTAGAGAAAGAATTGGTGTAATGATTGCGAGCGATGTCCGCCAACAGGCCGTGCCGTCTGGCCCACACAAAATGCCCAAAGCCAGTGCATCAGATCCCTTGCGCGCCGCCGCCGAAAAACTCGAAGCGGGGTTCTGGGCCGAGATGTTGAAATCCGCGCAGCCGGAAGACAATAAAAATTCATTTTCCAGCGGTATCGGGGAAACCCAGTTTGCTTCTTTTTTACGAACAGCCCATGCTGATGCCTTGGTCAGGGGCGGCGGTCTGGGGCTGGCAGAGACAATTTACCAGTCCTTACTCAAGCAAAACAATGAGTGATCTCCCACACTCCAAGGTGATTCAGCAAGTCAAAGATGTGCTGGTTGCCGAACGCGCATTGCTGATCACTGGCGACTTCAAAGCACTGGAACGCTTGGAGGCTGATAAGGAAAAAGTCATTGCAGCCATTCGCCCCATGTCTGAAAGGGACCTGCAGGAGCTAAGCCACCTACGCGGTCTTGCCGAGCACAATCAACAGCTTTTTAAACAGGCGCTGAAGGGCATCCAAGACGTTGCAGACAGGTTGGAATCGATAAGAAAAATTGGTGAGACTATCGACACCTATGATCAGACTGGCCGCCGGATTTCAGTTGAAACACAGCAATCAAAAGAGCTTGAAAAACGCGCATAAGATCAGATTTTAAAAAAGTCTTACCGATCTTCATTGCGCCAATTAAGATCCCCTTAAGATATATTTTCACAATATCCCCTTGCATCCAGATCGGATGGCATGGGCGGTTTTGTTTGCTACTCCCATAAAAGTCAGAATGACGAGCGGACCGTTTATTAAAGCGGTTCAAACGTAAAAGCGGCTAAGTAAGGAATGGCAATGTCTAGTATTTTAACAAACACCAGCGCAATGGTTGCGCTGCAGAACCTCAAAGCCATTAATATGGATTTGAGCAAAACCCAGAATGAAATTTCCACCGGCAAAAGTATTTCCAGTGCGTC